>Ga0207689_10000971_pt1 | contig 27524 bp, 32 predicted proteins | sample KBSMisM52_FD_184312 | JGI IMG/M metagenome (GOLD analysis project Ga0207689, IMG submission 184312) | Miscanthus rhizosphere microbial communities from Kellogg Biological Station, Michigan, USA - KBS Miscanthus M5-2 (SPAdes) (version 2) | ecosystem: Host-associated > Plants > Roots >...
GTGCTGGGCGATCCCAAGACTCTCTTTCCGAATGTCCTGGAGACGCTGCACGCCGCGAAGACACTCGTGAACGAAGGCTTTCACGTCATGGTGTACACCTCCGACGATCCCATCATCGCCAAACAACTCGAAGAGATCGGTTGCGTGGCCGTGATGCCGCTCGCCAGCCTCATCGGCTCCGGTATGGGGATTCTCAATCCATGGAATCTGCAGATCATCATCGAGAACGCGAAGGTCCCGGTGCTCGTGGACGCCGGTGTGGGCACCGCCTCGGACGCCGCCATTGCGATGGAACTGGGTTGTGATGGAGTGCTGATGAACACTGCGATCGCCGCTGCGCAAGATCCCGTGCTGATGGCCAGTGCGATGCGCAAAGCGGTGGAAGCCGGACGCGACGCCTATCTCGCCGGGCGCATGCCAAAGAAACTGTATTCGGCCGCCCCCAGTTCGCCCACCAGCGGCGTGATCGCGACCGTCAAAGACAAGGCCGCCTAAGAACCACCCGAACGTTTCCTCCCAAGCTGAGAGGAGATCCCTCCCCTTCAAGGGGAGGAAGAATCGCGCCCGGACGCTAGCATGTCTAAAGAAGCCGAGGTCGCACATCCCCCGATCCGCAGCTACGTGTTGCGACAGGGGCGCATGTCCGTGGCGCAGAAGCGCGCCTACGACCAACTGTTGTCGCGCTACGCCATCGCTTATAGGCCTGCCGCCCTGGATCTGGGCGCGGCGTTCGGCCGAATCGCGCCCACGATCCTGGAAATCGGATTCGGCATGGGCGAGACGACCTGCGCAATTGCCTTGGCACATCCGGAAAATAACTACCTTGGGGTGGAGGTGCACTCACCCGGTGTCGGCAGCTTGCTCAAACAAATCGACCTGGCCGCGTTGTCCAACTTGCGCCTGATACAGCACGATGCGGCCGAAGTGGTGCGAGACATGATTCCGCTTAGCTCCCTGGACAGCGTGTACGTCTTCTTTCCGGACCCCTGGCCCAAAAAACGCCATCAGAAGCGGCGGCTGATCCAGCCGCCATTTGTCGCGTTGATCGCGTCACGGCTGAAGCCGGGCGGATATTTCCATCTCGCCACAGACTGGCACGAATACGCTCAGCAGATGCTCGACGTCCTCGGTTCGGAGCCAGTGCTCGCTAACATCGTCGACGGCTTCGCACCTAGACCTGCATATCGCCCGCAGACGAAGTTCGAGCAGCGTGGACTACGCCTGGGCCATGGCGTTTGGGATGTGATTTTCCAGCGCCGCCACATGGCGACAGAGTTGGCCCAGTGACATAGAACTTGCTTCTCAGTCCTCCGGACGGCCGCTGTCAGACTTGATTTCCCGGGCTGACAGTCGACCGAATAGAACGCCTGGGCCAATCTCCTGGCCCGCAATCTCGGAGCACTACCCGTGGGCATATCTGAAACAGTCCTTGCCGCTTTGATCGGCGCCAGCGCAACAATGGTTACCGCGATGTTCCATCTCGTCAGTTCGTTCAAGTCGCAGGGCACAGACCGGCGTACCAAGGGCGGCGGGATCAAGTCGCTGCTCTGGATGCTTGCACTGATGCTGGCTTCCGCGGTGGGAGGCTTCGCCTACGCGGAGTACCGGTCGCAGGAAACTCGCGACGAGACGCACGCGCTCCGTATGGAATTGCGGCAGCAACTGCAGACCATCATCGCGGCGACGACGCGCATCGAGCAAGGCCACGGTAGCGTTTCCGGAAATAGCGACGGTCGACGTGGTGCGGACGGGGTCGCCACGGTCGTCAACCTGCCGGCGTGCAAAGGCGCCCAGGTCGGGTTTGCCACCGACCGCCCGAACTGCGCCGAACAGGACGCAGTCCAGGTCGCCGTATGTACGCCGATGCCCGCCAACGCGAAGGTCACCAGCGCAGAGTTTTTCAGTCGCCCGGACGATTCACAGCAGGCTTGGAACGATGCACGCGTAACGCCCGGTCAGGACATTGGCGGTGGCCGTTTCGCCGTCGCCCCTGTCGAGCGTCCCGATTCGGATGGCACCAAGCAAGTCTGCTATGCCTTCTCCCATTGGAACAGCCAGAAGGGGCGCACGTTGAGGGTGTTGGTGAAGTACGGCGTTTGATGCCGAAGGTGAAGAGGTGAAAAAGTGAAAAGGTGATGGAGAACCGGAGTACGTACACCGCCTGACCTACTTCACCTCCTCACCTCAATCACCTCTTCACCTCTTCGCCTTTTCACCTTTTCACCACTTCACCTTTTCACGCCTTCCGGCTGGTAAGCACCGTAAACCCCTCCCCGATGATCGCGCGCTGAATCTCGCCTGTCAGGCCGGCATCGCGTAATAGTTTCTCCTGCTCTTCACGCGTCGGGATGATGTTGCCCCAGAGCAGCTCCTCGAAGCCCGTCATCAATGGGAACTTGAACTCGGGTTGCCGCATCTCTGCCAGAGTCGTCGGATAGGTCTCGTCCACGATCACCATCCAGCCGCCGGACTTGAGCGCGGCCCCACACTCTTTGACGACGCCTGGGCGGATCGGCTGTGCAATCTCATGCAGCACTTCGATCATCACCACCGCATCGGCGCTTGCCGTCTGTACCGCCGCACCTACAGTGCCTTGGCGTGCCTCGACGCGTCCGTCCAAACCCGCCGCGGCTATCTTCTTGCGTGCCGACGCTAGGCTATCGGCCTCGATGTCCACGCCCAGCACACGCGCTTTCGGGAAAGCCTTGGCGAGCCCTAGCAACAGATTCCCCGTCCCGCAGCCGACTTCGAGGATCGTGCCTCCCGCCTCCAATCTAGCGGCCAATCCATCGAGTGCCGGGAGGATCTTCTTCGCCGCGACAACCTGCAGCCCTTGGGTGGATTCCGCGATGGCCTGATTGAACGAATCGCCGCGTCCTTGAAACGGTTTGACGACGCCGGTGCGAAACGCTTCTACGCAACGGCGGAAATCCTCAGCGGCCACGTCTGTACCGAGGCGGACGTAGCCGCCGAGATAACGTGGATGCGTGGGCGCCGCAAGGATCGTATCGAAGTGCGGCGCAAGCCGGTAACGAAGGCCATCCTCGGCATCGAGCAGCTCCATGCCATAGGCAGTCTTGCACCAGGCAGTCACATACGGCGCATGCAACCCGAGTTTTTGCGCCAGCTGCTCCGCCGTCGACCCCGGCGCTTCAGCGATTGCCTTGAACAGGCCGACCCGGACGCCCAGATCGATCAAGTGAATCGTATTGAATCCCCTACGCCATTCGAAGATCCGTGCGACCTGCGAATCGGCGGTGATCTCATTCGGTTGAATTGCCATCTGCTCTCCTCAAAGCACTGGCAGCTACAGAAACAGCTGCAATAACTCGTTCAAGAATCTTTGCCCACGCAGCGTCGGAACCACGCGTTCGTGATCGCGCGTGATCAAACCTAGCGACTCCGCCTTCTCCAGTGGCTTCACGATAGCGCCGATCGACAATCCCGTGCGCTCCGTCAGCATGCTGATCGAAAAGCCTCCGGTCAGGCGCAGTGCGTTCATCATGAACTCGAACGGCAATTCGGCGGCAGCGATCTCATTTTCCTGCTGCACGGGGCGAGCAGCCACTGCCTGCTCCATGTATTCGCGCGGATTCTTGTAACGCATCTGACGGAATATGCGGTCCGGCAGACTGATCTTGCCATGTGCGCCTGCACCGATGCCAAGATAGTCGCCGAAGCGCCAATAGTTCAGATTGTGCCGCGACTCCTGCCCAGGCTGCGCGAACGCCGAAGTCTCGTAGTGCTCGTAACCTGCAGCAGCCAGCATGCCCTCGATCTCTTCCTGCATCGTGGCCGAGACTTCATCGTCCGGCACCGTGGGTGGATGGCGATGGAAGAGTGTGTTCGGCTCGATGGTCAGGTGATAGGCGGAGATATGCGTCGGGGCCATTGCGACCGCAGCAGCGATGTCCGCCTGTGCCTCCTCCAAGGTCTGGGCAGGCAACGCATACATCAGATCCAAGTTGAAGTTGTCGAAGATCGCTTGCGCGATCTCCACGGCACGCCGCGCCTCGGTCTCGTCGTGGATGCGTCCCAGTGCTTTCAGGTGGCGGGGATTGAAGCTCTGGATTCCGATCGACAGCCTGTTGATACCTAGACGGCGAAAGTCGGCAAACTTCTGCGCTTCGAACGTCCCCGGGTTTGCCTCGAGCGTGATCTCTGCGTCGGGCGATATCGTCAGCCGTGCGCGAATCGCCGACAGGATATTGTCCAGCGCACGAGCGGATAGCAAACTCGGCGTGCCGCCGCCGAAGAACACCGTGTGCACGCGGCGTCCCCAAACAGACGGCAGGGCAACTTCCAGGTCTGCAGTCAGCGCGGCTGCATAGCGAGCCTCCAGCTCTGCGGTCAATCCTCGGTCGCGAGAGTGCGAATCAGACGCGGATGAACCGCCCTCTCTGATCTCGTGCGAATTGAAGTCGCAATAGGGGCATTTGCGAACACACCACGGTATGTGGACGTAAAGCGAGAGAGGAGGCAGCGTCGTTAGTTGCGCAACGCGGCCTGGGGTCGCGATAGTGAGCGTCGCGTCAGCCATGAAACTGTCGATCCAGCGAGTTCAACACCCTAGCGATTGACGCGGTTGAAAATTTCAACATAGGTCAGTGTCGTCCGCTTGTCCGTGTATACGATGAATTTCTGTGCGGGCCGTGTCGAGCTTATGACCCGAATGGTATCGTGCAAGTGGGCGAGCAGCGAGGCAAGACCGGAATGCAGGCCGCGAAGGAGGCGTTTGTCTCAGCGTTTTGGGCGTCCTATAAGAGAAACAAAAGCATGAACTGACAATGACTTATATCCATTCACTGTTATTATGTACAGCCTCCAGGGCGTTTTGTAAGGCACTATTTAGGTTGGCTATTTCTAGTCAGACGGCCGCGACATATCATCCACATCCCCCCACGATCCGGTGAAGTATTCCAGTGGATTCGACGGTTCGGGTGCTTCCAGGATCTGAGCTTGAGGGCTTCTTTAGAACTTGGAAATTGCACCACAAACTGAGCCCCGAACAGCTGGAATACGGTGGGCGGGCCGCTAGAGTTGTGAAGAGTTTCATGTACCACGGAGGGACGTTCTGTATGAACTCGAGGGTCTCCCTGGGATTTGGCATGAACGGTGTCTTCAATCGACCGCCGTCTAACCCTCGCTTGGACACGGACCCTTCGCAGCATCGCTTTACTCCCCTAAAATTTAGGCTTCGGCCCAATTGTTCTCTTGACTCGACAACAACGAAAGGAATGGCCTATGAAGGCGCTCTTCGCCCTCTCACTTCTCGCGTTACTGGCCAGTCCGATATCCGTAGTGGCCAAGTCTCAAACCGAAGGCCAAAAACAAAAGATAGTCCTCGGCCAAGTCGGTCTTTCCTTTTATGCCGTCGTAGGCGGTGTCGTGCAGGAGTTGCTCGAGCGTGAGGGCTACAGCGTCGAGGTCGCCGAAGGCCCACATGCGAAGATCTTCCCGCTCCTGGGCGCGGGACAGGTCGACATCTTTGCTGCAGCGTGGCTACCGCACGGTCACGCCGATCTTTATGCATCCGTCGAGGACACGACATTCCGGATCGCGCCGCTCTACGAGGACGCCCGCTTCTTCTGGGTCGTACCGGCCTACGTACCCGAGAGCGCCCTTTCCTCGCTTACGGGTTTGGTACAGCCAGAGGTTCGGCAGCGCGTCTCCAAGCGCATCGTGAGTCTCCCGGCGGAAACCGGTCTCACCATCAGTGCCCGCCGAGTGTTAGATGCCTACAACCTCGGCGAGGCGGGCTACGAGATTGTCGCCGCACCGCCCAGCGAATGGTTCGGGACCTTCCGTGAGGCCATCAAGGACAAGAAGTGGGTGGTCTTCCCGCTCTGGCAGCCGCAATGGGTGAACGCTGCCTACGAGGTTCGCCGCCTGGACGACCCTAAGGGCGCCTATGGTGAGCCGGATACGGCGTACCTGCTCGGTCACCGCTCGCTTCGTGAGAAGCTGCCTGCCAGGACCATTGGGCTCTTGTCGAACATACGTCTGTCTATCGATGCAGTGACGAAGATGGATCGTATGGTAAATGTCGATCGTCTCTCGCCCCGCGATTCGGCGCGGCGCTGGATGGAAGAGAATGCCGACCTCGTCCAGAGTTGGTCCATCAAGGATGACTGACTCTTGGGCCATAGGAACGGCCAGCTCTCTAAAATTGAGGAACGAGAATGGCCGCGAGCACGTTATTGCGCCCTAAAGTATCTCGCAACCCACTGATGTTCGCGTAGTTCGATCAATGGACTGACTGGAGGTACGATGACCACCGAGCTCCTCTATCTCTTGCTTACCGCCATTCTCACCGGGGTTCTCTGGATTCCTGTTGTCATAGGCTATGTATTGTCTCGCGGGCCTCTCAAGGCCGTTGACTACAAAATCGCACCGACATCTCCCCTTCCCCACTGGGTTAATCGCGCCAATCGGGCACACATAAACGCAGTCGAGAACCTCGCGCCTTTTGCAACAGTTGTTCTGATCGCTCATGCGGTCGGGGTATCAGATAGCGTTACTGCGATTTCGGCTGCCGTCTACTTCTATGCACGCGTAGCTCACGCTGCAATCCATATCAGCGGAATCGGTCTTTTCATGGTGCGCACGGTCGTTTTTACGATCGCCTGGGCAGCGTTCATCACCTTCGCAAGCGAACTGCTGAGACGCACGATATGAGAGGGGAGTACGGTTTTGCCTGTGTTGGGTGCCGTCCTGGCACGCTGGATGGTTCGAAATGACAGCGCCCCAAATGAATGGAGTCGAAATGCTCGTTGATAGGTACTGTCAAGGTTGGAGCGATCCCGATCCTCTGGTTCGCGAACGTTGTATTCGGGAGACCTTGGCACCCGAGGCGACGTATGTCGATCCCCGTACCGATACCTTGTCCGTCGAACAGCTACTCGCCCACATCTCCAAGACTGTGGCTTCAAGGCCGGGTGCTACGGTCAAGCGAACGAGCAACGTCGACGTTCATCACAATCTCGCTCGCTTCAACTGGCAGGTCCTGCTTTCGGATGGGACAAATCTTCCGGAAGGAATAGACTTCATCGAACTCGAAGACGACCACAGACGCATTCGTCGCATCGTTGGCTTCTTCGGCCCGCTTACGAGTTGCAAGAGATAGCGTTCCACATAACCGCGCCGCCATGCGCGAATGTAGGATTCCAAGAATGAGACTGATGAATATGTGGTGTCTGGTCATGCTCCTGCATGGAATCCCCGTGGTTGCAAGTGCAGATTCGTTCGAAACAGAACGCGCCCGGGCTGAGGAGTTGTACTTAGAAGGCAACGAAAAAGAATATGTGGCGATTATCGAACGTCTAAGTAAGGCCGGTGATGTGCGGTCCCAAGAATGGTACGGCCACTACCTATGGCGTGCAGGCGAGAACATCGAAGCGGAGAAGTGGCTGAAACTTGCGGCCGAGACTGGCGACGCTGCGGCACAGTATCGGCTCGGTACGTTCTACTTCGGTATCACCCCATCTAGACCGGAGGAAGGGAAGAAGCTTTTGGAACTGGCAGCAGCGCAGGGGAACGCGCGAGCCAAGTTCCTTCTTACTGCGCTGGCCTCGCCCACAACGCCGCCGGAGATTACCGACGGACAGATGGCCACCGATGAGGCCGCCGACTTCGTCTATGCCAACGTGAACATCCTTCTTTTTTCAAATCCAGCAATCCTGGATTGTTACCGCACCGCTCCTGAGGACGTCGATAAGGTGTTCGGGTCCGCTGGCAATAGGTGTAAGGCGCTTGCACTGCAAGAGTATGGCCCTCGCATTGACGCATCACAGCTGCTGGACTTTTCGCGTGATATCAACAGATGTGTTCGGGCTGTCGTTCTCGGAACCGTAAAAGTTACGGAGAAGCAGTTGCTCGAGTGTTCCGCACGTATTCGGTAGCCAATAGGCAGCAATAGCGAACTATCGCCGTGAGCATCCCGTTCTACCAAATCGACGCCTTCACTGGCAGCCTCTTCTCCGGTAATCCGGCGGGGGTTTGCCTGCTCACCGATTGGCTGCCGGACGCAGTCCTGCAATCGATAGCCGCCGAGAACAACCTGGCGGAGACGGCATTCGTCGTGCATAGAGATTCCTACTTCGACCTGCGCTGGCTCACTCCGACGATCGAAATGGATTTGTGCGGTCACGCCACGCTGGCAGCGGCGCACGTCATCTTCCGGCATCTCGGCTACCGCAACTCCGTTGTACGGTTTCAGACGCGCTCCGGCTTGCTCACCGTGACTCGCAACGACGACGTCTTGACCCTGGACTTTCCCGTTCGACCCGCTTCCGCCTGTCGGGTACCGGCCGATCTGGTCAAGGGGCTTGGCTTTGCACCCACGACTACCGCGAAGGCCCGCGACTATCTCGCTGTTTTCGAATCGGAGCAGGCGGTGCGAGAGCTTCGGCCCGACATGGCCGCGCTCATGCGCCTCGAATGCCTGGGCATCATCGCTACGGCACCGGGCGACCACTGCGATTTCGTCTCACGTTTCTTCGCCCCCGGTGCAGGTGTCCCTGAAGATCCCGTTACGGGCTCCGCACATTGCACGCTCATTCCATATTGGGCGCAACGTCTGGGCCGTTCAAAGCTGCGGGCCCTGCAGATCTCCCAACGGGGCGGCGAGTTGTTTTGCGAGCATCGTGGCGAACGAGTCGGCATCGGCGGGCGAGCCGTGACCTACTCGTCGGGGTTTCTCCACGTCACCTGAACTCGCATCAGAGGGGGCTGATGTACCGCGATTCACCGTTTCCCGAAGGAGCTATTTAGTGACCGCAGTTCAACTCACTTTGAAAAGTGTCAGAGCAAGGCCTGTCGTCGTACCGTTGAAAAGACCGGTCGTTTCCAAGGTCGGCCTGTTTCGGGATTGGCCGATCATTCTGATCGACCTATATACGAACGAAGGGGTGGTGGGTCACAGTTACCTCGAGCCCTATCTCAAGCAGTCGATGCGATACATCATTCCCGCGATCGAGGATCTCGCGGAAGCGGCGAAAGGCCAACGTGTCGCACCCTTCGATGGTTATCGCCGAGGGATCGGCTCTTTGCATCTGGTTGGACGTGAAGGAGTGTCGCTGATTGCGGTATCCGGTCTCGACATGGCCGCGTGGGATGCTTTGGCAAAGGCCGCCAACATGCCGACGGCTGGATTTCTGGGCGGGACGATTGGGCCTGTGCCAGCCTACAACAGCAACGGACTGTGGTTGACGCCGGTGGAGCAGTTAGCTGCAGAAGCGGCCGCTCTGGTGGCCGAAGGCGGGTTCACTGGGCTGAAGCTCAGACTGGGGCGAGAGAAGCTGAGCGATGATCTGACTGCAATCTCGGCGGTACGCCAAGGGGCTGGCGCCGACGTGAAGCTCATGTGCGATTTCAACCAGGGCCTGTCCCTGGGTGATGCACTCGTGCGATGTCACGCGCTCGACGACCAAGGGATTTACTGGTTCGAGGAACCCACCACTTACGACAACATCCCGGGCTATGCTCAATTGGCACGCGAACTCAAAACGCCGGTCCAGCTCGGCGAGAACTTTTATGGCCCTCGACTGCTATATCAAGCATTGCTCGCCGGGGCGGGCGATTACTTCATGCCGGACTTGATGCGTATCGGCGGAGTCAGCGGATGGCTGCGAGCGGCAGCGATCACCGGCGCAGCAGGAATTCCGATGTCCACGCACCTATATCCGGAGATTTCTGCGCATCTCATGCGCGTCACGGACACCGCTCATTGGCTCGAGTGGCAAGATTGGGCCGATCCGATATTGTCCGAACCTTTCCAAGTCAAACACGGTCAGCTTATCGTCCCGGACAAACCCGGCCATGGGATCGAGTGGGACGAAAAGGCCGTCGCCAAATACACTCTATAGCCGCGGGAAAACAATCGCGAGATTCAAATGCAAATCAAACTAGCCAGCGTAACGATCGACGACCAGGAAAAGGCTCTTCGCTTTTACACGACCATCCTGGGCTTCGTAAAGAAAACGGATATCCCCATGGGTCATTTCCGATGGTTGACGGTGTCCTCGCCAGAGGGAGTGGAAGGCGTCGAGCTGGTCCTCGAACCGATGGGGTTTCCACCCGCTCAAACGTATCAGCAAGCTCTTTTTGCTGCCGGCATTCCTGCGACGGCTTTCATCTCGAAGGACGTACACGCCGAGTACAAGCGCCTCAAAGATCTTGGCGTCAAGTTTCGAAGCGAACCTAAGAGCATGGGCCCGATTACTGCGGTGCTGTTCGAGGACACCTGCGGCAATCTCATCAATCTGGTTCAACCTGCGGCTTAGCGCGACGCCTTGCAAAGGGGACGAATTTGCATCGATACGAAGCAAAAATTGCCTGGCAGCGCGCCGGGGCTTCTTTCTCGAACAATCGCTACAGCCGCGGCCATGAATGGTCTTTCGATGGAGGCGTCAAGATCCCCGGGTCCTCATCTCCGCTATCGGTCCCACTACCATACTCCGTGGCGGAAGCCGTCGACCCTGAAGAGGCCTTGGTCGCAGCCACCGCGAGCTGTCACATGCTCTGGTTCTTGTCCGTTGCCGCAAAGAGAGGCTTCGTGGTCGACAGCTACGTAGACGACGCTTTCGGCGTGATGGAGAAGAACGCGGCGGGCAAGCTGGCCATCACTCGCATCACGTTGCGCCCCGATATCCAATTTTCCGGAGACAAGGTTCCCTCGGCGGAGGAACTGAAGTCACTCCATCACACTGCCCACGAGGAGTGCTTCATCGCCAACTCGCTTAAGTCGGAGGTGCTCATCGAAGGAGTTTGATTCAGTACGGCTGCAGTCGGCGGCATTAAACTAGTGGTCAACTTCGCATGAAGGCCGAACCCCAAAGGTTGAGCGTGCGCTCTTCGTGCTTCCAGGATCGTTTTATCAAGTGGTCCGGCATAATTTCCAGTTCGGCCGAAATCTCGATCAAGTAACGCTGCGGGTCCTGGATCATGAAGAAGAGATTGTTACCCGGACCATGTCGTCCCGGCCCCCACCACAACTTGATGCCCAGCGTCGCCAGGTGATCCGCCCAATCCCGAATGTCATTCCAGCAGGTCGCCTCATAGGCGTGATGGTCGGGCCGCGTTTCCGGACAGCGGAAGGCCGCAAAGGTGTGATGTTCCGGATCGGACCGGAAGAAGCCGGCCGTCGGTTCGCCTCTCGAATCATCTTCGAAAACATAGTCCGAAACGACGAAGCCCAAATCCTCTTCGTAGAAACGCAACATCGCGGCAAGCTCTGTCGATGCGACTACGACGTGCTGGAGCCGCCCCGGCAGTTTCGCGGCGGGTAAAGCGGTCTGATCGGGAAAAGGTAGGTCGGTACGCGGTAATCCAAAAACAACCAAACGCCCATCGGGGTCGCGGACTGCGAACGCTCCAGACGCGAAAATTGCGGTGGGGCTTGGCAGCGCCTTCAGTCCTCGGTTCGAGATGTGCCGTCGCAAAGCATCGAGTTGGGGCTCCGTCTGCAACTTGAACGCCATGAACGGCTGCGCGCCGGATACTCCTCGTCCGATCAGAATCCTTCGCGCCGGGGCCTGCATCAGAACGGTGCCGTCGTCGAGTTCCACGGGAGTCATACCCATCGCGTCTCGATAGAAACCGATCAGCGGCGCGGGCTGCTCACTGTCGATACGGATGTGATCCAACTGGGCAGGCCACAGCGGGCCTCTATTGAACACTCGTTCTCTCCCGACAGCTCCCGACTATCACATCACGCCGCCGAAAAGCACCCATTGCTTGCCGTCGAACTTCTGCAACCACAGCTGATGGAACGGCGCATAGTGGCTGGGGCCGGTCTGCATTTTGATCCCGGGAAGCAGCATCGGCAACTCGACACCGCTGAGGCTGGCCGCCTGCCGCATCACGTTCTCACGACTCAGATCGTCACCGCATTGTTTGAGGACGTGGACCAAAGCTTGCGCGATCGTGTAGGCCAATACGTTCTGCCCGTCAGTTCGATCACCGTCCGGGTAATACTGCTGCATCCACTCGCGCCAGGCACGCAGCGCGGGGTCGTTGGCCCAATGTGGATCCGTGGGGTCTTTGTAGTAGGCCGACGAGATCAAACCGGTGGATTTGTCCAAGCCTGCAGGCATCAACACACCGGTCAGCGAAGTCGAGACCTGGCTGACGATGTGCAACGGGCGCCAACCCTTGTCGTACACCTCGCGGATGGATTGCGCCGCGGCTTTAGCGGTACTGAGATCGACGAACGTGTCGGCTCCGGAGGCTTTGAGGGAAATGATCTGTGAGCTGACGCTGGGGTCGGTTATTTCGTAGGATGCCTCCGCGATGATCTGCGTAGCCGCCGCCTCGCCCAACCCTTCTTTGAGACCCTTGAGATATTCCTTACCGAAATCGTCATTCTGGTACAGGACCGCGATCTTCGCCTTGGGGTTACTCTGCAAGATATATCGGGCGTAGATTGCACCCTCGGTCTGAAAGGCCGGATGCCAGCGCATCGTCCAGGGATACTGCTTGGGGTCATCGAACTTGGCGGCGCCCGAAATCGCGAACAGTTGTGGAACCTTGTTGGCGTTGAGGTATTTGTAGATCGCGCTGTTGGTGGGTGTGCCGAGCGAACTGAAGATCAGCAGGACGTTGTCGGCTTCGACCAATCTGCGCGTGTGCTCGACCGTTTTCGGCGGACTAAACGCATCGTCCAATGAGATGAGCCGGATCTTGCGCCCGTTCACGCCACCTTTCGCGTTGATCATCTCGAAATAAGCGGCCTGCGCTCTGCCGATGGTGCCGTACATCGAGTTCGGCCCGCTGTAGGGAATGGTCTGGCCGATCTTGATCTCGGTGTCGGTAACGCCGGGTCCGTAGTTCTTCTCCGCAGACGCAGTGGCAGCAATAATTATTGCCAAAACGCCGATCGCTGAGAAACGCTTCGACCATCCGATCTGCATATGCCAGTTTCTTTCTCGATTCTCGACAGCAGCAGTATGCGCCAACTCGGCTGAATTGACGGTCCGTCTCACCCATCGGGCCAGCGCCACTCGACAAGCAATCGTATGGTTAAATGAACGTCCTGACGGCTTATCCTGGGGAACCTATCGTGCTTCTGACAAAGTGGTTTTGGTTCGCGCTCGTCGCCGCGATAGCGGTACCCATAATCGCCGCCGCCGACAATTACACGATCGACCCTAACCACACCTACCCCAGCCTCGAGTTTTCTCACATTGGCCTGTCGATCTGGCGTGGAAAATTCAACAAGACATCCGGAACGGCGACCCTCGACCGCACCGCCCGAACCGGAAGTGCCGTCATTCAGGTGGACACCGCGAGCATAGATTTCGGTCACGACAAGATGAACGAATTCGCTCTCGGACCGGATTGGCTTAACGTCGAGAAGTTTCCGACCATGACCTACAAAGGCGTTCTCAGGTTCAAAGGCGACACGCCCACTACGATGGATGGACAGTTAACCCTGCTCGGAGTGACCAAACCGGTAACACTCAAGATAAATACCTTCACGTGCATCTTTCATCCGTATTTCAAGAGAGAAGTCTGTGGCGCCGACGCGGAAGGCATTCTGAATCGCGCCGACTTCGGAATGTCTCAGTACAGCGAGGGAGAGGCAGGCAAGATCCAATTACGCATCCAAGTTGAAGCGATCAAGGAGGACTAGATGCTCAAGATCATTCGGATCATTCTTATGGTACTTGTCGTTCTGGTCATCAGCCTGTTGATTTTTGCAGCAACCAAGCCCGACTCTTTCCAGGTGCAACGTACCGCAAGCATTAAAGCCCCGTCTGAGAAGATCTTCCCCTTCATCGACGACTTCCAGAATTGGGGGTCCTGGTCTCCCTACGAGAACAAAGACCCCGCGATGAAGCGAACTCGCAGCGGCCCCGCGAGCGGGAAAGGCGCGGTGTACGAGTGGGACGGGGACAAAAACGTCGGCAAAGGGCGTATGGAAATCACCGAGTCGTCGCCGACCTCCAAGATCGTGATCCAACTGGACTTCTTCAAACCGTTCGAAGCCCATAACGTCGCAGAGTTCACGCTGGAACCACAAGGCGATTCTACGAAGGTGACCTGGGCCATGCACGGCCCTGCCCCATTCATTTCGAAGCTGATGCAGGTCTTCATCAACTTCGACAGTATGATCGGCAAGGACTTCGAAGCCGGCCTTGCCAATTTGAAAGCGGTCGCGGAAAAATAGGTCCGGCCGAACGGAGGATGCTATGGACTCGATGAAAGATGGCAGCCATCTGTATGAAGTCGAGCGCCGGAACGAGCACGCGGCACGACCTGGCTTCCGCATTACCGAACTGCAGATTTCTCCGACCCAGAAAGTACCGTGGCACCTGCACAGCAACATTCAGGATACTTTCTATGTGATCAGCGGGCGTCTACGGATCTTCCTTCGCGAACCCAAGGAAGACATACGCCTTGGTCCAGGCGATACCTATTCGGTGAAGGCGCGTCGACCGCACTTGGTCACCAACGGCGGGGACGGTTCCGCTACGTTTCTGGTACTCCAGGGTATCGGCGAATACGACTACGTTCCGCTTGTCTAACGCGTGAATCTGAGAGAGTGACATGCCTGAAGTCACCGGAATCGACCACATCTATATCGCCGTCTCGGATCTGGCGAGAGCGGAGCGCTTCTACGACACCGTGATGAAGGCACTCGGATTCCGAAGGAATGAATTCAAGCTCGAGGGCGACAAGCATATCCAGTACTACAACCGGCATTTTGGCTATGTACTGCGCCCGGTCCGATCCGGCAGGGCCCATGATCCATACTCACCGGGTCTGCATCACCTTTGTTTTCGCGTTGATTCCATAGCGGACGTTCAATCGATCGCGAGGGACCTGCGTGCGGCCGGCATCGACGCGACCGAGCCGAGGCTCTGTCCGGACTACGCACCCGACTACTGGGCGACTTTCTTTACCGATCCTGATGGCATTCGGCTCGAGATCACCAACTATCGACAAGAACGACGGGAACGTCACGACAGATGGGGAGAGGCCTGAGCCCCGGCGGCAAAACGGCTTGCAGCATCCGAGAGATAAGGAAACAATGCGCGCTTGCCGGCACAGCGGCCGGACGAATGCACAACCTGGCCAAATCAATACGACCCACAGCGAATGAAAAGAACAACCGACAGCATGCAAACGGCCACCACATTCGAGCTTCCAGGCTTTCGCGTCACCCGATCTTTGGGCGTAGTTAGAGGCATTACGGTTCGCACCAGATCACTGCCAATGAGCATCATCGGAGGATTGCGCACGCTGTTCGGGGGGCGCGCGGGGATCTTTTCCGACTTGTGCGAGTCCGCCCGAGAGGAATCGTTTCAACTCATGCTCTCCCATGCAAGAGCCCTCGGCGCAAATGCGGTTGTGGGTGTTCGCTACGATACCGGTCCGATGGTCGGTGCCGCAGAAGTGCTCTGCTACGGAACTGCTGTGGTGGCAGAACCAGACCCGGCCTTACGCGCAAACTAAGCAAGAATGAGTCTGTTCAAGGATTTGTCTGCGTCGGCCGTTGTCGCGGGCTTCGTCACTGTGCTCGTAGGGTTCACGAGTTCGGCGGTGATCGTATTCCAGGCGGCGCACGCCCTCCACGCAACACCCGAAGAGATTGGCTCCTGGATGTGGGCCCTCGGATTGGGCATGGGCGTGACCTGTATTGCGCTGTCCCTGCGTTATCGGACACCGGTGGTCACAGCATGGTCGACACCGGGCGCAGCCATGCTGATCACCAGCGCCGCCGGGGTGTCGATGCCCGAGGCCGTGGGAGCTTTTCTGGTCTCGGGGGCATTGATCACGTTGTGCGGATTCTCGGGTTGGTTCGAGCGCAGCATGAATCGGATTCCCATGTCGATTGCTTCAGGGATGCTGGCGGGCGTATTGCTGCGCTTCGGGCTTGATGTGTTCGTCGCGATGAAGACGCAGTTCTGCATGGCGTTCGCCATGTTCTGCACCTACCTTGTATTGCGACGCGTACTGCCTCGCTACGCAGTCGTCTTTGCCCTCGTGGTCGGCATCCTCATCGCCGGCGCCCTGGGATTGCTTCGCATCGATGCAGTCCACGTGGAGCTAGGTCACCCTGTGTTTACAATGCCGCACTTTTCACTCAGCGCATTGATCGGAGTGGCCTTGCCTTTGTTCGTGGTCACGATGGCCTCGCAAAACGTGCCCGGAGTGGCCGTCATGCGTGCTTCGGGCTACGCGACGCCCGCGTCTCCCCTGATCGGTTGGACCGGCGTTGCCACGTTGATTCTGGCGCCGTTCGGGGCGTTTGCTCTGAATCTCGCCGCGATTACGGCAGCCATCTGCATGGGTCGAGAGGCACACGAGGATGCAGCCAAACGTTACGTCGCGGCAGTCGCCGCGGGCGTCTTCTACATCATGATCGGGCTGTTCGGCGCCACCGTCGGAGCGGTGTTCGCGGCCTTCCCCCAAGAACTGGTGCTCGGGATCGCAGGGCTCGCGCTGTTGGGGACGATCGGTAATGGACTCGCGACTGCGCTCAGCCAGGAGCGCGAACGCGAAGCTGCGCTCGTCACTTTTCTAGTGACGGCCTCCGGTGTTGCCTTATTCGGGATCGGATCGGCCTTCTGGGGTCTGCTCGCAGGCGCTTTGTCTTTGGCGGTATTGCGTACGACTCCGAAGCATCTTTCTTCGGTGATGGCTCGGCTCGCCTCGAAGAGGACGCGAGTCGAGTAGCGGGGCACACATCCAGGTATCGACTCCGCAGTGCTAGGCAGCACCGCCCAGCAGGCGGATTTCGCGCTGCGGAAACGGGATGACGATATTGCGCACGCGGAAAGTTTCCAGGACAGCTTTGTTGATCTCACCGCCCGCATCGACGAAGTCGGGCACCGCGACCCAGGGTTTGATTCCGATGTTGACCGACGAGTCGGCAAGCATGATGGTCTGGATGACTGGAGCAGGTTCTTTCAGCACGCGCGGGTTCACCTGCAAGACCTCATTTATCACGGCGAGAGCCTGGTTTAGATCGGTGTCGTAGGCCACGCCGACCACGATGTTCAGCTGCCGCACTTTGCCGTAGTTGTGCAGAATCTCGCCGACGATCTTGCGGTTCGGAACGATGACCCGGGAGCGATCCGTATGGTTGAGCGTAGTGCTGAACAGGCTGATCGCTTCTACCTGACCCTCCACGCCCACGATGTGAATATATTCGCCGACCCTGAACGGACGCGTGAAGATGATCGTTAATCCGGCCACTATGTTGCTCAGCACACCCTGCATGGCCAGCGCGATGCCGGCGCCAGCCAGGCCGATGCCGGCGATCAAGGGCAGCAGTTCGACACCGAGATTCTGCAGCGCCATGATGGCGAACAAGAGGAGCACCAAAATCCGTACCACCCGCACGAGCAGGTGGCGGACCGGCGGCTCGAGATCCAGGCGCCGCAGTAGGCGATCGAGCATGCGACCCACCCATCGGCCGACGGAGAACCCGACGATCAGGATGATGATCGCGACGAAGACCTTCGGGCCGAACCGCATACCGGCGTCGATGGCCGTGCTCTTGATGTGGTCCAATGTTTCGAGATGGTCGTTCATCACTTGTCCTTTGGGTTGGCTTCCGCGCCGGATATTCTAGCTGCATTGAGCCGACGCCCCGTTCCCATACATCGGAAGATAGCCATGCCTCCAAATCCACCTCCTGACATCACGATCCGCCAGGCCGGCACCGCGGATCTGGATCGGGTCGCTGTGCTGTTCGACCTCTATCGCCAGTTCTATGGGCAGCCGGCCAACTTCGGCCTCGCACGGGACTTCCTCTCGGCACGCATCGAGCGAAAGGAATCGATCATCCTGCTCGCAGTTCACGATGCCAAAGGTCCGATCGGCTTTGCTCAGCTTTACCCGACCTTCTGCTCGGTCTTTGCGGCACCGATCTTCGTCTTGTACGACTTGTACGTGAATGCGTCGGCGCGTCGCGGGGGGATCGGCAGGGCTTTGATGCAGGCATGTGTAGAGCAGGCGCGTCGCGCCGGCGCTGTTCGCGTGGAATTGGCCACGGCCATCACCAACGATGCGGCCCAGGCACTCTACGAGGCGCTGGGGTGGGTACGAGACAGCGAGTTCTACCGCTACAGTCTGATGGTGCGCTGACGCCGCTTCCTGTGCGATCCGTATCCGGCGAATCGCTCGCAAGATCCGAATGGATTGTCAAATATCGCAGCGTGTGCGCGCTTTTTGCTTTGACCCCCTGAGTGAACCCCGTCTCTCGAACAATCCCCGCATCTGGCATGTGCGTCGCAACGTCGGCTCGGAGACCCTATTGGTCCTCCGCACACCGGCACATCGCCGAACCGCATCCCAGCACTAGCTCCTCGAACCAATCCTGAATGCGCGCAGGTCCCGCGTCGCGAATTGCCAGGCGGCAGGCCAGCCGTCCGCACGAACTGACCAGTAAAGCGGCCAAGACCGATGCGCGTCTCGGTCAGATCTTCTATCTGCACGGCTGGTGGTACGCCGCTGCAGACTATCTTGGATTCGTCGGCGTACGGATCCGGTTACCCGGCGATGTCTCGGGACCCTCCGTCAGGGCGCGCGATGCAGTGCTCGAGATCGAGCGTCGAGTTCCCCGCCTGACACGCCAGCTCGACCCTCATCTATGGGCGTACTACCGAGCGGAGCGCGGAATACAGGAAAAGGATCGCGCCAGCAACATCCGGACTGCGGCCCCAGTGGAGGAAGGGACGATTCTGCGCAATCATTTCAGACTCGATGCTGTGTGCGCGGGTGCGTACGGAGAAGCAGGCGCGGTAGAGTTGGCCATGGAGCCACGCTGGGCACCCGGCCGCTGGCTCGGGGCCTACCTCGAGGATGGCCAGGTCACCGATTTCATCGCCAACATCCACGTTTGGCGTACACCAGACACATTAGCCTGACTACCACGCAATCCTGAACGAGGTTTTACGCTGCAGGATTTTGTGCTGAGTCTGATCCTCGCGTAGCATGCTGCTCGCCAATCCACGCGAGTACTCATGAAGCAGTTAGCCATTGCCACTACGGAAGCCGGGACCCTCTGCCTGTTCGACCCGGCAGCGCTCCCAGAAGACATCCGCGCACACGCGTATGCATCCAATCTCGACTATCTGCAAGCGCTGTCGCGCCGCGGTGCGCTTCATCTGGTCGCGACCGGTGGGGAAGGTCGTTTTCTCCTGCACGTCTATGTGGACGAGCCTATGCCAGTGGATCTCGCCGCACAAGCCGTCGAACGCTCGATGCTCGCGGCATTTCCGGCACCGAGCGGCCGCGTGGTTGTAGCAGGCGCGGAGGAACTGTCGCCCGATGTAGCGACTCGACTGAGTCGTCCGCCTGCACCAGGGCCCACGATCGAGATTCCGCCGGGCATGTACGCGGTCACCCTATACCGGACGGCATTCGGCGATGAATTGCGCGCAGCCCGCCTGGCGGAACATGTCGGTCCAGCCTATGCTTGGGTGCTTCGCAACATCGGCTGGTTCGTCGTACCAGTGGCGACCTCAGCAGTACTCACGATTCTGAGCTTCTTTCTTTTCTCCCTATGGCTGGACGCGATACTCCCCTTTCTGGTGTTTTTCTCGGTACTGCTCGCGATAGCCGCCCAACTGCCCGGTGTGCGGCGGGCCCGCAGGATGCAGCAGATGCTTTCGTCGAACTATCCTTCGATTGTCGCTGTACTCCGGCGTATCGATATCTTGGGAGAGGAACCTGACACGACTACAACTGCTCGTCCCTATTTGGGAGTCTTGCACTAGTGTGCGAATCAACGGAACAAGACAGTAGTACACTGCCGCTTTCGCGTTTTTAGTCTGATCCAGTAATGACGCAATCGAACATTGCTGCACCGGCGATTCGAATCGAATCCGCAAGCAACGTCGTACCGCAGTCGCTGCCGAAGGATCTCGGTTTCGGACGCTATTTCACCAACCGGATGTTCACCCAGCGCTATTCGGCCGATCTGGGTTGGCATGATGCCGCCATCATCCCGTATGGTCCGCTGCGACTGGATCCAGCGGCCCAGGTATTCCATAGCGGGCAAATGGTATTCGAAGGCACCAAGGCGTATCGCAGGCCGGACGGCAATCTCAATCTGTTCCGGGTAGAGAGGAATGCGGAGCGCTTCAATCGCTCCGCCGTTCGCATGGGAATGCCCGCGGTGGATGAGAGCCTTCATCTGCACGCGATCGCCGAGTTAGTGCGACTGGAGCACCGTTGGGTGCCGGACCAGGCAGGCGCGTCGTTGTATATCCGCCCGGTGATGGTGTCGATGGAGCGAACGCTGGAAGTGCGGGCCAGCCTTGAATATCTGCACTACATCATTCTCAGTCCGGTCGGTCCCTATTTCGCCACCGGATTTCAACCAGTGTCGGTGCATGTTTCGGACGCGTACGTGCGCGCTGTGCGCGGCGGAACGGGCGAGGCAAAGACGCCAGGCAACTATGCAGGCAGCCTCTACGCTACGGAAGGCGCCAGGGCACAGGGTTACCAGCAGGTGCTATGGCTCGACGCCGTGGAGCGCCGGTTCGTGGACGAAGTGGGCGCAATGAACATCGCGTTTGTCTACGAGGGCAAGCACATTGTCACCCCGCCTCTTTCCGGCAGCATTCTTCCGGGTATCACGCGCGACTCGATCCTGCGTCTCGCACCCGACTTGGGCTACAGCGTCGCCGAAGATCGCATCGACATCCACGCCGTTCTGCGAGACATCGAGAAGGGGACTGTTACCGAGGCCTTTACGATGGGCACGGCTGCAGTGATCGCGCCGGTCGGCCGACTGGGATATCGCGGCAAGGATGTCGTGATCCATGGCTTCGAGGCAGGTCCCGTGGCGCGAGCGCTGTATGAGGAATTGACCGGCATTCAGTACGGCCGACGTCTCGATCGCTATGGCTGGACACGGGTGGTGCATACCGCGGAATCGCGGGAGCAGGTGTCGGCCAAGTGATGCCACCGCGGTTCCCGCCTGCTGCGGCTGGCTAGTCTGCATTCTTCGGATACCCCGTGAATCTACCTAACCTGCCTATTGTCATCACCGGCGCAGTAGTCGGCTTTTGCATCGCCGCGCCCGTCGGACCGATTGGCGCGCTGACGATCCGGCGGACGCTGGCACAGGGACGCGCCACGGGATTCGTCACCGGGCTCGGCGCCGCTACGGCCGACGCGGCTTACGGCGCAGTCGCCGCATTCGGTCTGACGTTCGTCACCGGCCTGCTCATCGCCATGCAGGGCTGGCTGCGCGGCGCGGGTGGAATTCTTCTGATCTTCCTCGGTATTGCCACCTTCCGCGCGGCGCCAGCTCCGCCCGATCAGGGACAAAGAGCGACCGGGCTGCTCTCGGCCTATGCGACGACAATGTTGCTCACACTGAGCAACCCGATCACCATTCTGTCGTTCCTTGGTATCTTTGCGGCGCTTGGCTTGCGTGATGCAACGTCCAGCTACGCCAGCGCATCCATCTTCGTACTTGGAGTCTTCCTGGGTTCAACGTTGTGGTGGCTCATCCTGAGTTCAGGCGTCGGGCTGCTGCGCTCACGAATAACTGACGGGGGGCTGCACTGGGTCAACAAGGTCTCCGGGATATTGGTCGCGGCCTTTGGCATGTACGCGCTGGCCGGCCTGCTTTAGAGGAATGATCCGAGCCGTTCAGCGAGGAGCGTAAGCGCCTTGCCACGATGGCTGATGCGGTTCTTTTTCTCCATCGGCAACTCGGCGCCCGTCAGTCCAATTGTGGGGTCCAGGAAAAGCGGATCGTAGCCGAAGCCACCCGTGCCACGCGGCGCGCGCAGCACTTCTCCATGCCACTCGCCTTCGGCGATCAGCGGTTGCGGATCGTCCACATGTCGCAGCACGACGATGACGCAATAGTAACGTGCGGTTCGATTGTCGCTGTGGGCAAGCAACTCGAGTAGCCGCTGGTTGTTACGCTCATCGGATTTGGGATCGCCCGCAAACCGCGCCGAGTAAACGCCTGGCGCACCGTCTAACGCATCTACACAGATCCCGGAATCGTCCGCCAACGCCGGCAGGCCTGATGCTGCTGCGGCATGGCGCGCTTTTGCCAGTGCGTTTTCGATGAATGTCCCATGTGGCTCATCGGCCTCGGGGATATTGAACTGCGCCTGCGGGACAACCTCGATCGCGAGCGACGCGAGGATGGCGCTTATCTCGCGGATCTTGCCGGGGTTGTTGCTGGCTAGGACTAGTTGCTTCAATGCCCGCATCGTCGACGCAAGGAATTCGTTTTCGCGCCCTTGCATCGCATTGGTCTACTGGACAAATACACTCACACCCCAAGCGCGGCCTTCTGACCAGCGATGAGCTGTCGAATTCCGGCCGCGGCGAGATCCACCATTGCATCCAGTTCCGCCCGGCTGAACGGGTTACCCTCGGCAGTCCCCTGCACCTCCACCAGACCGCCAGTGCCGGTCATCACGACGTTCATGTCGGTCTCGCTGTTAGAGTCTTCCTCGTAGTCCAGGTCCAACACCGGAACGCTTTTGAATACACCTACGGACACGGCGGCAACAAAGTCCTGCAGTGGCCACGCAGCGATGAGTTTGCGCTCCATCAGCAACTGCGCGGCATCGTGCAGCGCCACATATGCACCGGTGATGCTGGCGGTCCGAGTGCCGCCGTCGGCCTGGATCACATCGCAGTCGATCTGAATCGTGCGCTCTCCCAGCAACGACAGATCGACGACCGCGCGCAGGCTGCGGCCAATCAAGCGCTGAATTTCCTGGGTACGCCCGGACTGCTTGCCGGCAGCCGACTCACGCTGCATGCGCGAGTTCGTTGAGCGCGGCAGCATTCCGTATTCCGCTGTGAGCCAGCCTTTGCCCTTGCCTTTCAGGAACGGGGGCACCTTCTCCTCGATGCTTGCAGTGCACAAGACGCGCGTGTCACCGCACTCGATGAGCACGGATCCTTCGGCATGGCGAGTATAGGAGCGGGTAATTCTTAGAGGCCGCAGTTGGTTCGGAGCGCGTCCGCTGGTACGCATGCAAGACTATGGTCGAGGAGTAATGCCGCCCAGGAGAGGCTGCGGCGATGCCGTTGGATTGTGTGCTATCTTTGATCGCCGCCATTGTGGTGGCTGCATGGCGCAAAGTCAAAACCGCCATTGCCATCAAAGCAGGAGTCCCGTGTGATCTACAGCATGACCGGCTACGCCGCGCTGTCGGAAGAGCTGGCACTCGGCACGCTCAGCGTCGAGATCCGGTCCGTCAATCACCGCTACCTGGACCTCACGTTTCGCTTGCCCGATGAGTATCGCTCGTTCGAGCCGGGCCTGCGCGAAATCGTGGCTGCGCGACTGACTCGCGGCAAGGTGGAGTGCCGCGTAGGCCTGCAGAGAAGTCCAGCGAGCCAGACATCGCTGCAGCTGAACATCGCGCTGCTGGGCCAGCTCACCGAGTTGGACCGGCGCGTGCGTGAGCAATTGCCCGGCGGCGCAACGCTCTCGGTGAACGAAGTGCTGCGCTGGCCCGGTGTATTGGAGACCGACGCACTGCCACTGGAAGAGATCCGCGAGCACACCAACGCGCTGCTCAACCGCACGGTGGAAGACTTCACCCAGTCGCGCGCGCGCGAAGGCGAGAAGCTCAAGGGCCTCTTGCTCGACCGCGTCGCGCGCATGGAGGAGCTAGTCCAGCGGGTCAAGCCCAAGATCCCCCTGCTGGTAACCGCTTATCAGGAACGGCTTGCGACTCGATTGCGCGACGCATCAGCGGATATCGATGAGGACCGTATCCGGCAGGAGCTGGTTTTGTTTTCAAGCAAAGTGGACGTCGAGGAAGAGTTATCGCGTCTGGTCGCTCATTTGAGCGAACTGCGCCGTATCCTGACGCAAGGCGGTCCAGTGGGAAAACGCCTGGACTTCCTCATGCAGGAACTCAACCGGGAGTCCAACACCTTAGGGTCCAAGTCGGTGGACATCGACGTCTCGCAGGCGTCGGTCGAACTCAAAGTGCTGATCGAGCAGATGCGGGAGCAGGTCCAGAATATTGAATGACTGCGAGCGAGCGGGAAAAAGGTAGGGACTCACTGGCGCGCTAATAGAATTCACGCCGATCGTCTTCGCCCAGGGCTATACAGCCCTAAGTCCGTCAATGCAACGGCCGATAACTGAAATTAATGATGGCACAAGTTTTCATAGAACCAGAGCGCTCCTCGCCTTTGAGTCCCAACGATAGGTCCACTGCCTATCGCTTGCGAGTCGTACCCTCTTGCCGCTTGCGTGCCGTGTCCCTATGACCGCAGGCTCCCTCTTCATCGTCTGTGCACCCTCAGGGGCCGGCAAGACCAGCCTGGTGAACGCGCTGTTGGAGCGGGAACCCGATATAGAACTGTCGGTTTCCTACACGACGCGCCCACCGCGCGCGGGAGAGGAGGACGGACGCGAGTATCATTTCGTTTCCCGGGACGTGTTTCTCGCCATGGCCAGTCGCGGAGAGTTCCTGGAAAGCGCGGAAGTGCATGGGAACCTCTATGGCACTTCGCAGAGCTGGATCAATGAGCGCCGCGCGACCGGACGCGACATCGTCCTGGAGATAGATTGGCAGGGAGCCCAGCAGGTGCGCCGCCTGGTTCCTGGCGCGATCGGGGTATTCATCGTGCCCCCATCCCTGCAGATCCTTCGCAAACGCCTGACCGCCAGAGGTCAGGACAGTGCTGAAGTGATCGAGCGGCGCCTCGCCAACGCCCGGGAGGAGATCGGTCATGTAGAGGAGTTCGACTATGTTATTATTAATCAGACTTTTGATGTCGCGGTTGTCGACCTCGTGAGTATTGTCCGAGCTCAGCGCCTTAAGTTAATCACCCAACTCGATCGCTACAGCGACTTGATCAACGGAATGAAGTGAGGTTGCCATGGCCCGTATTACCGTGGACGACTGCCTGAGGCTCATCCCAAACCGCTTCGTGCTGACGCTGGCGGCAACGTATCGTGCGCGTCAACTATCCCAGGGCGCTTCGCCGCTGATAGACGGCGCCCGGGATAAGCCGACCGTGACGGCGTTGCGCGAAATTGCAGCCGGCAAAGTAGGCAGCGAAATACTCAACAAAGGCCAGGCTTGAGCCGGCTATCGTTGCAGTTGTCTTTGCTTTACTTCCACCCGCGCAGGCCTGCAGTGCCGAACTGAATTCTCACAACAGGCTCATCGTGGACCGAGTTGACCCGACCATGTCCGAGGCTGAGCCTTTGCTGCGTGATGCATCCAGCTATCTGAAGCTGGAAGACCTGCGTCAACTCCAATCGGCCTACGAATTCTCCGAAGCTGCCCACGACGGGCAATATCGTCACTCAGGCGAGCGCTACATCTCGCATCCGGTAGCCGTCGCCACCATCCTGGCGCAGTGGCATTTGGACTCGCAGGCGCTGACCGCGGCGTTGCTGCACGACGTGATGGAAGACACCACCGTCACCAAGAGCGAGATCAGCGAGAAGTTCGGCAAGATGGTGGCAGAACTCGTCGACGGCGTTTCCAAGCTCGACAAGATCGAATTCGAAAGCCAGGAACAGGCGCAGGCCGAGAACTTCCGCAAGATGTTCCTCGCCATGGCGCGCGACGTGCGCGTCATTCTGATCAAGCTCGCCGATCGCCTGCACAACATGCGCACGCTGGATGTCATGCAGCCCAAAAAGCGCGCGCGCATCGCGCGAGAGACGCTGGAGATCTACGCACCGATTGCCAATCGCCTGGGGCTCAATGGCCTGTACATGGAGCTGCAGGAACTGTCATTCATGAATCTCTACCCCAACCGCTATCGGGTACTGAAGAAAGCGCTGGAAACGCAACGCGGCAACCGCAAAGAAGTGCTGGAGAAGATTCTGGATGCGATCAAGCAGCGGCTGGAGGATGCGGGTATCGAAGCCCAGGTACACGGACGCGAAAAGAACCTGTACAGCATCTATCGCAAGATGCAGGACAAGAATCTGTCCTTCACCAAAGTACTCGACATCTATGCTTTCCGCGTTATCGTCAAGGATGTGCCTTCCTGCTACGTAGGCATCGGCGCGCTGCACGGGTTATACAAACCGATCCCGGGAAAGTTCAAGGACTACATTGCCATCCCCAAGGCCAACGGCTATCAGTCTTTGCATACCACGCTGTTCGGCCCATTCGGCAGCCCGATCGAGATCCAGATCCGCACCCTCGAGATGCACAAGATCGCGGAGGCAGGTGTCGCGTCCCACTGGCTCTACAAAACGACCGATGCGTCGTTGAACGAGCTGCAGCGCAAGACCCACCAGTGGCTGCAGAGCTTGCTGGAGATGCAATCGGAAAGCGCGGACTCGGTCGAGTTTCTGGAACACCTCAAGGTCGACCTGTTCCCCGACGAGACTTACGTCTTCACACCCAAGGGCAAGATCATGGCCCTTCCGCATGGAGCCACCTGCGTCGATTTTGCCTACTCCGTGCACACGGATATCGGCAACCGCTGCGTGGCCGCCAAACTCAATCACGAGTTGGTGCCGCTGCGTACGGAGTTGAAGAACGGTGACCGGGTAGAGGTGATCACCGCCTCCCACGCAAAGCCCAACCCCGCGTGGCTCTCGTTTGTCGTGACGGCGAAGGCCCGACACCACATCCGCCATTTCCTCAAGACCATGCAATACGAGGAGTCGGCTCAACTCGGCGAGCGTTTGTTGGCGCAGGCTCTTACGGCGCTGGGCGGAAGCCTCAAGGGCCTGCGTGCGGCGGATTGGGACCGGTTGCTCAAAGAGACCAGTGCAAAATCGAAGCAAGAGGTACTCGCGGACATCGGGCTCGGCCAAGTCCTGGCCATCGTCATGGCTCGCAAGCTCATGCCCGCCAGCGCAGCCACCACCGCGCAGCCCTTGCTTGCGCCGGGACCGGTGGTCATCCGCGGATCCGAGGGAATGGCGCTGCAGTTCGCCAAGTGCTGCCACCCCATCCCCGGCGATCCGATCATCGGCTTCATCAAGAAAGGCCGCGGCATGATCATCCATACGCATGACTGCCCGGTCGTTGGAAAGATGAAGCGCGAACCGGAGAAATGGCTCGATGTCGAATGGGCACCGGACACCCGGAAGCTCTTCTCGGTGAACACCAAACTGGTGGTTTCGAACCAGCCGGGGGTGCTCGCCAAGGTCGCGTCCGAAATTGCGCAGAACAACTCGAATATCGAAAATGTGAGCCTCGAACCCGGTGACAGCGCGGCATACAGCGTGATCCACTTCACCCTGCAGGTTTACAACCGACTGCACCTCGCCCAGATCATGCGCGGGCTGCGGCGTTTACCCGAAGTCATCCGTATCAATCGACTCAAAGGATGATTTGGCCTACCGGGGATAGCCGCCGCTCGCCCGCTTTCGCATGATGACTCGCAGCCTAGCCGCTCCGAGCTTTCTCGCGTACTCCTGTCCGGCGAGGACTTCGTCGAGGACGCTGATTACGTGATGCGCGCAGGCTTCAGCGGCAGCAGCGGCATCCGGGGAAGTATACCGGCGGACACTCATTTCTCCCCAGCATACGCAAGCCCGACGGCGGAAGCCAGGGTCTTTTCAAATACCAGGTCGCGGC
>Ga0207689_10000974_pt1 | contig 27470 bp, 25 predicted proteins | sample KBSMisM52_FD_184312 | JGI IMG/M metagenome (GOLD analysis project Ga0207689, IMG submission 184312) | Miscanthus rhizosphere microbial communities from Kellogg Biological Station, Michigan, USA - KBS Miscanthus M5-2 (SPAdes) (version 2) | ecosystem: Host-associated > Plants > Roots >...
GTCTGCATACCAACCCGCTGCGCGTGCTGGACAGCAAGAATCCGGCGATGCAGCCGGTGATCAAGGGCGCTCCACGGCTGTTCGACGACCTCGATGAGGAATCGCTCGCCCACTTCGAGCAGCTGCAGACAATCTTGCGGACTCTGGATATCGAATACGAGATCAACCCGCGTCTGGTGCGGGGTCTGGACTATTACAATTACACTGTTTTCGAATGGGTGACCGATCGCTTGGGAGCACAGGCGGCGGTCTGCGCGGGTGGACGCTATGATGGGCTGTTCGAGCAGCTAGGCGGGAAGCCGGCGCCGGCGTGCGGCTTTGCCATGGGGGTGGAGCGGCTGCTGGCCTTGATTGCCCGACCCGGGCAGGCGACGGCGCAGACGCCGGATGTCTATCTCGTGCACAGCGGTGCGGAGGCTACTCGACTGGCTTGGCGGGTCGCCGAGGAGTTGCGTGCCGCTCGCCTGAGCGTCGTGCTTCATTGCGGCGGGGGCAGTTTCAAGTCGCAGATGAAGCGGGCCGACACCAGCGGTGCTCAGTTCGCAGTAATCATCGGCGACAACGAAGCGACAGATGAACTCGTGGCAGTCAAGCCGCTGAGAGAGCAGGCCGCACAGTTGACCGTATCGATCCCACACGCGATCGAACTCATCCGGACGCAGACCGGTCCAAGAAACGCCCGGGCTGGCGGTGCATAGCGGGGATAGCATTCGTTTTGAACAGACCACCGATCAACACAACGTATAACTAGAGACCGAGAATGTACGACCTTGAAGAGCAGGAGCAGATCGACGCGCTGAAATCCTGGTGGAGAGAACATGGCCGCACGGTGATGGCAGCGGCAGTGGCGGCGATCCTCGCTGCCGGTGCCACCTTCGGCTGGCGCGAATACCAGCGATCCCAGAGCGAAAAGGCCTCGGCCTTGTTCGGCGCTCTCGAGCAAGCATCGCGAGCCCGCGACCAGAAACAGGTACGGGAGTTGGCAACCCAGGTGATGGATAAGTATTCGTCCTCGGCCTACGGTGCGATGGCGGCGCTCGTGGCGGCCAAGGCCAGCTTCGACGCGGGTGATTTGAAAAGCGCGGGTACGCAACTTCAGTGGGCCAGCGACCACGCGCGTGATGATGAGACCAAGGCAGTCGCCCAGTTGCGGCTGGCTGGAGTCCGTCTCGACGAGAAACAATACGACGATGCGCTAAAGCTGTTGGACCAACCGCATCCGGAATCTTTTACCGGCTTATACGCCGATGTGCGCGGAGACATCCTGGTCGCCCAAGGCAAATTGCCCGAGGCCAAAGCAGCGTACAAACTCGCACTGGAGAAGCTTCCTACGGAGGGGAATTACCGCATCCTGGTGCAGGTGAAGCTCGACGGGATCGGCGGCGCCAATTGATCACGCTTCAAGATGGGTAATCCCTTCGCAATTGCGCGCCGGGCTGTCGCAAGCAGGGTTTGTATCGCGTTGATAGTATCGGCCGCCTTGGCGCTATCGGGGTGCGGGGGCGAGGACGCGGTCAAGCCTACCGAACTCACGAAATTCAAACCAAAGGCCAAGGCACGCGTAGCCTGGAGTACCTCCGTAGGAGAAGCTGAACCCTACGTACTCTCACCTGCACTGCACCGCGGCTCTATTTTTGCGGCCAGCCACAGCGGCGAACTGGTCCGCCTCGACGCTGCGAAGGGCAAGCGGGTCTGGCACGTGGACACCAAGGAGCACTTAACCGGCGGCGTTGCGGCCGAAGAGGAAACCGTGGTGGTGGGCACCGACAAGGGCTTGGTACTGGCCTATTCTCTCGACGGCAAGCCTTTGTGGCGCGCACAGGTAAGCAGCGAAATTCTCAGCGTGCCGCGGGTATCCGGCGGAATCGTACTGGTACGCAGCGGCGATGGACGTATCTTCGGGCTGGATCGGGCCACCGGACAGCGCAAATGGGAATATCAGACCACCTTGCCGCCCCTGCTACTACGTGCCGAGTCGGGTCTGAGTCTCACGCGAAACCTCGCATTGGCAGGGTTGCAAGGCGGACGCATAGTGGCGCTCAATGTCGCCAATGGCACGCTGGCATGGGACGTTGTCCTGGCACAGCCGAAAGGCGCAAACGAGCTCGAACGCATCACCGACGTCGCGGCATCACCGCTGCTCGATGACGAGCAGGCTTGCGCCGTCGCCTATCAGGGGCGCATCGCCTGTTTTGATCTGGCCAAGGGCGCTCTGGTGTGGGGCCGCGACGCTTCTTCCGCGAGGGCGCTGGCGGCCGATCCGCTCACGCTGTATATGATCGACGAGAGCAGTGCGATCCAAGCCTTCGACAAGAGCTCTGGTGCGACCGTGTGGAAGCAGGACAAGCTTCTGGCACGCGCCGTCAGCGCACCGACGGTGGCTGGTTCGTATGTCGTCGTCGGTGACTTCGAGGGTTATGTGCACGTCCTCGAACGAGAAGATGGTTCCTTCGCCGCGCGCGTATCCACGGACGGCACGCCTATCCTGGCGCGACCGCTGCGCGTCGGGTCCGACGTGCTGGTGCAGACCGCCGGCGGCGGCTTGTTTGCTATCTCAATCACCGCGCTCAAGTAGCGTGAGCGAAGCCGCATCCAGCGAGCGGCCGAGGCGGCGTGATCGCCGCCGGCACTACCTAAGACATCGATGAAACCGACCCTTGCGCTGGTGGGCAGGCCCAATGTGGGCAAGTCGACCCTCTTCAATCGGTTGACGCGCAGTCGCGATGCTTTGGTCGCCGACATTCCGGGACTTACGCGTGATCGCCACTACGGTCACGGACGCATCGGCGGCCGCCCCTTTCTGGTGATTGATACCGGCGGGCTGGAACCCGGCGCACGTAGCGGCATCTTCCAGGAGATGGCGAAGCAGACTTTACAGGCGGTGGCGGAAGCAGACGCCGTGTTGTTTCTGGTGGATGGACGCGATGGATTAACCGGCGAGGACCGCGAGATCGCGGCGCAATTGCGCAAGACCGGCCGCCCCTTGTGGCTGGTGGTGAACAAGTCCGAGGGCCGCTTGCGCGAGGCAGTCGCAGCAGATTTCCATGAGCTCGGGCTGGGTGATCCATTACCCATTGCGGCTGCCCATGGTGATGGCGTTCACGAGTTGGTCGACCTCATCCTCGAATCGTTCCCGGAAGAGCCTGAGCGAAGTGCTGAACAGGACAAAGCTGGACCACGCATCGCCGTGGTCGGGCGCCCCAATGTCGGCAAGTCCACGCTGGTCAATGCAATATTGGGTGAAGAGCGTGTCATTGCATTCGACCAGCCCGGTACCACTCGCGACAGCATCTACATCGAGTTCGAGCGTGGAGGGCGTCCCTATACGCTCATCGACACGGCGGGATTGCGCAAGCGCGGCAAGGTCGAAGCGGTGGAAGAGAAATTCTCCGTGGTGAAGAGCCTGCAGGCGATCGAGGATGCGAATGTCGCCGTGCTCGTGCTCGATGCGCGGCAGGATATCGCCGAGCAGGATGCGCATGTGGGCGGGTTCATTCTGGAAGCAGGGCGGGCCCTGGTGGTAGCTGTGAACAAGTGGGATGGGCTGGACGAGCAGCGACAAGCCGAGGTCAAACGCGATCTGGAACGCAAACTCGACTTCCTGTCATTCGCGCGCATCCACTACATCTCGGCACGGACCGGTCGCGGTGTGGACGCGCTGCTGGCCTCGATAGATGGTGCCTACGCGGCGGCCATGGCAAAACTATCCACGCCCAAGCTCACGCGCGTCTTGATCCAAGCAACTATGCACCAGCAGCCGCCGAGGACCGGCATGTTTCGGCCCAAGCTGCGCTACGCTCATCAAGGGGGCATGAATCCACCCACTATCGTGATCCATGGCAATCAGCTCGGCAAACTGCCCGATAGCTATCGCCGTTATCTGGAGAGATTTTTCGCGGAGGCGTTCGAATTACGCGGAACACCTGTGCGGCTTCAGTTCCGCGCCGGTGAGAACCCATATGCCAGGCGCAAGTGATGGGGCGTCAGGCACAATTGACAGGGTGGCAGGCGCAAGTGATCGGGTCTGGCCAGGCGTGGCGAAATGAAGTAGAGTAGTGCAGTAGAGAATGGTATTAACCCAATCAAATAGAAAGCAAATTAGGACGACAGGGGGCCTCATGAGCGCAAAAGGGCAACTGCTACAAGACCCGTTCTTGAATGCATTGCGTAAAGAACATGTGCCGGTCTCTATCTACTTGGTGAACGGCATCAAGCTGCAAGGCCAGATCGAGTCCTTCGACCAGTACGTCGTGTTGCTGAAGAACACAGTTACACAGATGGTCTACAAACACGCGATCTCCACGGTAGTACCGGCCCGTGCGGTGAACCTCTCCCTGGACCACGCATCTGATAACTGAGTGGACGCGTCGTAGTTCGTCCGGTACTACAACTAACAGCACACCCGTACCCAGTGCTGCTATCCTCGGGGCTTCCCCGCTAGGTAAGCTTCAGCCTATCGAATACGCCAGCTTGCTTGTCGGGGCCGACCTGCTAGTCGTGACTTGGCACGCCGCCGCAAATCCCACATCCCATGTTTGAACGTCCTCAGGGCGGTGATCGCGCGCTGCTCGTCAGCCTTGACCTGGGCGACGGCGAGCAGGAGGCGAAGGTCGCCGAGTTGCGCGAGCTCGCGGCCAGCGCAGCATTGCGCGTGATTGCCGTGGTCCAGGGCAAACGCATGCGCCCCGACCCGGCCACGTTCGCCGGCAAGGGTAAGGTCGCGGAGATCGGTGCGTTGGTATCAGAGCAGCAGGCCGCCGTAGTAATCTTCAACCACGTGCTGTCACCGGCGCAGGAACGCAATCTGGAAAAGGCGTTGAGCTGTCGCGTGGTGGATCGGGTCAGTCTGATTCTCGATATATTCGCGCAGCGCGCACGTAGCCACGAAGGCAAGCTGCAAGTAGAACTCGCGCAACTTCAGCATATGTCGACTCGATTGGTGCGTGGATGGACTCACTTGGAGCGGCAAAAGGGCGGTATCGGGCTGCGGGGTCCCGGTGAGACGCAGCTCGAGACCGACAGGCGGCTGCTCGGAAAGCGTGTGAAGGTTCTCAAAGAGAAGCTGTCCACGGTGCAGATGCAGCGCTCGGTGCAACGTCGTGCGCGCCAGCGGGCGCAAGTGCTGTCGGTCGCGCTGGTTGGCTATACCAATGCCGGTAAGTCCACTTTGTTTAATGCGCTGACCAATGCAGACGCGTACGCGGCCAACAAACTCTTTGCCACTCTGGACACGACCACGCGGAAATTACATACACCGGGAGGGCGGGATGTCGTGCTGTCCGACACCGTTGGCTTCATACGCGATCTGCCCGCCACGCTCGTCGCCGCCTTTCGCGCGACGCTGGAGGAGACCGTGCAATCGGACCTGTTGCTGCATGTGGTGGATGCCTCCAGCGAAGAACAGGACATGCAGATCGCCGAGGTGAATCGCGTTCTCGGGGAGATTGGCGCTAGTGAGTTGCCGCAAGTCCTCGTCATGAACAAGACTGATTTGACTGCACTGCCTGCGGCGCTGGAGCGAGATGAATATGGTAGAATCGCGCGGCTTCGCGTGAGCGCTCGCACTGGTGCGGGTGTGGATCTCGTGCGTGTTGCCATCGATGAATTCCGGTCTAATGTGGCCGTTCCCGAATCTTCCGATCGTGTCGTGGCGTAAGCCACCTGCGCCCGGCCTTGAACACATAAGCGAATCTCATGGCGTTGAACGACCCTAACTGGGGCAGGCGTGGAAACGAAGGCCCGCCCGACCTCGACGAGTTATGGAGCAGGCTCAGGCAGAAGCTGTCGGGGCTGCTTGGTGGCAAGGGAGGCGGACGCGTTCCCGGCGATGCCGGTGGAAAACAGTTCCGCGGCGGAGCCCTCATACTGATCGGTCTGGTCGTGCTGGTATGGCTGGCGAGTGGGGTGTACATCGTAGACGCCAGCCAACGCGGCATCGTCCTGCGCTTCGGAAAGTACCTGCAGACGACGCAGCCGGGACCTAATTGGCACCTGCCGTATCCGTTCGAGTCGGTGGAAATCGTCAATCTCAGCCAGGTTCGCAACGTCGAAGTCGGCTACCGGAACAACGTCAAGAACAAGGTACTGAAAGAATCTCTGATGCTCACAGATGACGAAAACATCATCGATGTGCAGTTCGCGGTTCAATACGTGGTCAAGGATCCCACCGAATACCTTTTCAACAATCGCTCGCCGGACGAGGCAGCATTGCAGGTAGCGGAGTCCTCGATGCGGGAAGTTGTCGGCAAGAGCAAGATGGACTTTGTCCTGTACGAAGGGCGCGAGCAGGTAGCCGCCAACGCGCAGAAGGTGATGCAGGAGATCCTGGACCGCTACAAGACCGGCATCAGCGTTAGCAAACTTATCATGCAGCAGGCGCAACCGCCTGAGCAGGTGCAAGCGGCGTTCGACGATGCGGTGAAAGCCAACCAGGATCGCGAACGTCAGAAGAACGAAGGTCAGGCGTATGCCAATGATGTCGTGCCAAAAGCGCGGGGTACAGCATCGCGCCTGCTGCAGGAATCCGACGGCTACAAACAGCGCGTGATCGCAAACGCAGAGGGCGAGGCTTCGCGCTTTCGACAGATTTCGATCGAATACGCACGGGCGCCGGCCGTTACCCGCGAGCGCCTCTACCTCGAGGCCATGCAACAGATCTTCACCAATACCACCAAGCTGCTGGTAGACCAGAAGGCAGGCGGCAATCTGTTGTTGCTGCCGTTGGACAAGATTCTGCAGATGAGTGGCGGTGGCGGAACAACGCCCCTGGATTCGCAAGACAAGCCCGTGACGGGGGCAACCGACCAGCAGGCACCAGCGTCCACCACCGTGGACCCTCGCTCCCGCGATGCTTTCCGCAGCCGTGACCGGGAGTCGCGGCCATGAATCGGGGCATCGGTACAGTCCTCATCGGATTGATTGTTGTGCTGGTGATCTTGAGCCTGAGCCTATTTACGGTCGACCAACGCCAGAACGCGATCGTGTTCCGGCTGGGCGAACCAGTCAACGTCATCAAAAGCCCGGGCCTGTATTTCAAGGTCCCGCTGGTGGACAACGTTCGGTTCTTCGATGTGCGGATTCTGACCCTGGACGCAGACGAACCCGAACGCTTCTTGACCTCCGAGAAGAAGAACGTTCTGGTCGACTCCTTCGTCAAGTTCCGCATCGTCGATGTATTGCAGTACTACATCAGCGTGGGCGGCGACGAGGCGCGGGCGAAGATCCGCTTGCTGCAGACCGTGAACCAGAGCCTACGCGACGAGTTTGGCAAGCGGACCATTCATGACGTGGTTTCAGGCGAACGCGAAGTCATCATGGACCTGATGCGGGATCGCGCCGATTTCGACGCTCGCAAGATCGGCGTGCAGGTTCTGGACGTACGACTGAAGCGTGTCGACCTTCCGCAGGAAGTCAGCGAGGCGGTGTACCGGCGCATGGAGGCCGAGCGCAAACGCGTGGCCAATGAACTGCGCTCGCTGGGGTTCGCTGAGTCGGAGAAGATTCGCGCGGACGCAGATCGACAACGCGAGATCATCATTGCCGAGGCCTACCGGGATGCTCAACGTACCAAAGGCCAGGGCGATGCGCGCTCGGCTGCCGTGTATGCACAGGCGTTCGAGCAGAATCCAGAATTTTTCGCCTTCTACCGCAGCCTTGAAGCCTATCGCCAGAGCTTCAAGAACAAGAGCGATATCATGATTCTGGATCCCAGTTCGGACTTCTTCCGCTACTTGAAGAGTCCGACTGGCAAGCCTGCGAGGTGACCGGCGCGCCGGCAGATGCTGATTACCGGAAATATCGACTGGCAACCGGGCGACGTAACCGTCCCGAGGGAGCGTGTACCAGCATGGTGGCGAGTGCGCCGCGGAGTCAGGTTGCAGGGGAGCAGGGGAATGGCTAGGAACCTGATGACGGCGGTAGCGCTGATGCTGGTCTTGGAGGGGCTGCTTCCGTTTCTGGTACCGAGGATTTGGCGAGAGATGTTCCGCCGTCTCACTGAGATGTCCGACGGACAGATCCGGTTCTTCGCCCTGACATGCATGGTGGCCGGCGTGCTGCTGCTGTTTCTGATGCGCTTAGACTGATCCATCGCATAAGCGGAAGACCCCAGTAACCGAGTCCCAGTTTCCCTACCGTCCATGCGCCGCTGGCTCCTTCCCGAGTACATAGAGGACATCCTGCCGGCCGAGGCTCAACGCATCGAGGGCCTGCGCCGGCGCATATTGGATTTGTTCCGGGTACACGGCTACGAGTTGGTGATGCCGCCTCTGCTGGAGTATCTGGAGTCGCTGCTGACCGGCACGGGGCACGATCTGGACCTCAAGACCTTCAAGCTGGTCGATCAGCTATCTGGGCGTATGCTTGGTGTGCGCGCGGACATCACACCGCAGGTAGCGCGAATCGATGCGCACTTGCTCAATCGCGCCGGTATCGCCCGCTTGTGCTACGCGGGCAGCGTCCTGCAGGCCCTGCCCTCCGGCATGATGCGTACGCGCGAGCCGCTGCAGATCGGTGCGGAGTTGTACGGGCACGCGGGTGTAGAAAGCGACGTCGAGATCCAGGCGCTGATGCTGAGCGCGCTGCGCGTCGCGGGCGTAGAGGAGTTGTACGTCGACCTCGGTCACGTCGGCGTGTTCCGCAGCCTCATGACTCGATTCCAAGTGACGCCGGAGTTGGAGTTGGAGCTTTTCCAAGTCCTTCAGAGCAAAGACGTGCCGACGCTGCGAGAATTGGTCGCCGATCTTGACGATGAATTGCGCGACGCCTTGCTGCTCTTGCCGGAACTCTACGGGGGGCTGCAGGTGCTCGATATGGCACGAAAGAGCCTGCCGGATTTTTCGGAGATCGCTCTCGCACTGGATCAGATGGATACTATCGCGCGGGATCTGCAGGGTGTGGCCGAAGTTCACTGCTTCGATCTGGCGGAGTTACGCGGCTACCAATATCACAGCGGAATCGTGTTCGCCGCTTATGCGCGCGGGCGTCCCAATGCGATTGCGCTGGGCGGGCGCTATGATGAAGTGGGCAAAGCATTCGGGCGCGCCCGGCCAGCAACCGGGTTCACCACCGACTTGCGCGAATTGGCTGCGCTGGTTGCTCCGCCCCCGCCAGTCGCCGCGATTCTTGCGCCATATCGCCCCGATGATGCCGCCCTGCGTGCAAAGATCGAGGGCTTGCGCGGAAAGGGGCAGATCGTAATCATCGATCTGCCCGGGCATGAAGATACCAGGCAGGAATTGAACTGCGCCCGACGGCTCGTCAGCCGTGGCGGCACTTGGCAGATCGTAGACGACAATTGAGAGCTGGCGCGCCGCGCGCGCCGCAATACGGGACACACAGGTATGGCACGCAATGTAGTCGTAGTGGGTACGCAGTGGGGCGATGAAGGCAAAGGCAAGGTGGTGGATTGGCTCACCGATCATGCCCAGGGAGTGGTGCGGTTCCAAGGCGGACACAACGCCGGCCACACCTTGGTTATCGGGGGCAAGAAAACCGTTCTGCACCTGATCCCTTCGGGAATATTGCGCAGCCGGGTAGCATGCTACATCGGCAACGGTGTCGTGGTGTCTCCGCAAGCGCTGTTGGACGAGTGCGTGACCCTCGAAAGGGCCGGCCTGGACCTTAGCGGCAGACTGACGATCAGCGAAGCGTGTCCGTTGATCTTGCCGCACCATGCGGCTCTGGACCGCGCACGAGAAAGCGCCAAAGGGGCGGGGAAGATCGGCACTACCGGACGCGGTATTGGCCCCGCTTACGAGGACAAGGTCGCTCGCCGCGCCATCCGCATTCAGGATCTGTTTCATCGGGAACGCTTCGCGGCAAAGCTCGGCGAAGTACTGGACTATCACAATTTCGTGCTGCGCCAGTACTTCGGCGCCGAGACGGTCGACTTCCAGAAGAGCTTGGAGGAGACGTTGGCGTTAGCCGATCGCATCAAGCCGATGGTCGGCGATGTGCCCCGGTTGTTATTTCAAGCGCAGCGCGACGGGCACAATCTGTTGTTCGAAGGGGCGCAGGGAACGTTGCTCGATGTCGATCACGGGACCTATCCCTACGTGACGTCGAGCAATTGCGTATCAGGTGCCGCCGCCGCCGGCAGTGGCGTTGGGCCGAGCGCGCTGCATTACGTTCTGGGCATCACCAAAGCATATACCACGCGTGTGGGATCCGGTCCATTTCCAACCGAACTGGACGACGATGTCGGCAAGCACATCGCCATGCGCGGCAACGAGGTCGGCGCGACCACCGGACGTCCGCGCCGCTGCGGCTGGTTCGACGCTGCGGCGCTCAAGCGCTCGATTCAGATCAATGGGGTGTCGGGCTTGTGCGTGACGAAGCTGGATGTGCTCGATGGGATGGAGACGCTGCAGATCGGCGTCGGATATCGCGTGGGTGGCCAGGTGTTGGACATTCTTCCGGTGGGCGCCGAGGAACTTGCGGAGTGCGAGCCCATCTATGAAGAGATCCCCGGCTGGACGCAAACGACACTCGGTGTCCGGCGTTACGCGGATTTGCCCAAACAGGCGCGGGCTTACCTCAGCCGCATGGCGGATGTATGTGGAGTGCCATTGGATATGATTTCGACCGGGGCAGAGCGCGAGGACACCATTGTGCTGCGTCATCCGTTCGATGCGTGATCCGACCCTCCATCTCCGAGTCGGCAACCGCGAGCGCTAAATCGCGCGCAAAGTAAAGCCATTCAGAAAACTTCATGCTTACGCGGGCGCTTCGAGTGTTACTTGATCAACACTCTTGATGGTGCCGAGAAGAGGACTCGAACCTCCACAGTGTTGCCACCGCCAGGACCTGAACCTGGTGCGTCTACCAATTCCGCCATCTCGGCACAGCGGGCGAGAATTCTAAAGGAAATCCAGAACTTGTCAAATTGCAATCGTACCCGCAGAGGTTGCGCATGAGTCGTCGCAAAACCGCATCGGCTAGCTCCGAAGCGTCGACCTCGCGGACCCGCGGCCGTGGTCTGCGCTTGGCGGATCCGCACTTGGATCGCGAACAGGCGCGCTACGACACTCCGCTGCCCAGCCGGGAGTGGATTCTCAGCGTGCTCGAGCAGGAAGGCGTGCCATTGGAGCCGCAACACCTCGAGCAGTTACTCGAGATTCGACCCGAGGAAAGGGAGACTTTTGCCCGCCGCCTGCGCGCGATGGAGCGTGATGGGCAGATCATGTCCAACCGCCGAGGTGCTATCTGCATCGTCAACAAGCTCGGTCTTATTCGTGGGCGAATACAAGGTCATCCGGACGGCTACGGCTTTCTGATCCCCGACGACGGGAGCACCGATCTCTATCTCAGTTCATGGGAAATGAGCAAGGTGCTGCATGGCGATCGTGCAGTCGTGCGCGAATCCGGTGGAGAGAAACGCGGGCGGCGCGAGGGCGTGATCGTTGAAGTCCTCGAACGAGCGCATCTGCGCGTGGTGGGACGGTTGCACGAGGAGCACGGCATCTGCTTCGTCGTCGCGGAAGACCGGCGTATCAGCCAGGATGTGCTGATCCCGAGCGAGGGGCTGGCGGCGGCGCGCGCAGGGCAGGTCGTGGTCGCGGAGATCATTCAGCAGCCTAATCGTCATGTCAAACCGCTCGGCCGCATCGTCGAGATTCTTGGGGCCTATGCGGATCCGGGCATGGAGGTGGAGATCGCGCTGCGCAAGCACGAGCTCCCATACGTCTTTCCTGAGGCGGTACAGCGGTTGGCTGCTGCTTTGCCCAAGACCGTGCGCAAGTCCGAGATCGGCGGGCGCGAGGATGTGCGTGCGCTTCCGCTCGTCACCATCGACGGAGAGACCGCCAAAGATTTCGACGACGCGGTGTTCTGCCGTCGGGAAGGCAAAGGTTTCCGCCTGTGGGTTGCGATCGCCGACGTCAGCCACTATGTAGGTCACGACGATCCGCTGGACGTAGAAGCACGGTTGCGCGGTAATTCCGTGTATTTCCCTCGGCGTGTCATCCCGATGTTGCCGGAGGAACTATCCAACGGACTTTGCTCACTCAACCCAGACGTGGATCGGTTGTGCGTGGTCTGTGAGATGGCTATCGATGGGCGGGGTGAGATTCAACAGTATCGCTTCTACCCAGCGGTGATGCATTCGCATGCGCGACTGACCTACACCGCAGTAGCCGCCGTGCTGGCTGGCGGTGACGAGCAGGAACGTGGGACACAAAGCGCCGTTCCGTCTGACTTGGTGCCGCACCTGCGAGAACTCTATCGGCTGTATGCCGTGCTGGCAAAATCGCGGGAGCGCCGTGGTGCGATCGACTTCGAGTCGGTCGAAACGCGGATGGAGTTCGACGAGCAGGGTAAGATCACCGCCATCGTCCCGGTCCAGCGTAACGACGCACACCGCGTGATCGAGGAATGCATGCTCGCGGCCAATGTCTGCGCGTCCGATATCCTGCGCTCCCACGAGCACCCGGCCTTGTATCGAATCCACGAAGGCCCTACCGCCGACAGGCTAACCGATCTGCGCGAATTCCTGCGCGAGTTCGGATTGCAACTCGGGGGTGGGGCCGCCCCGAAGGCCAAGGACTACGCCAAGCTGTTGGAGCAGATCCGGGGCCGGCCTGACTATCAGCTGCTGCAGACGATTTTGCTGCGTTCCCTGCGACAGGCTGTGTATAGCCCAGAGAATCTGGGGCACTTCGGCCTGGCTTACGAGGCCTACACGCACTTCACATCCCCCATCCGGCGCTATCCGGATCTGCTCGTGCATCGGGCGATCAAGGCGGTGCTGCAGGGACAAACCTACGAACCAGGCAGCTGGACCGAACTGGGTGCGCATTGCTCGCAGACCGAACGCCGCGCGGATGAAGCCACCCGAGACGTCGAAGCGTGGCTTAAATGCTTCTACATGCGCGGTCGCGTGGGTGAGCGCTTTACCGCCAGCATCAGCGGCGTTGCGGCATTCGGAATCTTCGTCGCGCTGGATGAGGTCTACGTCGAAGGAATGGTCCACGTTTCGGAACTAGGCAGCGATTACTTTCAGTTCGACGCGACCCGCCGGCAACTGCTGGGCGAGCGAACCGGCAAACGCTTCCGACTGAGCGACCGGGTGGAGGTGCGGCTAGCTCGCGCCGATCTGGAGACTACGCGGTTGGACTTCGTTCTCGCCCAGGAAGCGCTGCGCTGAAATGTCTGCAGACACGCACCTGCTGTTCGGTTTTCACCCGGTGACTGCGCGTTTGCGCCACCACCCCCAGAGCGTGCGGGAGATCTACGTTCACGCAAGCCGTAGCGATCCGAGGCTGCGTGATCTTATGGCCGCGGCTCAGCAGCGCGGTATCCGCGTCCTGCCGGTGGACGAAAAGCGGCTGCAGGGTTTGGCCGGGACTGCACGCCACCAGGGGGTGATCGCCCGAGTGGATGAAATCGCTCGGCCCGTCGACCTCCATGACTTCTTGGAGGGTCTTCGGCAGCCAGCTTTCCTGTTGCTGCTGGACGGGGTCACCGACCCGCATAATCTGGGGGCATGCCTGCGAGTAGCGGACGCTATGGGGGTGCAGGCGGTCCTGGTGCCGAAGGACCGCTCGGTTGGGCTCACCGCCACGGTGGCAAAGGTTGCCAGCGGCGCGGCCGAGACGCTGCCGCTGATCCCGGTCACCAATCTCGCCCGGACGTTGGACGAATTGAAGGATGCCGATATCCGGGTATTCGGCGCCGCGGAGGAGGGCGACGCATCCCTGCTCGGTGTCCAGCTTGCCGGCCCTGTGGCGTGGGTACTGGGCGCCGAGGGACAGGGCCTGCGTCGGCTCACCCGCGAGCGATGCGACCAGTTGGTGCGGATACCGATGTTCGGACAAGTCGAGAGTCTGAACGTGTCGGTGGCGGCGGCGCTTTGCCTTTACGAGACGCGCCGCCAGCGGGAGCTGGCCGGTTCCCAGAACAGCCCTTGAGCGCCGCCGCATCTCACTGATATAATTTCGGATTCGCTCGATGGGCTGCGTTTCCGGCCCAACGACGTCCGCTCGCAGGTCAAGGGGTGGCAGGCCGGGTTCCCAAAGACCGGCGCGAAGAAATCCCGTGGAAACAAATCACACACATCCGCACCACGTTAAGGTGCCTGCACTCAGGATCTGAGGCGGGTTTTGGCGGGCGGGTGGAGGCTCAACCTTAACCGGAGAAAGGATCAATGTCAGTAACCATGCGTGAGATGTTGGAAGCTGGTGTGCATTTCGGCCATCAGACCCGTTATTGGAATCCGAAGATGGCGCCATATATCTTCGGTCACCGTAACAAGATTCACATCGTCAATCTCGAGAAAACTCTCGAGCAATACAACGAGGCGGTGAAGTTCGTGCGCCAGCTCTCGTCCAACAAAGGCTCTGTCCTGTTCGTCGGTACCAAACGCCAGGCCCGCGATATCATCCGCGAGGAGGCTACGCGTGCCGGAGCACCCTTCGTGGACTATCGCTGGTTGGGCGGCATGCTCACCAATTACAAGACCGTCAAGCAGTCGATCAAGCGTCTGAAGGACATGGAACAGATGCAGTTGGACGGGTCCATGGAGCGCCTACCCAAGAAGGAACAACTGCGCAATGCACGCGAGCTGGCAAAGTTGAACCGCAGCCTGGGTGGCATCAAAGATATGAACGGGTTGCCTGATGCGCTGTTCGTCATCGATGTCGGCTATCAGAAGATCGCGATCGCCGAAGCCAGCAAGCTGGGCATTCCCGTGATCGGTATCGTCGACACCAACAACCAGCCCGAAGGGATCAGCTACGTGATTCCAGGTAACGACGATTCCAGCCGCGCGATCCGTCTGTATGCACGCGGGATCGCGGATGCCGTTCTGGACGGACGCAGCCAGATCATCAAGGAAATCGTCACGGATGAATTCGTGGAGGTCGACGGAGGCGAGGAAGCTCCGGCGCAGTAGGGCCGTGCGGGAAATCGTACAACGGGGGCTCGGCAGGGCCCCTTATTTTTATCAGCTACGCAGCAAGCAACACAGACCCGGTAATCTGGCGGCACGCGGGCCTTCAACAATTGCGGCGGCGCGGGTGCCGCCGAGTAAATATGGCGACGCAGGCGCCACCCGGTAAATATGGCGACGCAGACGCCGCCCAGCAAATACAGCGGCGTCGACCGCCGCCAAACCGAAACAGCGGCGCAGGCGCCGCGCGATCAGGAGTTCGAGATGGCAGAAGTCACCGCAGGTATGGTGAAGGAGCTTCGGGAAAAGACCGATGCTCCGATGATGGAATGCAAGAAGGCACTGTCCGAAGCGGCCGGCGACATGGGCAAGGCCGAGGAAATTCTGCGCGTGCGGCTTGGCAACAAGGCGAGCAAGGCCGCAAGTAGAGTAGCCGCCGAGGGAATCGTCGCGATTCACATCGCGCCCGATGGCAAGCTTGGCGCTATCATCGAAGTGAATTGCGAAACCGACTTCGTGGCCAAGAATCCGGAATTTTTGGATTTTGTCCGTCAGCTGGCCGAACTCACCGCCGTGCGCGACCCGGCGGACGTGACGGCGCTCTCGACGCTGAAGCTGGCGAGTACCACTGTGGAAGAGACTCGCAAGGCGCTGTCGGGCAAGATTGGCGAGAATTTATCCATCCGTCGCTTCACTCGTATCCAGGCCAAAGGGCGGCTGGCGAGCTATATTCATGTCGGCTCCAAGATCGGCGTCCTCGCGGACCTGATCGGCGGCGACGAGGCGTTGGGCAAGGACATTGCTATGCACATCGCAGCGAGCAAGCCGGTGGCATTGTCCCGTGAAGAAGTGCCAGCCGAGTTGATCCAGAAGGAACGCGAGATCGCTCAACAGAAAGCGGCCGAGTCGGGCAAGCCGGCTAATATTCTCGAGAAGATGGTGGAGGGCAGCGTGCAGAAGTTCCTCAAGGAAGCGACCCTGCTCGGCCAGCCATTCGTCAAGGACGACAAGCAGACGATCGAACAACTGCTCAAGGCCAAAAACGCCCAGGTAGCGCGATTCGTTTTGTATGTGGTCGGCGAGGGCATCGAGAAGAAGCAAGGCGACTTCGCCGCTGAGGTCATGGCTCAGGCCGCACAGGCGCGCTAGACGAGCATCGCCATGGACGACGTCAAGCCCGCCTACAAGCGCATCCTCCTGAAACTCTCCGGCGAGGCGCTGATGGGGGATAGCCCATACGGCATCCATCGTGCCACTCTGGAGCGGATCGTGTCAGAGGTCGCTGAAGTGGTGCGCATGGGCGTCGAGACGGGTATCGTCATCGGTGGCGGTAATATTTTCCGCGGTGTCGCACTCGGCGCGGCCGGTATGGATCGCGCTACCGCCGACTACATGGGCATGCTCGCGACCGTCATGAACGCGCTGGCGTTGCAGGACGCGATGCGCGGGATTGGTTTGGTCAGCCGCGTGCAATCGGCATTGAACATCGAGCAGGTCGCCGAGCCCTACATCCGGGGCAAGGCCATGCGTTATCTGGAAGAGGGTAAGGTCGTCATTTTCGCCGCCGGGACGGGGAATCCTTTCTTCACGACCGATACCGCGGCGGCGCTGCGCGGGATGGAGATGAATGTCGACATCGTCCTCAAGGCCACGAAAGTCGACGGCGTCTATACCGACGACCCCAAAACCCACCCCGACGCGATGCGTTATAAGCGCCTCACTTTCGATGAGGCGATCATCAAGAATCTCAAGGTCATGGATGCCACCGCGCTCACCCTGTGCCGCGATCAGAAGCTGCCGATAAGCGTGTTCAGCATCTTCAAATCCGGCGCGCTCAAACGCCTGGTCCTGGGAGAGGACGAGGGAACGCTGGTGCACAGCTAAGTCCGGCCGGTAGCCGAATGGAGGAAGCATGATTGCCGACGTCAAGAAATCTGCCGATCAGAAGATGCACAAGACTATCGATGCCCTCAAGGCGGATCTCGGCAAGGTACGAACCGGACGGGCGCATACGGGCTTGCTCGACCATATTCACGTCGACTACTACGGTACTTCGACGGCGCTGAATCAAATCGCCAACGTGACTTTACTCGACGCCAGAACGATTGGTGTTACTCCCTGGGAAAAGCGCATGGCAGGTGCAATCGAAAAAGCGATCCGGGATTCGGACCTTGGACTTAATCCGTCGACGGTGGGTGAAACCGTGCGCGTGCCCATGCCGGCGCTCACCGAAGAGCGGCGCCGGGATCTCATCAAGGTGGTGAGGGGCGAGGTGGAGAATGCGCGGGTGGCGGTGCGAAATATCCGCCGGGACGCCAATGCGCATCTCAAGGAACTCCTGAAAGGAAAGAAGATATCCGAGGACGACGAGCGGCGCGCTGAGGAAGAAATCCAGAAACTCACCGACCGACACATTGCGGAGGCCGACCAGATGTTGCACGCTAAGGAAGCCGAGCTGCTCGCAGTTTGAGCGCAAGGTCCCCGTGACGGTCTTCGACAGTTCCACCATCGGAATCCCCCGTACCAGCGAGTCCCCTCGCCACATTGCCATCATCATGGATGGCAACGGGCGCTGGGCAAAGCAACGCTTGCTGCCGCGTGTCGCAGGCCATCGCCGTGGACTCGAGACTCTGCGTCTGATTACAAGCGAATGCGTGCGGGCAGGCGTCGAATACCTGACCCTGTTCGCTTTCAGCAGCGAGAACTGGCGCCGGCCCGCCGACGAAGTCACTTTCCTCATGCAGCTGTTCATCCGCGCGCTGGAGAGCGAGGTGGCGAAGCTGCACGAGAACAACATTCGACTGCGTGTGGTGGGCGATCTGTCCGATTTCGAGCCCCGGCTGGTAGGGTTGGTGCACGAGGCCGAAACTCTTACGGCAGCCAATACCCGCCTGACCCTCACGATCGCTGCAAACTATGGCGGTCGCCGCGACATCATGCAGGCGGTAAATCGCCTGATCAAGGAGCACCCGGATCGCACGGCAGGTTTTAACGAAGCTCACCTCGCGCCTTATCTGGCGTTGTCGTTCGCCCCGGAACCGGATTTGTTCATTCGCACGGGTGGCGAGCAAAGGGTCAGCAACTTCTGTTTGTGGCAACTGGCATACACGGAACTCTACTTCACCGAGATCCTCTGGCCGGATTTTGACGAGGCTGCCTTCGGCGAGGCCTTGGCGTCCTATCGACGCCGTGAGCGCCGCTTCGGCCGTACCAGCGAACAGCTGGCCCAGCCCAAAAGTGTCGCGCCGTCTCCGCTAAGCCGGCCCGCCGAGCAGGGCTGACCCTCCTGGACGACGGACCCCGTCGATCATGCTCCGCCAGCGCATCCTGACAGTGGCGGTGGTGTTGCCCCTGTTCCTGGCAGCGCTGCTTTTTCTGCCCAGCCTCTATTGGAGCTTGTTGCTCGTAGTTGTTCTGGCCGTCGCGGGGCGAGAGTGGTCTCGGTTGGCAGGCTACGGGCGCCTCGGCCAGCGGTTGTTCCCGGTGATCCTGGTCGCCTGCGCTCTGTTCGTTTTGCTGGCGGAGCGGGTTTTCGACCCAGACCGGGCGTTTGTATACACCGTGGCCGGCAAGCTCGTGTACGGTCTGGCAGCGGTGTTCTGGCTGGCGATCGTCCCGCCGTGGCTATACAACCAATGGCGATCGCGAGATCCGATTCTGCTGGGTTTGGTCGGCTGGCTCGTGCTGATGCCGTTCTGGCATGCAATGACCTGGTTGCAGGCCTCGCCCGGACGCCTCCTGGCAGCGATGGGCCTGGTTTGGACCGCCGATATCGCCGCATACTTCGCCGGACGTGCCTTCGGCAGGCGTAAGCTGGCACCGGCGATCAGTCCGGGCAAGACTTGGGAAGGGGTGATCGGGGCACTGGCTGCAGTCATGGTCTACGGCATCGTTATCGCCGCGATCGCGCCTGCGTACTCAGGCCAGCTGCTGGCAGGGCTAATATGGGCAGTCGTGCTCACGGGCGTGAGCATCGAAGGAGATCTTTTCGAGTCTTGGATGAAACGGTTGGCGGGATTGAAGGACAGCGGAGCGCTGCTGCCGGGTCATGGCGGGCTGCTCGACCGGGTGGATGCGCTCTGCTCGACCGTGCCGCTGGCTGCCTTGTATTTTGCGTATCCTGTACTGCGTGGCTGATATGAAACCTCAACGAGCTCTCACGATACTGGGCGCTACCGGTTCCATCGGTGCCAGCACGCTGGACGTCGTCGCACGCCATTCGGATCGCTACCGCGTAGTTGCACTTACCGCTCATCGGCAGGTGCAACGCATGCTGGAGTTGTGCCTGCAGTTTCGCCCTCGCTACGCCGTGATGGTGGCAGAGGATGCCGCGCAAATGCTGCGCACAAGCCTGCTTCGCTTGGGTGTGGCAACCGAAGTCTTGGCCGGCCAGGATGCGCTCGAGACCGTTGCGACCTTGCCCGAAGTCGACACCGTGATGGCGGCCATCGTCGGCGCGGCTGGGTTGCGCCCCACGCTCGCGGCCGCCCGCGCAGGCAAGCGAGTCCTGCTGGCCAACAAGGAAGCGCTGGTGATGGCCGGACAATTATTCATGGACGCCGTGCGCGACGGTGGCGCTACTCTGCTGCCGATCGACAGTGAACACAACGCAATCCTGCAATCGTTGCCGTCTGGGTTCAGTGGCGACTTGAATGCGGCGGGGGTAGCACGCATCCTTCTCACGGCGTCGGGCGGTCCCTTTCGCAACACTCCGACCGACCGACTCGCGGACGTGACTCCCGACCAGGCCTGCGCGCATCCAAATTGGGTGATGGGGCGAAAGATCTCGGTCGATTCGGCCACCATGATGAATAAGGGGCTGGAGGTCATCGAGGCGCACTGGTTGTTCAACGCCGAATGGGATCGGATCGACGTGGTGGTGCATCCGCAGAGTGTGATCCATTCGATGGTCGAGTACGTGGATGGATCAGTCATCGCGCAATTGGGCAATCCGGACATGCGCACACCTATCGCGCATGCACTGGATTACCCGGAGCGGATCGAGTCGGGCGCGCAGCGATTGGATTTCTTCGCGCTGGGGACGTTGAGCTTCGAGAAGCCCGACCTGGCGCGGTTCCCATGCGTGGCGTTGGCGTATCAGGCCCTGCGTGCCGGGGGCAGCGCTCCGATCGTGCTCAATGCCGCCAACGAGATTGCCGTGGATCGCTTCCTCAGAGGCGACTTGCCGTTCAATCGCATTGCTCGCCTCATCGAGAATGTGCTGGGGCGCGTAGGAAACATGCCTGTGGCCAGGCTGGAGGATGTGCTCGGCGCGGATCGGTGCGCGCGCGAAACGGCTCGCGAACATCTGGCTGCCGCATGAATTCCGCTGCTGACGTAATCTGGCTGACGTAATCTGACTGGAGACAACATGATGAGCCTGCTGACGACCCTTCTTGCGTTCCTCGTTGCGCTCGGTTCTTTGATCGTTTTCCACGAATTGGGGCATTACCTGGTCGCGCGCTGGTGCGGCGTCAAAGTACTGCGCTTTTCGGTCGGATTCGGCACGCCGCTGTACGTGCGTCGTATCGGTCCAGATCAGACGGAGTGGGCGGTCGCCGCCTTTCCGCTTGGTGGTTACGTCAAGATGCTCGACGAGCGCGAAGGCGCGGTTGCTCCGCATGAACTCCATCGAGCGTTCAACCGCCAACCGGTATTGCGCCGGTGTGCGATCGTCGTGGCCGGGCCGTTGGCGAATTTCCTCCTGGCAATCTGTGTCTATTGGGTGCTATTCATCCACGGAGTGCCGGGAGTAAAGCCGATGTTGGGCAATCCTCCGCCCGGCACGCCAGCGGCACAAGCGCAGCTCGCGATAGGCGAGACGATTCTGCGCATCGCTGACGAACCGGTGACGACGTGGCAGGACGTTCGCTGGTCACTGCTGGAACGCGCAGTCGACAAGCAGACCGTACCCGTCGAAGTGCAGGATCAGAAGGGGCGCATCGCTTTCCGCAAACTGGATCTGTCGAGTATGACCGCGGCGGACCTGGACAGTGACTTTCTGCAAAAGATCGGGCTGACTCGTTACTCACCCGCGATCGTCAGCGAAGTGCGCCCGGGCAGTGCCGGTGAGCGGGCTGGCCTGCGCACGGGGGACGAAATCGTGGAGGCTGATGGCAAGGCCGTAGCAAGCTGGGAGGAACTTGTTGGCGCGGTCATGCCACGCGCGGGAGTGCCCATGCAACTCAGGGTGAAGCGCGGTAACGACGCAATTACCTTGAGCGTGACACCAGAACCGGTGACGGAAGGCGGCAAGACCTTCGGACGCATCGGCGTGGGACGCGACCCAGCCGTGTTGCAGCAGCAATTCGTGCAGGTGAGCTACGGTCCGGTTGCTGCGTTGGGTCAGGCGTTCGTGAAGACGTGGGAGATTTCGGCGCTCAGTCTTCGCATGCTGGGAAAGATGCTCGTAGGCGAGGTCTCGCTGAAGAATCTGAGCGGACCCATCACCATCGCCGACTATGCAGGTCAATCCGCGCAGATGGGGTGGTTGCCTTATGTCAGCTTTGTCGCGCTGATTAGCATCAGCTTAGGCGTGCTCAACCTGCTCCCCGTTCCGGTATTGGATGGGGGACACTTGATGTATTATATCGTTGAAATCATTAAAGGACGTCCCGTCTCCGAGCGGGCTTTGGAAGTCGGTCAACGAATCGGCATGGTGCTTCTCTTCACCTTGATGGCCTTCGCAATCTATAACGACATACACCGCCTCGTCGGTGGCGGCTAGAACAACAAACTGCGGATGAAGCTATCGAGGTTGCTGCTATTTTTGTCAGGTCTGTTCACTTTCTCCGCTTCCGCCTTTGAGCCGTTCCAGGTCAAGGACATCAGGGTCGAAGGTATTCAGCGTACCGAGGCTGGCACGGTCTTCAGCTATTTGCCAGTCAAGGTCGGAGATACCATGACCGAGGACAAGGCTGCCGCAGCACTGCGCTCCCTCTATGCAACTGGATTTTTCAAGGACGTCCGTCTGGAAGCGGACAATGGCGTCTTGCTGATCAGTGTGCAGGAACGCCCCGCCATCTCACAGATCGAATTCGTTGGTGAAAAGGAATTCGACAAAGACAAATTGAAAGCGGCCCTCAAGGAGATCGGACTGGCCGAGGGTCGGATCTTCGACCGAAGTTTGCTCGAACGTGCCGAGCAGGAACTCAAGACCCAATATCTAGGCCGCGGCAAATACGGTGTGCGCATTACCACCACGGTCACGCCGGTGGAGCGAAATCGCGTGTCCATCCAGTTCAGCATCGCCGAAGGCGTGGTCGCAAAGATCCGTCTGATCAGCTTCGTTGGCAACAAGATTTTCAGCGAATCTGATCTGCTCGATCTGTTCGTGCTGCGCACGCCTGGCATGCTCACCTGGTACAGCAAGAATGACCAGTACTCGAAACAGAAACTGGAAGGCGATCTGGAGACGCTTAGGTCGTTCTATCTGAATCAGGGCTTTCTCGAGTTCACCATCGACTCCACGCAGGTTGCGATTTCACCCGATAAGAAAGACATCTACCTCACCATCAACATCACCGAGGGTAAAAAATACAAGGTGTCGGATATCCGCTTCGCCGGTGATCTGATCGTGCCTGAGCCGCAGCTGCGCAAACTACTCAAACTGAAGAAAGGCGACACCTTCTCGCGAGAAAAACTCACGGAATCCACCAAGGCAATCACCGATCGCCTCGGCAACGATGGCTACGCCTTTGCCAACGTCAACGCCGTCCCCGAGGTCGACAAAGACAAGACCCTGGTGGCCTTCACTCTGTATGTCGATCCGGGTCGCCGCGTTTACGTCCGTCGTATCAATATATCTGGCAACACCACGACCCGGGACGAAGTCATCCGTCGGGAATTGCGTCAGATGGAAGGGGGGTATTACTCGGCCGAGAAGTTGCAGCGATCCAAACAACGGGTCGACAAACTAGGCTTTTTCTCGGAAGTTACGGTGGACACCGTGAATGTTCCTGGCGTTCCGGATGAGGTCGACATCGACGTCAAAGTAGTCGAACGCCCGACCGGCAACCTCCTGTTCGGCGTCGGTTATTCCACTGCGGAAAAGATCATCCTGAGCGGCTCGATCTCGCAAAACAATCTATTCGGCACCGGGAACGCGCTCTCACTGCAAGTCAACAGCGGCAGCATCAACAAAGTCTATGCGTTGTCATTCACCAACCCATATTTTACTCAAGACGGTGTCGGGCTGGGTTGGGACTTTTACAAGCGCAACGTCGATGCCACCTCCAGCACGATCGCGGTGTCGACTTACAAGACCTCGACCCTGGGCACGGGCGTGCGCCTGTTTGTGCCCGTTACAGAGACTGATACGATCAGCTATGGACTGGCGGTGGAGAAGACGGATGTAGAGGTTTTTCCAACCAGCTCGATACGATATATTCAGTTTGTCGATACCTTCGGACCGAGTAATACAGCTTTGCTTGCCACTGCAGGCTGGGCGCGCGATAAGCGCGACAGTACAATCTATACCACCAGCGGAACCCTGCAACGCATCTCGTTCGAGGTTGCGATTCCGCCCGCCGAACTGCGTTTCTACAAGGTGCAGTACGAACTGCAGTGGTTTACCCCGATCGGGCGAGAGAATGTGCTTCAGCTCACAGGAAGGATAGGGTATGCGAATGGGTACGCAGGCCTGCCTCTGCCGTTCTACAAGAACTTCTACCTTGGGGGGGTAGGATCGGTGCGCGGCTACCAGACTGCATCCATCGGGCCCAAGGACGCGCTCGGCGAGTCGTTGGGTGGGACCAAGATGGCCATGGGCAGCGCCGAGCTATACTTCCCCTTTCCAGGCCTCCAGAAGGACAAATCGGTGCGACTGTCGACGTTCTTCGACATCGGCACGGTGGGCGATACGAACATCAATACCTATTTGAGCTCTTCCGCGGGCCTGGCGCTCAGCTGGTTTTCCCCGGTTGGGCCGCTGAAGATCAGTCTGGCAAGAGCACTTCGTGTCCAGCCAGGAGACAGGACCCAGCCGTTCCAGTTCTCGGTCGGGACGGTGTTCTAGTTGATGAATCCGGGGTACGAGTTCCGACACGCGGAACGACCAGGCATGGCACACGTATAGATATAGATAGTGACAGACAGGAGACCAGACCTTGGACAAGATTAGAACCATGCTCCTTGGCGCCCTTCTCTGCGTTTCGACGGGCACCTACGCTAACGAGCTCAAGATCGGTTTCGTCAGCACAGAGCGCCTCTTCCGCGAGGCTGCGCCTGCCGTGCGGGCGTTGAAGAAGCTGGAGAAAGAGTTCGCCCCGAGGGACGCCGAATTGCAGAAGTTGGTCAAGCAGGCGAAAGATCTGCAGACCCAGCTGGAAAAGGAAGGCGTGACTATGAGCGAGAGCGATCGGCGGGCGAAGGAAGCGGATCTCGGCCGCATGAACCGCGACCTTCAGCGCATGCAGCGCGAATTCCGTGAGGACCTCAACCTGCGCAAGAACGAGGAATTGGCGCAAGTGCTGGAGCGCGCCAACAAAGTCATCCAAGGGATAGCCGAAGCCGAGAAACTGGACCTGGTGTTGCAGGAGGCCGTCTACCGCAGCCCCAGGATCGACATCACCGAGAAGGTGCTGAAAGCGCTGGCGGACAAGTAGGCAGCGGCCCCAGCAAGAAATCACCTAGGTAGTACTGATCGAGCGTGGAAACAAGCGAGCGACCGACATACAGTCTGGCGGACATCGCTGAGCGTTTTGGGGGCGAGATCGTCGGCGATGCGACTGTAAGGATCACGCAAGTTGCGACGCTGGAAACGGCCAACGTTCAGCACGTCTCGTTTTTTTCCAACCCGCGCTATCGCCGGTCGTTGGACCAGACGAATGCGGGCGCCGTGCTCGTCAGTCGCGAGGCAGCCGATGCCACCAATCGGCCGCGCATCGTTTGCGACGATCCCTACGCATACTTCGCGCGATTGTCCACGTTCCTCAATCCGACCGAGGCGGTGGTCCCCGGCACGCATCCCAGCGCGAGCGTCGATCCTACGGCCAGCATCGATCCAAGTTGCAGTATCGGTGCCCTGGTTGCCATCGGGCCGGGAGCGATTATCGGTGCTCGTACCCTTATTCAATCGGGCTCCAGCGTTGGCGCGAAGGTTAGGATCGGCGCCGATTGTCGCATCTATGCGAACGTCTCGATCTATCATGATTGCGTCATAGGGGAGCGTGTTATTCTTCATTCTGGCGCGGTGATCGGCGCAGATGGCTTTGGAATCGCCATGGAAAATGGCCGTTGGAAGAAGATTCCACAGATCGGCAGAGTCGTGATCGGGAACGACGTCGAGGTGGGGGCCAATACCACGATCGACCGCGGCGCGCTGGATGACACGGTGCTTGAAGAAGGTGTGAAGCTGGACAATCAAATTCAGATCGGTCACAACTGCCGTATCGGCGCCCATACCGCCATCGCTGGCTGCGTAGGCATCGCGGGCAGTACGCGCGTTGGGCGCTATTGCCGCATCGGTGGCAGCGCGATGATCGGCGGTCATCTGGAGATTGTCGACAACGTTGAGATCTCCGGAGCGACATCCGTACCCAAGTCGTTGCTGAAGGCCGGCACCTATACCTCTCTGGTCCCGATCTCGTTGCACCAGGACTGGCTCAAGAACGCTTCGCATATCCGTCACCTCGATTCTCTGGCCACGCGGGTGAAAGAACTGGAAGCGCGTTTGGCGGATTTGGAAAGGAAACCAACTTGATGAGCATGGAGATCAAGGAGATTCTAAAGTACCTGCCGCATCGGTACCCTTTTCTCCTGGTAGACCGGGTGGTTTCCTGCGAGCCCGGTAAGAAGATTGTCGCCGTAAAAAACGTCGCCATCAGCGAACCGTTTTTCCAGGGGCATTTCCCGGAGAACCCGGTGATGCCCGGAGTCATGATCCTGGAAGCGCTCGCGCAGGCAGCGGCAATTCTCTCGTTCAAAACTTTCAATCACGTGAGCACGGAGAATTTGCTCTACTACTTCGTCGGTATCGACCGCGCCCGCTTCAAGAAACCGGTCGTGCCGGGAGACGTGCTGGCACTTGAAGTGACGATGTTGCGGCAGGTGCGTGGAATCGGAAAATTTGGAGCACGGGCTCTCGTGGGGGAGACCGTGGTGGCCGAGGCCGAACTCTTGTGTACCCTCAAGGAAGTTTAATTTTGGGCGTATGTGAGGGTATGGGGCAACTGGGTTCTAGAAAATCGTGATCCATTCTACCGCCATTGTGCATCCTGGCGCACGCCTGGCTGCAGATGTGCAGGTCGGTCCGTATGCGTTGATCGGTGAGCACGTAGAGATTGGCGCCGGCACGGTCGTCGGTCCGCACGCGGTCGTTTCCGGTCACACCCGGATTGGGCGTGACAATCGCATTTTTCAGTTTGCGTCCGTTGGCGAAATTCCCCAGGACAAGAAGTATGGCGGCGAGCCAACTCGACTCGAGATCGGCGACAACAATACCATCCGGGAATTCTGCACTATCAACGTTGGGACTGCCCAGGATATTGGTGTTACTCGACTTGGCAACGACAATTGGGTGATGGCCTATGCTCACGTTGCCCACGACTGTCAGGTGGGGAACGGCACGGTGCTGGCCAACGCTGTGCAGCTGGCTGGGCACGTAACCATCGGCGACTTCGTCATCCTTGGTGGCGCCACGCTGGTACATCAGTTTTGTCGCGTAGGTGCGCATGCGTTCACTGCCGGAGGGTCGGTTGTCTTGCGTGACGTACCGCCCTACGTTATGGCTGGGGGGAATTCGGCAGAACCGCACGGCATCAACTCGGAAGGCCTGAAACGACACGGCCTCTCCGTTGAAGCGATAGAGAGCGTCCGCCGGGCTTACAAGACGCTGTACCGGACCGGCATGTCTTTCGAGGAAGCCAAGCAAGCTGTCGCCGAGCAGGCAGTCGGGGTCCCGGAAGTGCAGGTTCTGTCGGATTTCCTGGCCGCTACCACACGCGGAATCATCCGTTGAGCGCTGTAGATTTGGTGCCGGCGGTGCAATCTCCAGTGCGGATTGCGATGGTCGCCGGTGAAGCGTCCGGGGATCTACTCGGCGCGCATTTGCTGGAAGCGCTCCGGCAGGCTCTGCCATCCGCGCAGTTCATGGGCATCGGTGGGCCCAAAATGCAAGCCGCCGGCTTCGAAGTCTGGCACCCTGCAGAGTCGCTCGCGGTCCGTGGCTACGTCGAGGTGCTGCGCCAATTGCCCTCCATTCTGCGGATCCGCCACGATCTGCGCTCTCGCCTGCTCGCCGATCCGCCAGACTTGTTCATTGGTGTCGACGCACCCGACTTCAATTTGGGATTGGAAGAGGCCCTGCGTCGGCGTGGCATTCCCACTGTGCACTACGTCAGCCCATCGCTCTGGGCGTGGCGCGGCGAGCGCATCCACAAGATGGCACGGGCGGCCTCCAAGGTGCTGTGCTTGTTTCCTTTCGAAACCCCGATCTACGATAAGGTCGGCGTGCCTGCGGCATATGTCGGACATCCGCTGGCCGACATGCTGCCCGAAGCCCCCGATCGAGCGACAGCGAGAGAGCAGTTCAAGGTCGGTGCGGGCCAGACCGTGGTAGCGCTGTTGCCCGGTAGCCGCCAGA
>Ga0207689_10000975_pt1 | contig 27466 bp, 20 predicted proteins | sample KBSMisM52_FD_184312 | JGI IMG/M metagenome (GOLD analysis project Ga0207689, IMG submission 184312) | Miscanthus rhizosphere microbial communities from Kellogg Biological Station, Michigan, USA - KBS Miscanthus M5-2 (SPAdes) (version 2) | ecosystem: Host-associated > Plants > Roots >...
GCGAGTTCGACGAGATCTACGACCTCACCGCGGTCCGCGTGCTGACCAATACCGTCCGCGACTGCTACGGGGCCCTGGGGGTCGTGCACTCGCTGTGGAAGCCGGTGCCCGGCCGCTTCAAGGACTTCATCGCGATGCCCAAGGTCAACATGTACCAGTCGCTGCACACGACGGTCATCGGGCCCAAGGGCGACCCGGTCGAGATCCAGATCCGCACCGGCGAGATGCACCGGATCGCCGAGGAGGGCATCGCAGCCCACTGGCTCTACAAGGAGAAGCGAAGCGATCGCGACAAGTTCGACGACGCCTTCACCTGGCTGCGCCAGCTCCTCGAATCGCAGAACGAGACGAGCGATCCCAAGGAATTCCTCGACAGCGTCCGCCTCGACCTGTTCCCGGACGAGGTGTACGTCTTCACGCCGCGCGGCGACGTCAAGGCGCTCCCGGACGGGGCCACGCCGGTGGACTTCGCCTACACCGTGCACACGGACGTCGGCCACCACTGCGTCGGCGCCAAGGTGAACGGCAAGCTGGTGCCGCTGCGCTACACGCTCCACCAGGGCGACATCGTCGAGATCGTCACGTCGCCCACCCAGCATCCGAGCCGCGACTGGCTCAAGATCGTCAAGTCGAACCGCGCCCGCGCCAAGATCAACCAGTGGCTGAAGATCGAGGAGCGAGCCCGCTCGCTGACCCTGGGCCGGGAGTTCTTCGACCGCGAGGCCCGGAAGTACCGGCTGGCGCCGGCGACCCTGCTCGGCTCGGACGAGATGAAGAAGCTCATCGCCGAGCTGGGCTTCCCGACGGTGGACGATCTGCTGGCCTCCATCGGCTACGGGAAGACCTCGATCCAGCAGGTCCTGGGGCGCGTGGCCCCGGCGCCGCCCGCCGACAGCGAGGCCATCCCGGAAGCGAAGCCGGCCCGCCCCGCGCGAAAGACGGATGGCCCCGCGGTGCGGATCCGGGGCGTGGACGACCTCCTCGTTCGCTTCGGCAAGTGCTGCTCGCCGGTGCCCGGCGACGGCATCGTGGGGTTCATCACCCGGGGGCGGGGCCTGACCGTGCACGCGCGCGACTGCCTGACGGTGGTCAAGAACGTGCTCGAGAAGGAGCGGCTGGTGGCGGTGGAGTGGGAGGCGGGCGAGCCGACCAAGCGGCCGGTGCGGATCGCGGTCTACATCGGCCGCGACCGCCCGGGCCTGCTGGCCGAGATCACGAGCGCCATCTCCTCCCGCCAGGGGAACATCATCAAGGCCGAGATCACCGTCACCGAGGACCGCAAAGGCCTCAACCACTTCGTGGTCGAGGTGGACGACCTGCGCCAGCTCCAGGACATCATGCAGGCCATCCGCGAGGTGAAGGACATCGCCAACGTCGAGCGCGTCCGAGGGGTCTAGTCCCGCGAGTCTGATGACCCGTCGGGAGTTCGAAGCGCTCGTCGATACCGCCCTCCGCAAGCTGCCCCGTGCCTTCCGCGACAAGCTCGCGAATGTCGCGGTGGTCGTCGAGGACTGGGCCGACGACCAAACCCTCGCCGAGATGGAGATCGAGCCCCCCGACACGCTCTACGGGCTCTACCGGGGCATCGACATCACCCGCCGGGACTCCTCCTACGGCAATGTCCTGCCCGACACCATCCACATCTACCAGGGGCCCATCGAAGAGGACTGCGCGAATCCCGAGGAAATGGCTGATCTCGTCCGTGATGTGGTGATCCACGAGATCGGCCACTATTTCGGCCTCGACGACGAGACCATGGATGGAATCGAGGGGGAGCAGGGCCCCTAACCCCGTGATGAATTTTGCTTGACAGGATTTTCATTTGTTCATATGGTTTCAGCATACGCTGAAAATGAAGGAACAAGTGAAAGTGGACGTGAAGGAATGGCGAAAGCAGACGATATCAAGACCCTGGCAGCGCAGCGGGTGCGCGAACTGATGTCAAAGGCCAGCGGGTGGGAGCAGTCTGTCGACGTGAGGGTTGGCGGTCAAACTGCTGATCTATTGATGAAATTCAAAATGGGCGATAAGCCCCACACGCTGGCAATCGGCGTCACTTCCCTCGGCCAGCCGCGCCAGATCCGCGAGGCCGTGACCAGGCTTTTGGAGATCCGCAAGGAGATGCCCGAAGCCTACCCGGTCGCGGTCTCCCCGTACATCAGCCCCCAGAGCGCCTCACTCCTCAAGCGGAGCGGCGTCGGCTACCTGGACCTGTCCGGCAACTGCTACCTGAGCTTCGAGAGCGTGCTGATCGAGAAGGAAGGGAAGCCGAATCTCCGGCCCTCCACCAGGCCGCTCAAGTCCTTGTTCGCTCCCCGGGCGACCAGGGTGGTGCGGGTCGTCCTGGTGGACCCCCAGCACGCATGGCGGCTCGAAGAGCTGGCCAAGGCCGCCGACGTGAGCCTGGGTCATGCGCACAACGTGGTGAAGCGGCTGGAGGAGATGTCCTGGGTGGAACGGAACAGCCAGCAGCGGATCCAGGTCACCCGACCGGGCGAGCTGATGGACGCCTGGGTTGAGGCCTACTCGTACCGACAGAGCGACATCCAGGCCTATTTCTCGCCGGAGCGGATCACTCGCGGACTGGTGGCGGAGCTCGGCCGGGCGGCCCACGAGGCGCACCGACGGTACGCGTTCACGCTCCATTCGGGGGCGGCGCTGGTGGCCCCGAACGTTCGCTTCCCGGCCATCCACTGCTATCTCGAGGGGGATCCCGAGCCGGTGGCCCGGGCGCTGGGACTGCGGCCGGGCGAGGGGGAGGGGAACGTCTACCTGCTCTCCCCGTACGACCAGGGCGTCTTCTACGCCCCGCTGGCGAAGGGCGGCCTGCCGGTGGTGTGCCTGCCCCAGCTCTACGCGGACCTGTACCACTACGAGCGCCGGGGGCGGGATCAGGCCGCCCATCTGCGGCGCGAAGCGATGGGTTACTGAGTCTCCGACCGGAGGGAGGTGAGAGCCGATATGCCGAAGCGCAAGAAGGCGGTCAAGAAGGGTGGCAAGAAGAAGGCCACCAAGAAGGGTAAGAGGAAGTAGCGAAGCGTGACGTCATTTCTCCCAACGAAAGGAGGTGACGACCCTCATGGCGAAGAAGAAGAAGGCGGCCAAGAAGAAGAAGAAGTAAGTGTGCGGTAGTCGTGCGGTGGGGGGTGGCGGCCTCCCACCGGGACTCATTCTGCTTCAGAGTACGGCGGGGGGTGACGACACCCCCCGCCCTCTTTTTCTGCCGAGCTAGACGACCTTGACGACCTTGCCGGCTTTCAGACAGCGTGTGCAGACGCGCATCCGCTGCGGCCGGCCCTTGACCATCGCGCGCAGCGATACGAGGTTCACGAGCCACCGCCGCTTGGTCACGTTGTGGGCGTGGCTGATCTTGTGGCCGACGGCCGGACCCTTCCCGCAGACATCACAGCTTCGAGCCATCCTGATCCCCTGCCGATCCTGGAGCTGAGTGGTTGGTGTGCTGGATGCGGCGTCTGTTTATAGCGTATCTCGAGGGTCAATGCAAGGAAGGCGTCGCGACGTAAGTCGCGCGAACACAGGGATCCTGGCCCTAGCTCATCATCGCCGCGTCCCCCCAGGTGTTTGTGGAAAAGCTCGCATGATACCGGGCGGTGAGCTGGCCGCGGCCTCTCAGGGCCAGCTTCTGGAAGATGTGGGTCAGGTGGGCCTTGACGGTCGCCTCGGTGATCCCGAGACGACTGCTGGTCTCGAGATTGCTCAGACCACTCACGATCAGGCGCACGACCTGCCGTTCCCGCGCGCTCAGCCGATTCTGCACCGCCACTTCGATCCCGGGAGACATGACCGCCGATATGCTCAACTCCTCGACGGTCAGCGCGATCACCCGGTTGCTCGCCCACAGCTGCCCCTGGTGGACCATGTGCGCCGCCTTGAGGAGGGTCTCGACCGAGGCGTTCTTGGCGAGGATGCCCCGCGCCCCCGCCTTCAGGGCCTGAACCGCCCAGCGGTCGTCATTTGCATTGGCGGCGGCGAGGATCACCCACGGGCGGGTGCCGGGCTGCCGCAGCGTATAGCAGACCGCGAGCGCGTCCTCCATCTGCGCGTCGATCAAGAGAATGTGAGGTGGGTTCTTTCGCAACACGTCCCGAGCCGAAGGGCCCGCGATGTCCCCAACGACGAGGAAGGCACGATCGGTGGCGAGGATGCGCTTGAGCCCCGATCGAAACAGCGAGCTGTCGCTCATGAGCGCGATGCGGATGTCCGAGGCCGAAGATGTCCGCGTCACCGATGTCGAGCTCGATCGTCGGCGAGCGGTCCGTGACATTTCCCGTGGAGCCACGTTTGCGTAAATCTCCCGAGCGCCCTTACAGCATCCAGAATGCCACCATCAACCGAGCGCAACCCGTTGATATGACGAGACGGCGGAAAAAATAGACGGTAAAAAAGTTTCCTAGTTCGCCGAGCCGAGCGGCACTTGGGTTCCTAACTGGGTAGCTCATTGCACAGGGGGCTCTTTCCGCTCGAGCTCTTTCCCCTCGAGTGAGGACGACGGTGCTTCCTCGTCGGCGCGCGCCGATCTCATCCCGCTCGGCGGTTGTCGCCTGGTCGTACGACCTAGGTCGTACGTACCTGGGAGCCCGGTCGAAGGTCTCGTGACGTTTGTCTAATTGACCGCGATACGACCCCGCGTGAGCATGCGATCCCCATATGAGGAGGTGCGTGTGATGACGATTCCCACGGGCGTCAGCAGCGTCCGGTTCACCGTGGTCGCGGCTTTGGCCCTGGCGTTGACCGCCTGCGGAACCGGCCGGTCGGCCGGGGCCCCCGATCAGATGCCGATCCTCCCCGAGACCCCCAAGGCCGGCCGCGCGGGTCTGTCCGCGCCGGTGGTCGGTACCCCGCCCGCCGGCCGGCCCGATGGCGCTCCCGGTGCCGTCGCCTCCCTGAACCGTCGGCTCGTCGCGCCGGGCGCCGCCCGCTCGGTCGGGGACGCCGAGCTCCCGATCGGCCCGGGCGACCTGATCGAGCTCTCGGTCTTCGAGGTGGATGAGCTGTCCAAGCTCAGAGTGCGCGTGCCCATGAAGGGCACGGTCTCGCTGCCGCTGGTGGGTCAGGTACAGGCGACGGGTCGTACCGCCGCCGAGCTGGAGGACGAGATCCGCTCGCGGCTCCAAGCGAAGTTCATGCACGATCCGCAGGTCTCGGTCTTCGTTCACGAGCACAACAGCCAGCGCGTGTCGGTCATCGGGGCGGTCCGCCGCGGTGGGGTGTTCCCGCTGAACCGGCAGCTCCGCGTCGCGGACGCCCTGGCCCTGGCCGAGGGGCTGTCCGACGATGCCGACAGCTACGTCTACGTCGTCCGTCGGGTGCCCGCGGGAACGGTCGCGAAGGCCGGCGGTGCCGCGCCCCCGGCGGGCGCAGCCGCCGCCCCGGACGCCACCGAGGAGATCATGACCCCGATCGACCTGGCCGCGATCGCCGATGGGCGCGAGGAGCTGAACGTCATCCTGCAGCCCGGGGACGTGGTGCACGTCCCGCGGGCCGGATCCTTCTACGTGGGCGGCTCGGTCGAGCGGTCGGGCTCCTTCGTCTTGCGGGGCCGCACGACCCTCCACCAGGCGGTCCTGGCCGCGGGCGGCGTGAAGGACGTGGCCGACTGGTCGGATGTCCGCCTGTACCGCAAAGACGCGTCCGGGAAGGTCTCGGTGTCGAACTACGATCTCGAGAAGTTCGAAGAGGGCCAGCCGGCCCCCGAGCTGCAGCGCAACGACGTGGTCATCATCGGCAAGCACGCGGGGAAGGCCTTCTTCTACGGGTTCCTCGATTTCTTCAAGGGCGCCCTCGGCGTCGCAAAGGGAATCTGATCATGCCTTCCGAGCTGCCGCCTCCGCCGCTGCACGCGTTTCCGGTACCGCCGACCGCCCTGCGCCCGCTCGATCCCTTCGCGGTCCATGTGCACGCGGCGAGGGGCGACACGCACCTCTGGGACTACTGGCGGGTCCTCGTTCGTCATCGCGGAGCGGTGCTCCTCGTCTTCCTGGGCGTCCTCCTCACCGCGGCGGCCTGGACCTTCACCTCGCGACCGGTATTCTCGGCGAGCACGACCCTCCGCATCGATCGCGAGGCACCGCGCGTCGTCAAGTTCGAGCAGGTCGTGCGGGAAGACCCCGAGGGGGACTCGGCCCAGATGCAGCTCCAGACCTACCTCAAGCTCCTGCAGAGCCGCGCACTCGCGGCCCGGGTCATCGACCGGCTCGAGCTGGCCGACCAGCCCGAGTTCCGGGGGCTCGATCCGAAGCGGGGTGAGCTGCTCGACGCGTTCGTCGATCGCCTGCAGGTCGCTCCGATCCGCAACTCGCGGTTGGTCAAGGTGTCGTTCGAGAGCCGCAACCCGGATCTGTCGGCGCGCGTGGCCAATGGCGTCACCGAGACGTTCATCGCCCAGCAGCTCGATCACCGGGTGGAGGCGACGCGCCACGCCTCGGACTTCCTCTCGACCCACGTGGAGGATGCGCGCCGAGCCCTCGAGGGGGCGGAGACCCAGCTGACCCGCTTTCTCGAGGCGAACGACATCCTGTTCGTCGCCAGCGACCGGGTCAACGACCGTTCGGGCGAGCGCCAGTCGCTCGTCGGGCAGCAGCTCGTCACCCTGTCCGAGGCCCTCCTCAAGGCCCGGGCGGAGCGGATCGCCAAGCAGAGCCTGCTCGCCCAGACGGGGCGAGCGGACGCGGACTCCCTGCCCGCGGTCCTGCAGAATCCGCTCATCACCCACCTCAAGCAGGAGATGACCACGCTCGAGGGCAAGTACCGCGAGCTGAGCCAGACCTTCAAGCCGGAGTATCCGCGTCTGCAACGCCTCGGCGAGAACATCGCCCAGATCCGCCGACAGCTCCGGGAGGAGGTGCGGCGCGTGGTCGAGGCGATCCGCAGCGAGTACGGCAGCGCGCTGCAGAACGAGACCGAGCTGAGCAAGCTCATGGACGAGCAACAGGGGCGGGTCAAGACGGTGGACGCCCAGATGGCCCGCTACAACCTGCTGCGTCGGGAGGTGGACGCCAATCGCGAGCTCTACGCCACGCTTTCCACCCGGCTGAAGGAGACCCGCATCTCGGGCACCCTTCTCGCGTCGAACATCTCGGTCGTCGACCGCGCGGAGGTTCCGGTGACTCCGACGCACCCCCGCACCGTCCTCAACCTTTTCCTGGGCGGCCTCATCGGAATCTTCGGGGGCGTCATGGTCGCGTTCTTGTTCGAGTACCTGGACACGAGCATCCGGGACCCCCGCGAGGTGGAGGCGCTCCTGCGGCTGCCCACCCTCGGTCTGGTGCCCGCGCGGGCCGCCCTCTCCGGCCACGCCCTCGAGCGCCGGGCCAACGGCCCCTTCGCCCTGGTCGCGCACGACTCGACGAGCTCGATGCTCGCGGAGGCGTTCCGCGGCCTCCGCACGAGCGTGGTCTACGCGACGCCGGAGCGGCCGCCCAAGACCCTGCTGGTGACCTCCCTCCAGCAGCAGGACGGGAAGACGTCGGTCTCGACGAACTGCGCGATCAGCCTGGCCCAGCTCGGAGGCGACGTGCTGCTGATCGACGCGGACATGCGGCATCCCAACCTGCACGAGATCCTCGGGGTGACGCCGGTCCCCGGGCTCTCGGATCTCCTGGCCGGCGGCGTGGAAATAGGCGAGGTGATCCGCCCGACCAAGATCCCGGGGCTGTACGTGATCCCGGCCGGTCCGGTGCCCGTCAATCCGACCGAGCTCCTCGCGTCCCGTCGGCTCACCGACGCGCTGGCGTCGCTGGAGAGCCGTTTCGCCCACATCGTGATCGATACCCCACCGATGCTGGGGATCAGCGACACCCTGGTCCTCGCCCCGCGGGTAGAGGGGGTCATCCTCGTGCTGCGGCACGGGCGGGCCAACCGGAACTCGGCGCAGCGCGCGGTCCAGATGCTGGGCGCGGTCCGGGCGCGGATCCTCGGGGTCGTGCTGAACCACGTGGACGCGGGAAGTTTCCGCGGTGAAGGCTACGGATACTACTACCGCCACGACAACGAGTCGGCGTCCGCCGGCCGGGCGGAGGGTGATCGCTCGGGCTCGAGCCGCGGGCATCGATGGGACCGGCCGTAGGCGGCGGCCCTCGTGACGCAAGCCCTCTTCCGCCACCGGCGAGTCCTGGTGATCCTCGTGCACGCCGGGCTGATCGTCCTCTCGAATTATCTGGCGTTCTGGCTCCGATTCGACGGGGCGATCCCGGACGCGTACTGGGCGGTCTGGCTCGAGACGGTGCCGTGGCTGGTGGCGATCCGGACCCTTCTCTTCGTCGCGGCTCACCTCCATGAGCGGATGTGGCAGTACGTGGGGTTGCCTGATCTCCGCGCGATCCTGACCGCGGTGGTGGCGAGCAGCGCGGTGTTCTTCGCGCTGGTCTATGGGGCCTTGGGGCGAAGCGCCTACCCCCGGACGGTATTCGTTATGGACGCGGTGCTCCTCGTCCTGCTCATGGGCTTGGTGGGGCTGAGCGGACGGCTGTTCCGAAGCTCTCGGCCCGCGGCCCGCATCCGGCGCGTGCTGATCTACGGAGCCGGTGACGCGGGCGAGATGATCGTTCGGGAGATCGGGAACGCGGGCAAGCACGGCTACCGGGCGGTCGGGTTCGTCGACGACGATCCGGCCAAGGTGGGCGGCCGGATCCACGGAGTGCCGGTCCTGGGTACGCGCCAGGACCTGGCCCGCGTCATCGGACAGACGAAGCCCGACGAGCTCCTGGTGGCGATTCCACGAGCCGTCCCCAGCACGCTCCGGGCGGTGGTCGAGGCCCTCGAGCCCTACAAGCTGCCGATCAAGGCGCTCCCGAACGTCCGGGACATCCTGGACGGTCGGGTCACCCTGAACGACGTGCGGGACCTGGCGGTCGCGGACCTGCTCGGCCGGGCTCCGGTCGGACTCGATGCGGAGCGGATCCGCGGCCTGATCGCGGGCAAGCGGGTGCTCATCACCGGGGCGGGCGGATCGATCGGCTCGGAGATGAGCCGGCAGGTCGCGCGGCTGGCCCCCAGCCGGGTGGTGCTCCTCGACCGATACGAGAACGCGCTGTGGGCGGTGGAGCGCTCGCTGGCCGGCCTCGCGACCGGGGTGCCGGTGCACCCGGTGATCGCGGACATCACGGACGAGAGTCGGGTGGACGCGGTGCTGCGCGAGCATCGGCCCGAGCTGATCATCCACGCGGCCGCCCACAAGCACGTGCCGCTCATGGAGCTCAATCCCTGCGAGGCGATCAAGAACAATGTCCGGGGCACCCGGATCGTCGGAGAAGCCGCGGTCCGGCACGGGGTGGAGCGGTTTGTCCTGATCTCGAGTGACAAGGCGGTCAACCCCTCGAGCGTCATGGGGGCCACCAAGCGGGTCGCGGAGCTGCTCGCGATGGGCCTGGCCGAGCACGGCTCGACCGGGTTCGTGGTGGTGCGCTTCGGCAACGTGATGGGGAGCAACGGCAGTGTCATCCCGCTCTTCCTCGAGCAGATCAAAGACGGGGGGCCGGTCACCGTCACGCATCCGGAGATGCGGCGCTACTTCATGCTGATCCCGGAAGCGGTGCAGCTCGTGCTGCAGGCCGCCGCGCTCGGCGAGACCGGGGCCCTCTATGTCCTCGACATGGGAGACGAGATCCGGGTGGTCGACATGGCGCGGAATCTGATCCGCCTGTCCGGCTTCATCCCGGAGCGGGAGATTGCGATCGTCTACACCGGGATGCGGCCGGGCGAGAAGCTCTCGGAGGAGCTGGTGGCCTCGGACGAGACCATCGAGCCGTCGCGCCTGGAAGGCATCAGCCGGGTCCGCTCGCTCGGGGACCGGTCGGCCGCGAGCCTCGAGCGCGGCGTGGCGGATCTGGAGCGCTTCGCTGAGAAGGGCGCGGCCGGCGCGGTCATGAAGCAGCTCAGCGCAATGCTTCCGATGTTCCGGCCGGTCTTGGCGGAGGCCCCGGAGGTCGCGAACGGTGGACCCGTCCTTCCCCTGGGCGTGGAGGTGCCCGCCGCCGTGATCGGCGAGGCGCGAGGCGCCGCGTGAGGGGCGTGATGAAAGCGTCCGCGCCACCGGCCGGATGGCCGGGCTGGCCCAAGCGCGCGTTCGACCTGGTGGTGGCGTCGGTCGGCCTCATCGTGCTCGCCCCGCTGCTGGGGGTGACCGCGCTGGCGATCCGGCTGAGCCTCGGCCGGCCGGTGATCTTCGCGCAGCGGCGGCCCGGCCGGCACGCGCGGCCGTTCACCCTCTACAAGTTCCGCACCATGAGCGGCGCGGGCGCGGCCGACGGCCGGCCCCTTCCGGACCGCGAGCGGCTGACCCGTCTGGGGCGGCTGCTCCGTCGCACGAGCGTCGACGAGCTGCCGGAGCTCATCAACGTGATCAGGGGTGAGATGAGCCTGGTGGGGCCGCGGCCGCTCTTGATGGAGTACCTGCCGCGCTACACGAGGGAGCAGGCCCGCCGGCACGAGGTGCGGCCCGGGATCACCGGATGGGCTCAGCTCAACGGCCGTAACACCCTGCCGTGGGAGCATCGGTTCGCGCTCGACATCTGGTACGTGGACCACCAGTCGTTCCGGCTCGACGCCCGGATCCTTCTGCTGACGGTCTGGAGGGCGCTCGTGCAGGCCGGCGTCAGTCAGCCCGGGGAGGGGACCGAGGAGCATTTCTGGGGGAGCGGCACGCCGGCGCCGGCCGCCCCCGCGCCGGACGTCGAGGTAACCCGGTGAGCCGGGTCGCGCTCGTGAAGGTCCAGAGCGCCGGGATGTCCGTGAACCCGCACGTGCGGCGACGCCTGGCCGCCGCGGAGGCCCATTGATGGAGATGATGCCGATCATTCGCCCGACCCTGCCGGACTTCCGCGAGTTCGAGGAGCTCGTGCGCCCGAGCTGGGACGAGGGTCAGGTCACCACGGGGCGGATCGTGCGCGCCTTCGAGGAGGAGATCCGCCGGCAGACCGGCGCGAGCGAAGCGGTCGCGATGTCGTCGTGCACCGCGGGGCTGATGCTGGCCGCGAAGGCCATGGACCTGCCGGCGGGCGCCGAGGTCATCGTGCCGTCCTTCACCTTCGCGGCCACCGCGCAGGCCCTGCTGTGGAACGGCCTGGTACCGGTCTTCTGCGACTGCCGGCCGGAATCCCTGACCCTCGATCCGGCCGACGTCGAGCGGAACCTGACGTCGAAGACCGCCGCGATCTGCGCGGCGTATGTCTACGGCGTCCCCCCGGATATCGAGGAGCTCACCGAGCTGGGCGAGCGGCGCGGTCTGCCCGTGTATTTCGACAGCGCCCAGGGACTGGGCGCCGAATACCAGGGCCGGAAGGCGGGCGGCTTCGGGGCCTGCGAGATCTTCTCCCTGAGCCCGACCAAGGTGGTCACCGCGATCGAGGGCGGCGTGATCTGCACCAGCGACCCCCGGCTGTCGGCCCGCCTGCGCTCGATGCGTGACTACGGCAAGGACACGCAGAAGGGGGAGGACATGGTCTACCTGGGCCTCTCCGCCCGGATGAGCGAGCTCCACGCCGCGGTGGGCTTGCTCTCGCTGCGGCGCATCGACGAGCTGGTGAAGGCGCGGCGCCAGCTCATCGAGATCTACCGGGCGCGGCTCGGCGCGCTTCCCGGATGTCGCGTGCAGGAGCTCCCCCCGGACCGGACGACCAGCGGAAACTACTTCGTCCTGTTCATGACCGCGCGGGCGCGCGCGAGCCGGGACGAGGTGTACGCGGGTCTCGCCGCGCGCGGGATCCAGACCAAGCGCTACTTCTATCCGCCGGTTCATGAGCAGACCCTGCTCCGAGGCGTGGCGCATCGGGTGAGCGACCGGATGGAGCAGACCGTCACCGCGAGCCGGGAAGCCCTGGCCCTGCCGCTGTACTCGCACATGACGGCGGAGCAGATCGACCGGGTGTGCCAGGAGGTCGAGTGCCTCCTGGCGTGAGTCGCGCGTGACCACCGCGACCAAGAGCGGGCCGGCAATCGCCGCGATGCGCGGGGATTCGACCGCGATGCGCTTCGCGGTCGGCGCGTTCTGGGCTCTGGTCGGCGCCGTGGTGTCGCGCGGCCTGACGCTGGTCTCCTCGGTGGTGGCGGGCCGGCTCCTGGGAACGACGGGCTTCGGCGAGATCGGCATGATCCAGAGCACGCAGGGCCTGTTCGGGATCGTGGCGGGCGCGGGGCTGGGGCTGGCCGCGACCAAGTTCGTCGCCGAGTCTCGCTCGGTCGATCCGGCGAAGGCGGCCCGCTGCGTCACCCTGGCCGGCAGGATCGCCCTGGTGTCCGGCACCCTGATGGCGGCGGTACTCCTTGCCCTGTCCGGAATGATCGCGGCGAGCGTGCTGAACGCCCCGCAGCTGACCCGGGAGCTGCAGGTGGCGGCCGGCCTGGTCCTCTTCGGCACGATCAACGGCGTGCAGACCGGGGCTCTCGTCGGCTTCGGGGCTTTTCGCACCCTGGCGGTCCTGAACGGCATCCGCGGCGCGTGCCTGTGTGTCGCCTTGACCGCCGGTATCGAGGTCGGCGGCGTCCTGGGCGGCGTCATCGGCCTGGTGCTGGCCGAGGCGAGCGCGGTGCTCGCCAATCACGTCGCCCTGCGCCGCTTTCTCCCCGGGACGGCCCTCTGGAGGGATCGCGCGGCCACCCGCAGCGAGCTGCTGACGCTGTGTCGGTTCGGCGGTCTGAGCCTCCTGGGGAGCATCTGCACGATGTCGGCGATGTGGTTCGCCAACGTGATGCTGGTCGCGCAGCCGGACGGCTACGCCTCGCTCGGCGTCTTCAGCGCGGCCGAGCGGTGGCGGCAGCTGCTGCTGTTCCTGCCCGCGTCGTTCTCGCCGGTGATCCTCACGATGCTCAGCAACCTGCACGGCACGAACGATCCCGGCGCCTACCGGCGACTCTTCGGCCTCAACCTGGCGGTCAGCATCGCGGTGGTGGTAATCCCGTCGATCGGCGTCATGCTGTGCGCGCCATCCGCGATGGCCCTGTTCGGCGACGAGTATCGCCAGGGGGGAACGACCCTGGTCATCCTGTCCGCCTCGTCGATCGCGGTGGTGCTCAACAACCTCCTGGGCCAGATCCTGGTGAGCCGAGGGGCCATCGCGGGACGCTTCGCCCTCGACGTCCTGCTCGCCGGGATCCTCGCCCTGGCGTCGTGGCAGCTCATCCCGGTCTATCGCGAGGAGGGGATGGCGCTCGGCAGTCTGATCGCGTTCGCCGCGACGTCGGCGGTGCTGATCGCGACGACCGCCTACCTCATGAGGAAGCACGGGAGCCCGCGATGACGATCGGGAGCGGGAACCCGATGCCCCGCGGCACCCTCTGGGTGCTCGCGATCAACGTGGCCGCCCTGATCGCGTTCGCGAGCGGGCCGGCCGCGGTGGAGTATCCGCTCGCCGCCGCCGGCATCCTGGCCGTCCTGTTCGCGCAGCTCGGTCTGCCCGCGTGCCGGATCCAGACGGCCGCGCCGTTGTGCCCCGCCAACATCGCCCAGGGCTACTACTGGATCCAGCTCGTGCTCGTGACGGTCCTGGTCGGCCACTTCGGCTTCAGCCAGGGAGTGTTGCCGTATCTGCCGTCGAAGGACTCTCTCAACCTGGCGATCGCGGTTCAGGTCGTGGGGTATCTGTCGTTTTGCATGGCGTACCAGTGTTTCAGCCTCGGGACCGCGCGACGCGACCAATCCCGCGGATCGATGCCCGGGACCGCGTTCCTGATCGTGCCGTTCGCGGTGGTGGGGGTGATCGGGTTCCTGCTGGCGCACGGCGGCCTCGGGGGGTTCCTCGACTATGTCTCGTCGCCGATCGAGCAGCGCCTGCGGGAGGAGGAAGCGACGACGCTGGCGGGGGCGGCCGGGAACTTTCTGAAGCACTTCCTCGGCTTCGCGGTGGTGCTGGCCTGGAGCTCGTGGCACGGCCGGGCGCGGCGCCGGATGGTCCCGATCGTGCTGGTGTCGACCGCGGTCGTGGTCATGCTGCTCGTGGCCAATTTCAACTACAACCGGGGCACCATGCTCGGACCGGTCGTCGGCCTGGCCGCCGCCTTCTCGTTGCACGTGCGGCGCATTCCGTTCAAGGCGGTGGTCCTGGCCGGCGTGCTCGCGCTGTCGATCGCGTTCGCGTTCGGCTCGTACCGGGCCAGCGGCGTCGACGTCACCGAGATGTCGGCCTCGGTGATCGCGGAGGCGTGGAACGCCGAGAACATCGTCGAGTTCGTGCAGATCTACGCCTCGGCCCCGCAGATGTCCGCCTACCTGATCGAGGCGCTCGAAGGTACCTTCTACTACGGCAAGACCCTGCTCCCGTCGCTGGCCTACCCGATTCCCGTGCTGGGCAAGCCGTATCGCGACGCCAGCGGCCCCGTGATCTTCAACGAGGCGATCTACGGCAAGTCGGAGCCCCTCGATCAGGTCATTCCCCTGAACGGGGAGCTCTACATCAACTTGCACCTCGCCGGCGTGATTATCGGGAACGTGCTGCTCGGTGGGTTCCTGGTCTGGCTGCAGGGCAAGTTCATCGCCGCCCCGAATCTGGTGGAGACCTACGCGTGGGCCATGATGGCGCTGTGGACGGTGTTCCCGGGCAGCCTGTCCGTCACCAGCCAGATATACATGTATTCGTTCTGGCCTATCTATACGTACTTCATCATCAAGAGGGCCTCGCGGTGGAGCGCGGAGGGAGTCTCACCCGGTGAGCCCGAGGCGGTTCGGTACTCGTGAGGGGCGACGGGTGAGAATCTGCCTGGTGGGCGGCATCTTCGATCGGCCGGAGGCGGTACGGTCCAAGCAGCTCGTGACGCCGGAGACGGTCTTGCTCGACGGCTTCCGGAAGGCCGGCGTGGACGTCGACGCGGTCGGACACGCCGGGTTCGAGCCGTCGGACGACTACGACATCATTCACGTCCATCACTTCGGGAGGGCCGCTCTCAAGATGGCTTCCGCGCGCGGGCGGGCACGGAGAGTCTTCACCGGCCACAACGGAACGATTCCAACCGGGTGGGAACGATCGCGCCTCCGGCGCTACCTCTTCCGGTATGTGGTGGACCGGGCGGATGCCTTCGTCGCCCTGTCGAACGCCGAAGCCCGGTACTTCGCCGACGTGACGATTGCGGACAAGATCCACACCATTCCCAACGGCATTCCGGCCGACGTGTTCCGGGCCAACGGGGATGCGGGGAAGCGGTCCGACAAGGACCGCTATGACGTGCTCTACGTCGGCCAGCTCATCCAGTGGAAGGGGGTCCACGTCCTGCTCGAGGCCATCCGGCAGCTTCGGGGCCGGCGCCACGTTCATCTTCGTCTCGTGTACCACAACGCGCAGCTGGAAGCGGAGCTCAGACGGCAGGCGGTCGACCTGGGAATCGCGGAGGACGTGGAATTCGTCGGGATTCTCGATCCGATCGAGCTGGCCCGCGAGTACCATCAGGCCGACCTGCTGGTGCTGCCGAGCTTCGCCGATTGCCTCCCGAGCGTGGTGACCGAGTCGCTCCTGTGCGGCACGCCGGTGGTGGCGGGCGGGGTGTGCGGTGTCCCGGACCAGGTCGGAGCCTACGGCCTGGCCGTACCGCCCGGGGATGCGGTGGCCCTGGCGCACGCAATGGACGCGGTACTCGCCGATCGGCCTCGCTGGCGGGCGGCGGCGGCCGAGATGCGGGCGTACGCGGAGCGGACGTTCAAGCCGGAGACGATGGTCGCCCGTCATCTCGCGATGTATGAGGAGCTGCGGCGAGGGGACCGGCGGGCGGCGAAGCGCGGAGCGTTCTGGGTGGACCTGGCGGTACGCCTGGCCATCGAGGGGTACTGGCGTCGCGGCCCGGGCCACCGTGGGGACCGGCGGCGAGGCGGCCCCGAGAAGGCGACGGTCGATGCGCATTAGCCACATCAGCGTGAGCACCTTGCCGGTTCTGCACCGCTTCGGCGGCGCCATCGAGCGGCGGATCGTCGAGATCGCGCGCGAGCAGGCGCGGCGGGGGCATCGCGTCCGCGTGTACTCGGTCGGCGACACCACCCACACTCGGGAAGTCGATGGCGTGACCTATCACTTCCTCAAGTGCCGTACGCGCATGCCGCTCCGGCATCTGGAGTTCCAGTATCGAGTCGTGCGCGAGCTGAAGAGGCGCCCGGAGGAAGTGCTGCACTTCCACAGCCAGCCGGAAGGCGCCTGGATGAGCCGGGCGGTGGCGGCCCGGAAGGTGCTCTCGTACGACTTCTTCCAGTTCCGCGGCGGGCGCGAGACGCCCCTCTATCACGTGTACAAGCGAGCGCTCCGGCGCTTCGACCTGCTCCTGCCGTGCTCGCAGTACTGTCTGGAGGAGTCGCGGACCTTCTGGAGCATGCCCCCGAGCAAGCTGCGGATCCTCTACAACGGGGTCAACGTCCGGCAATTCAGGCCGGACCCCGGCGCGGCGGCCCGCGAGCGCGAGCGGCTCGGCATCGACCGGAAGGTGATGCTCTACGTCGGCCGGGTCTGCGAGCAGAAGGGGAGCGACGTGCTGCTGGAGACCGCCCGGACGCTCGGAGAGCGGCGCCGCGATGTGCAGCTCGTGATCGCGGGCCCGATCGGGCAGTTCGGCTTCCGGGACGATCCGGATCACTGGATCGAGCGCATCGAGGCGGTCGGCGGCCTCTACCTCGGCGCGGTCGAGGAGAGCCGGCTCAGCGCGATCTACAACCTCGCCGACGTGTTCGTGATGCCCACCCGCGCCTACGAGATGTTCGGCATGGCCGCGGTCGAGGCGCAGGCGTGCGGGAAGCCGGTGGTCGCGAGCGACTCGGGCGGCCTGCGGGAAGTCGTGCCTTCGAGCTGCGGGGCGCGGGTCCCGGTCGGCGACGCGGCCGGAACGGCGGACGCGATCGAGCGGCTCCTGGACGATCCGGTTCTCTACGCAGCCTGTTCCGCGAATGCGCGGGCCAACGCGGAGACCTATGACTGGGCGCGCATCTGTGATGCGTGTGATGAGCTGTACCGGACCGCGAGCTGAGTCCCGTGAGCGAGCGCGTGTCCGTCACCGTCGGCCTCCCGGTCTTCAACGGGCGGCGATGGCTCGCCGATGCGGTGCGCTCCGTGTTCGCCCAGACGTGTTCGGAGTGGGAGCTCGTGTTGATCGACGACGGGTCGACCGACGGGACGAGCGACGTGGTGCGACGGCTCGACGATCCGCGGGTGCGCGTCTTGCGCGACGGAAGGAATCGGGGGCTCTGCGCGCGGCTGAACCAGATCGCGTGGCTGGCCCGGGGCGCCTATCTGGCCCGGATGGACGCCGACGACCTCATGCATCCCGAGCGCCTCGAGCGGCAGCTCGCGTTCTTGCGGGCGAATCCGGAGGTCGATCTCGTGGACACCGCGATCTACACGGTGGACGACGACCTCACGCCGCTGGGCATCCGCGGGGATCGCCCGCTCGACGCGCGTCCGGAGGCGGTGCTGCGGAACGGCCTGCTCATTCATCCGACCGTGATGGGGCGCACCGAGTGGTTTCGCCGAAATCCGTACGATCCGGTTTACGTCCGTGCCGAGGACCGCGAGCTGTGGGTCCGGGCCGGCGCGACCGCGAGGTTCGCCCGGCTGGGCGTGCCGCTGCTCTTCTATCGCGAGAGCCCGGCCGGCAACCTGGGGAACTATCTTCGGACGGAGAGGACGGTACGCGCCATCCTTCGTCGTTACGGTCCGCCGCGGGTCGGGCCGTGGCGCTCCCGGGTCTGGGTAGGGCGCTCGCGGATGAAGTCGGCCGCCTACCTCATCGGCACGAGGCTCGGGCTGCAGGGCCGTCTCATCGGGCGGCGGAACCGCCCGCTCGGGCCGGCGAAGATGGATGAAGGGCGCCACGTGCTGTCCGCGATCCGGAGGACGACGGTGCCGGGCCTGGAGGTCGATGGCTCTCGTCCCCCCGACGGATCGGCCGCCCCGCCGCGAGGCGACGGCTCGAGCCCGAGCGTGCTGCACGTGACCACCGTCCCGCTGACGCTGCACTTCCTGGCCGGCCACGTGGTCCACGCCAGGAGCAGGGGGTTCGCGGTCCACGCGCTGTCGTCGCCCGGAGAGGCCCTCGACGCCTTCGGCCGGGACATGCAGATCGACGTGCATGCGGTTGCGATGTCCCGGCGGATGACCCCGCTGGCGGATCTCGCCGCGCTGTGGCGGCTCGTCCGGGTCATCCGGCGCGTTCGACCGACGATCGTGGATGCCCATACCCCGAAGGGCGGCCTCCTGGGAATGGTGGCGGCGGCCCTCTGCCGGGTGCCGGTCCGGATCTACCATCAGCATGGGCTGCCGCTCATGACCGCGACCGGACTGAGACGGCGCATCCTGCGCGGGACGGAACGGACCGCGTGCCACCTGGCGCATCAGGTCATCTGCATCAGCGGATCGCTCCGAGACGTCCTGATCGCGGAAGGACTGTGCGCGCCGTCGAAGATCCGGGTGCTCGAGCACGGAAGCATCGACGGGGTCGAGGCGGACCGGACGTTCGATCCGGCGCGCGTCTCCCCGGAGACGCGCGGACGGGTGCGCGCCCACTACCGGATTCCGCCGGACGCGCTGGTGGTCGGCTTCGTGGGGCGCGTCGTCCGCGACAAGGGCTTGATCGAGCTGACGCGCGCCTGGAGCGCGCTGCGCGAGGAGTATCCGTCGCTGCACCTGCTGGTGGCCGGCCCGTTCGAGAGCCAGGATCCGATTCCGGCCGACGTGGAGGCCGCGCTGCGGACCGACCCGCGCGTCCGACTCGCCGGGATGGTGCACGACGTGGCGAGCGTCTATCGGGCGATGGACCTGTTCGTGCTGCCGACGTATCGGGAAGGCTTCGGCACATCGCTGCTGGAGGCGGCCGCGATGGAGCTGCCGGTGATCGCGACGCGGATTCCGGGATGCGTCGACGCGGTACGTGACGGGGAGACCGGCGTGCTGGTCCCCGCGCGCGACGCGGAGGCGCTGGCCGCCGCGATGCGGGTGTACCTGGGCGACCCGGAGCTCCGGCGGCGGCACGGGGCCAGCGGGCGCCGGCGCGCGCTGCGCGAGTTCGATCCCGAGACGCTGCGCGAGAGTCTGGTTCAAGAGTACGTGCGCTTGCTGGGCGGACGCGGTGGCACCGGCGCGGAGCGGGCGTGCCGCGTGCCGCCGGGAGCGAGTCGATAGCGTGGCGGCCACCGCATGATTCGATCCGCCCCGCGGTTCCGCGTGCTCAAGGGCGCCCGCCGAGGTTCCGGAGTTCGCGCGCGCGGGAAGGAGGAGATCGTGGTCATCGGCGCGGGCGGCCACGCCAAGGTGCTCATCACCACTCTCACCGCGCGCGGGTTCTCGATCGCGGCGGTGTTCGACGACGATGACACCAAGTGGGGCGTGGACGCCCAGGGAACCCGGGTGAGCCGGATCGATCGCGAGCGGGGCGGCAACGGGATCATCGGCATCGGGGACAACGCGCAGCGCCGGGAGATGGCGAGGGCGCTGAGCTTCGAGTGGCGGACCGTGGTTCACCCGTCCGCCTTCGTGCACCCGTCGGCGAAGCTCGGGCGGGGCACCGTGGTGTTCGCGGGCGCGGTCGTGCAGCCGGACGCGGTGATCGGCGACCACGTCATCGTGAACACCGGGGCCACCGTCGACCACGACTGCGTCGTGGGTGACTACGCGCATCTCGCGCCCGGCGTTCACCTCGCCGGCTCGGTGCAGGTCGGCGAGGGCGCCTTTCTCGGCATCGGAAGCGTGGTGATTCCCGGGGTCCGGATCGGGCACTGGAGCACGCTCGGAGCGGGCGCGGCCGCGATTCGTGATGTGGCGGATGGGGTGGTGGCGGTCGGCGTGCCCGCCCGCGCGCTGAAGCCATGAGCCGCCCTCGGTCCGCCCTGACGTCCGCGCAGCTGGCGCTCTTGCCCGATGAGTCGGACGTGGCTTCCTACGAAGAGAACGGCTACTACATCTCCAAGGAGGGCGTCGTGCCGGAGGCGCTGATCGACGCGGCCTGGGAAGGGACGCAGCGCTTCTACCGGGGCGAGCGGGATGGCGCCCTCCCGGTCGACCGCGGCTTTTCGAACTGGATGCCGGCCGATGGCGACGGCCCGCGGAACAACGAGTTCGTGTCACTGCAGAAGAGAGAGCTGAGGGAGCTGGCGGTCTACCCGCTCCTGGGGGCCATCGCGGCGCGATTGACCCGGAGCTCCGCGATCCGGGTGCTGGACGATCAGCTCATCTACAAGCCGTCCGATCCGGGTGACGCATCGAGCACGGTGACGGGCTGGCACGCGGACCGGGCCTACTGGGCGACCTGCAGCTCCGACAAGATGATCTCGGTGTGGATTCCGCTGCACTCGGTGGACATCACCCGCAGCCCGCTCGTGGTGATGGCGGGGAGCCACCGCTGGCCGGACCTGCAGGACGTGCGGTTCTTCAACCATCACGATCTCCGCGAGATCGAGGAGAGGTTCCGCGCGCATGGGCGCGAGGTGCGCATTGTCCCGATGACCTTGCGCAAAGGGCAGGTGAGCTTTCATCACGGGTGGACGGTCCATGCCAGCTACCCCAATACGAGCGGCCGGCCGCGGGTGTCGTATGCGGTCCACCTGCAGGACGGCGACAATCACTACCGTCCGTATCGAAACCGCGACGGGATGGAGATCCACATAATCGACGAGCGGTTGTGCCGGAGGCTGCCCAACGGAGATCCTGATTTCAGCGACCCGGACGTGTTCCCCACCATCTGGGCGGAGGGGCACTGATGGACGTCGCCCATCTCGAGATCGACGATCCGCAGTGGGGCGACGCCCTGGGACGGCTTCGGCACGACATGTATCACCTTCCCGAGTACGTGAGACTGGACGGCGAGTGGAACCGGGCCCAGCCCAGGGCGTTCCTGGCCAGGGCCGGAGATCGGGAGCTGTTCATCCCGTATCTGCTCCGGGACTGCGAGGACCTGTTCCCGGAAACGGTGGGCGGCGAGCGGGTGTACGACGTCGTGTCGCCCTACGGCTATCCGGGGCTACTGCTGAGTGACGCGGCCCGCCGATCCCCGAAGTTCGCGCGTGAGGCGATCCACCGATTGAGCGAGACCCTCCGCGAGATGGGAGCGTGTTCCGCGTTCTTCCGCATGCACCCCCTGCTGAGCGACGGGTTGTCGGAGCTCTTTCCGGAGGGCTTCTTCACCGCGGGCGGCGAGACGGTGGCCATGGATCTGCGCCGGGACGAAGGTGAGCTGTGGAAGGGGATCCGGGAAGGGCACCAGTGGACGATCAAGAAGTGCCGGAAGCTGGGGTTCGCGGCCCGGATGGTGCCCCTTCGCGCGCACCTCGAACCCGTGATGGAAATCTACCGGGAGACGATGGATCGGGTTCAGGCCAAGAAGTCCTACTATTTCGGCCGAGAGTACTTCGAGCGGCTCGGGGAGATGCCCGGACGGGTGCATTGCGGCGTGGCGGAATCGGGCGGTCAGGAGGCGGCGGCCTGCATCTTCTTCGAATGCGGAGGAATCGTCCAGGCCCACCTGGGAGGTACCCGGTCGGAATTCCTGGACAAGTCGCCGTTTCATCTGCTGCTCTACTTCGCCGCGATGTGGGCCAAGTCCCGTGGAAATCGCTACTTTCACCTCGGCGGGGGCGTCGGCGGCTCCAGCGACCGCCTGCTCCACTTCAAGCGCGGGTTCTCCCAACTCCTGTTTCCCTTCTCGACCCTGCGCCTCGTCACCGATGAGGCCAAGTACCGTGCGCTGACCGCCCGCCGGGCGCAGGCCGCCGAGGTGTCGGTGGAGCAGGTGGCGTGCGGCGACTACTTTCCCGCCTATCGGGCGCCTCTGTGAGCCCGGCTCAGCAGGCCGCCCCCGGCCTCGGCGTCCCCGGCGCATATTCGATCGCGAACACGCGCAGATCGTAGGCGGGCACGCTGGCGGTGACCGACACGCTGGGCCCGGCGCGGCGACAACCGGCCGCGGTGTCCGCGGTATACTCGCGGACCGCCGCCACCGGGCCGGGGATATTGGCGGTGATCGAGCCGTTCCACGCCATCCCCGAATTGTTGATGATCGTGGTGATGAGCTTGCCCGGCCCCGTCGAGAACATGTACTGGGCGCCCGGACCGGACACGAAGGCCGGCGCGTACTCGCGGCTGAGCTGGTCGAACAACCGGACGCCGATCTCCACCAGCCGATCGCGCGCGGTCGTCTGCAGGTAGTCGGGCGTGGTCAGGATGACGCGACCCGCCCCGACCGCGTTGGAGGTGATCAAGGGGGCGCCGTCGCCGGCGGTGGCGAGGACGCGCGCGGAAACGAGCGCCACCGGCTTGTACCTGAACGGCCGCTCCGTGTACGCGGTATTGTCGGCCGACCACCTCGAGGCGGTCCCGCTCAGGTAGGCGGCGCCGAGCCGAACCCCGAGCAGCGTTTCGTCGGCGCTGGTCGCCTGGCGGGCGTTGACGACGAGCGTCCCGCCCGCCCGCACCCAGGCTTCGAGAACCCGGCGCAGTCGCGCGTCGATGACGACGTCGCCCAGAAGGGCGATGACCTTGTAGCGCCGCAGCGAATCGAGCGTCGCGCGGTTGAGCGTCACGTCGAGCGTGTCGCCCCACCGGGTGAGCGGCATCGGCTCGTAGGGCCTCGGATCAGCGCCGGACGCGAGGAATCGCCGGTAGCCCGCCGCGTTCGAGAACGGCGCGCCCGCCGTGGTGCCGTGCCGCCAGTGATCGGGATAGGCGAGCTTCAGGAAGTTGTCGATCATGAAGTCGCCGGAAGAATAGGGGATGTCCTGATACCAGACCGCGTCCTGCTGATTGTACGGCCCGTGCTTGGTGTCGAATCCGCTGTGAGCGTCCAGCATCAGCGCGATCGGGACCGCGGGCGTTCCGACGTCGGGATGACGCCGCAAAGCGAAGTCCGCGAATTGCTTCACGGCCAGCCCGAATGGATTGAGGGCCGCCCCGCCCGGCAGGTAGTAGAGGGTCGGCTCGAGCTGGAGAATGTGCGCGCCCGCCATGTACGCCGCGTACATGTGCCGACGAAGGTAGCTCGGCGACCATCCGCCGGTCTGCCGGCCGTCCGCGTCGAAACTGGTCGCGGAGTCCGCGGCGGTTCGCCACGTCGAGAGGTCGATGCCCCAGGGGCGGTCGTGCAGGCGGCCGGCGCCGCGCATGAAGGCGAGGCCGGTGGCGACGTCGCCCAGCTCGTCGACGCCCCGCTCGAGCAGGCCGACGTCGACGCCGAATTCGTAGGCGTCGAACGCGTTCGGAGAATGATCGGTGACCGCGCCGAGGCGGCACGGCCGGGCCGAGGAGGGCTGGCGCAGGTAGGCGCCGAGCGGGGGAGATTGGTTGAGGTAGTAGTCGACGAACCGCGCGTGCGCCTGCGCGCGCGTCAGGCCGCCGTACCGTGGCCGGCCCTTGGGGACCCAGGCTCCGCCGCTCTGATCCCACTCGATCATCAGGGTCCAGACCGGGTGCTTGTTCGGTTGCGCGGCACAGATACGGGCGGCCGCGAGACGCTGGCTTTCGATCGCGGCGACCGAGTCGCTCTTGACGTGACTCGCGCCCTGCAGGTGGAAGTTGAGCCTCACGTCGCGACTCATCACGAAGCGACGCATGTCGTCGTTCGCGGGCGGCCAGAAAGCGATCATGTTGGCCATGCCGTGTTGCAGATTCATGGCGGCGGCCGGATCGGTGTAGCCGTGAGGACCGTGGAATTCCGCGGAGAGGTGAAAGATGGCGCGCTCGGACTCCGCGCGCGCGCCGGCCGGATGGAGCGAGAGACACGACGCGACGAGGATCACGGGCAGGGCGGCCGCGACCAATCGGCGGACCCTTCGGGAGCTGGACCCCGGTCGTGGGTTCCGCGGGATGTACATGGGTGAGACCGATACCCCGGCGGTCAGCTCGGTCCTAGCCGACGAGGCGCCCACCGCCGGATCTCGTCATGGCACGCCCCCTCAGCGCTCGATCGCCGATCGAGACGAGAAGGAGACCGGCGACGAAGCCGCCGACCGCGAGGCGAACGGTCGCCGGGGTGCCGACCAGCCGCACCCCGAATACGTGCAGGTTGAGGCCCAGGTCGGCGGTCTCGGGCGGCGGCCAGATGCCGGTCGCTCCGAACGAGATCGCGGCCGCGACGGGCAGGGCGAGGGCATGGAGACCCGCGGTGAGGGTAACGCGGCCCCAGATCTGCCTGGGCGTGCCGGGGCTCCGGAAGAACGCGGCCACCGCGAGGCCGGTCACGGTCCAGACGCCGAGCGCGACCGGAGCCGTCGTCATCCCCGGCCGGGCCACCGCCAGGATCGTGCTCACGAACAGCGTCCAGAGGCCGCCGCACGCCAGCCCGGCCACCAGCGCGGCGGCGAGACTCCTTCGCTCGCGGGGCGGTCGCATCAAAGTCGTGCTCGCGTTGCCTCGCGACCGGAACGGGTCGGCGGGGTCATCCATGCGGATGTTAGCGCACGCGGCCGCGGCAGGCCAGTCGGGGCGGTGGCGTACCGACGGGAGTGCGCTAGGATGAAGGACGGCATGAGGCACACCAGTGGCCCCGGCTAGGCCGGCCGGCGCTGCGCGAGGCGGCGCGGGCGCGCCGGCGACTCATCCCCTCGCCACGCCGCTGCAGTTCCTGAAAGGCGTCGGTCCCCAGCGGGCCAAGCTCCTCGCCAATCTCGGCCTTCATACCGTGGAGGACGCGCTCTACTACCTCCCGGTCCGGCACGAGGACCGGAGCCAGCTCACCCCGCTGCGGAGCCTCAAGCCCGAGGACGTGACCACGGTGACGGGGACCATCCGGGCCATCAGCCCGCCGCCACGGAACCGGCCGCGAGTGCCCCTGTCGGTGCTGCTGAGCGACGGCACCGGCTTCCTCACCTGCGTGTGGTTCGGCCAGGCGTATCTCGAGCGGCTCTTCCAGCGCGGCCAGCGCCTCATCGTCCACGGCAAGGCGCTGCGCTACCGCTCGGGGCCGCTGCAGATGAACGTGAAGGACTACGAGATCGTCGAGGACGAGCCGGGCGAGAGCGCGGGAGAGCCCTCGGACGAGGCGCTGCACACCGGCCGCCTGGTGCCGGTCTACGGGCTGACCCGCGGGCTCACCGCGCGGCCCATGCGCACGTTGATGAAGCGCCTGGTGGACGGCTACGTGGACGGCCTCGAGGACCCGCTGCCCGACGCGCTGCGCGCCAAGCATCACCTGGTGGCGCTGCCGGAGGCGCTGCGCGCGGGGCACTTCCCGAAGACGGACAGCGATTACGCGGGGGCGCGGCGCCGGCTCGTCTACGACGAGTTCCTGCTGCTCCAGCTCGGGCTCGCGATCCGCCGGCAGCGCCAGGGCCGTCAGCCCGGACTCGCGATGAACCCGCCCGGCGCGCTCCCGCGGCGGCTGCTCGCCTCGCTCCCGTTCGCGCTGACCGAGGCGCAGGAGCGGGTGTGGCGCGAGATCCGGCAGGACATGGCCGAGCCGTACCCGATGAATCGGCTGATCCAGGGCGACGTGGGTTCCGGCAAGACGGTGGTCGCCGCGCTCGCGATGCTCACCGCGGTGGAGGCCGGCTACCAGGCCGCCCTCATGGCCCCGACCGAGATCCTGGCCGAGCAGCACCTCATGACGCTGACCCAGCTCCTCGGACCCCTCGACGTCGAGGTCGCCCTGCTCACCAACGCGATCAAGGGCAAGGCGCGCGAGCGCGTGCTCGCGGCCGCCGCGGCGGGCGAGATCCGCTGCCTGGTCGGCACGCACGCGCTCGTCCAGGATGCGGTGGCCTTCCGGCGCCTCGGCCTGGCGGTGGTGGACGAGCAGCACCGGTTCGGGGTGCACCAGCGCGCAACCCTCAAGCGCAAGGGGGAGAGCCCGGACGTGCTGGTGATGACCGCCACCCCGATCCCGCGCACGCTCGCGCTGACCCTCTACGGGGATCTCGAGGTGTCGGTGATCGACCAGCTCCCGCCCGGTCGCAAGCCGGTGCTCACGCGGGCCCGTCCCGGCTCGGGTCGCGGGAAGATCTATCGGTTCCTGCGCGAGCAGGTGAACGACGGCCGCCAGGTCTATGTGGTCTGCCCGCTGGTCGAGGAGTCGGAAGTGCTGGACCTGCAGGCCGCGACCGAGATGGCCGAGCGCCTGCAGCACGAGGTCTTCCCGGATCTGGCGATCGGCCTGCTGCACGGCCGCATGCCCTTCGCGGAGAAGGACCGCGTGATGCGGGAGTTCAAGGCGGGCGCCATCCACATGCTGGTCTCCACCACCGTGATCGAGGTGGGGATCGACGTGCCCAATGCTTCGGTGATGCTGGTGGAGCACGCCGAGCGCTTCGGCCTCTCCCAGCTCCACCAGCTCCGCGGGCGCGTCGGACGCGGCCCCTGGAAGAGCTACTGCATCCTGCTCTCGGGCGCCTCGTCGGAGGACGCCAAGCGCCGGCTCGAGGCGATGACCGCCACCAACGACGGCTTCAAGATCGCGGAGGCGGATCTCTCCCTGCGCGGCCCCGGCGATTTCTTCGGCACCCGCCAGTCGGGCCTGCCCGAGTTCCGCGTGGCCGATCTGCTGCGCGACGCGGCGGCCCTCGAGGCCGCGCGGCGCGACGCGGTCGCGCTGATCCGCGAGGATCCCAATCTCCTCGCGCCGCCGCACCGGGCGCTCCGGACCGCGCTGCTCCAGCGGTGGCGCGGCAAGCTCGATCTGGCCGGGGTGGGCTGATGCGCGGCCGCGCGCGCTGGACCCTGCTGGCGTGCGTGCTCGCGCTGGGCGCGGCGGTTGCCCCCGCGCCGGCCGCGGGCCAGGGCAGCGTCGAGGTGGCCCGTGCGCGTCAGGCGCTGGAGGACTACTTCGCGTGCGAGCGCACGCAGCGCTTCGCGCCGTGCTGGCCGCGCCTCTCCCGGCGCGTCCACGCCGAGTGGGCGCGGCAGGGGCGGGGGTCCGTGGCCGAGTACGCGGAGTCACGGGCGGCCGCCGAGCCGCGCTACGCGGATTTCCGCGTGCAGCAGATCCGGCGGAGCCCCTCGCGCGTGGTGTTCGTGGTCGAGGCCACCCGGGCCGGAGAGAAGGACGGGTTGCCCGATCGCGTGGAGTACGCGGTGCTCCGCGAGGGCGAGCAGTGGAAGATCGACGGCCGCCGCGTGGGCCAGTCGGAGACGACGCCGTGAGGGTGCTCGCGGGCGCGCTCAAGGGACAGCGGCTGACCACGCCCCCCGGCCGCACCACCCGGCCGACCGCGGATCAGGTGCGCATCGCGTGCCTCGACACCCTGATGCCGTTCCTCGATATGGGCCCGTTCCTCGATCTCTTCGCGGGGGCGGGCGGGGTCGGCATCGAGGCCCTCTCGCGCGGGGCGCCGTCGGCGGTGTTCGTCGAGCAGGACGGCGCGGCCCTGCGTGCGCTGCGCGACAACGTCGAGCGCCTGGGCCTGACCGGCCAGGCCCGCGTGGTGCGCTCCGACGCCGCGCGCGCGGTCGGCGATCTGGAGGCGGCCGCCGAGCGCTTCGGCGTCGTTTTCCTCGATCCGCCGTACGACTCCCCGCGCGCCGCCGCCGCGCTCGAGGCGGTGGCGGCCGGAGCCGTGCTCGTGGCGGGC
>Ga0207689_10000979_pt1 | contig 27386 bp, 24 predicted proteins | sample KBSMisM52_FD_184312 | JGI IMG/M metagenome (GOLD analysis project Ga0207689, IMG submission 184312) | Miscanthus rhizosphere microbial communities from Kellogg Biological Station, Michigan, USA - KBS Miscanthus M5-2 (SPAdes) (version 2) | ecosystem: Host-associated > Plants > Roots >...
GCTGGCAGCCATGCGCCGCGCGCGGGCGCATATGGCCGTGGTGATGGACGAGCACGGCGGCACCGCGGGCGTGGTGACCATCGGCGATCTCTTCGAGGAGGTGGTGGGCGACATCGACGAGGATCGTGGCCGTCCGCCCATCTCGAAGGACGCGCTTGGCCGCGTGGTCGTGCGAGGCACCGTCCGCCTGACCAGCGCCGGCGACGCGCTCGGCGTCACGCTCGAGCATCCGGATGTGCAGTCGGTGAGCGGGCTGGTGCTCGCGCTGCTCGACCGGGGCGCGCAGGTCGGCGATGTCGTCACCTGGGGCCACGTGCGGATCGAGGTAACCGCCGTAGCCGGACGCGGTGTCGCGGAGGCCGCGATGACCAGACTGCCGACCCCGGCCACCTCGTCTGTCAAGCCGTAGGGCAGGTCTTCAGGCCCGCCCGACGTCGCGGTCGAACACTGCCGCGAAGTGCCGAATCATCCGATCTTCGACTTCTTCGATTGGAACCGCGCGGCCGGTCGCCTTCTCGAGCGACGTGACGCCGCGGTCGGCGATGCCGCAGGGCACGATCAGTTGGAAATGATCCAGGCGCGTCGAGACGTTGAACGCGAACCCGTGACTGGTGATCCAGCGTGAGATGCGGACGCCGATGGCGCCGATCTTCTCGACGCCGAGCCATGTGCCGGTCAGACCGGGGATGCGCCCGGCGGTGAGGCCGTAGTCGGCGCAGGTGCGGATCATCACATCCTCGAGATCGCGCACGTAGCGGTGCACGTCCTGCCGGTCCGGACGCAGGTCGAGGATCGGGTAGCCCACGATCTGACCCGGCCCGTGATAGGTCACGTCGCCCCCGCGGCCGGTCTCTTCCACCGCGATTCCGAGCTCCGACAGGCGGTCCGGTGGGGCGACGACGTTGGAGCGCCCGCCGTCGCCCTTGACGCCGAGCGTGATGACGGCCGGATGCTGCAGGAGGATGAGGAGATCGGGCACGCGCTCCGCCCGCCGCTCCTCGACCAGGGTGCGCTGCATGGCCAGCGCCTCGGGATAGCTCACCGTCCCGAGCCGCCGGACCTCGAGAACGCGGCTCACGGCTGCGACCTCAGAGGCCCGCGGGATCGAAGTGCTCGATGCGGCGCTTGAGATCGGCCATGAACTCGTCGGCGGCGAAGCCGTCGATGAGGCGGTGGTCGAACCCGAGCGTCAGATACGACATCGTGCGGATGACCATCTCGTCGTTCACCACCACGGGGCGCTTCTCGACGGCGCCCACGCACAGGATCGCCACCTGCGGCTGGTTGATGATCGGCAGGCCGAACTGCGCCCCGAGCTGGCCGGGGTTGGTGATGGTGAACGTGCCGGAATGCACTTCCTCGGGCTTCAGCTGCTTGGCCCGGGCACGCTCGGCCAGGTCCGCAATCGCCTTGCTCAAATCGACCGGCGTCAGGATGTCGGCCTGCTTCACCACCGGAACGATCAGGCCGCCGTCGAGCGCCACCGCGATGCCGAGGTTGATGTCCTTCTTGTAGACGATGGTGTCGCCGTCGAGCGCGGCGTTGAGCACCGGGTAGGCGCGCAGCGACTCACAGCACGCGCGCGCGACGAAGGTCATGTAGGTGAGCCGTGCGCCGGCCGCTTCGTACTCGGCCTTCTTCTGGCGGCGGATGCCGTCCACGGTGGTGAAGTCCACGTGGAAGACCGTGTGCACGTGCGCCGACGTGCGCCGGCTGAGCACCATGTGCTCGGCGATCTTGCGGCGCATCACCGAGAGCGGCTTCACCTCGACGTTCTCGCCGGGCTGATAGGCCGGCACCCTGGGCCCCGGTGTGCCGGGCCGCGCGATCGCCGGCGTCTCGAGACGATCGAGGTAGCCGAGGATGTCGCGCTTGGTGACCCGTCCGCCGATGCCCGACCCGCTGAGCGCCTCGATGTTGACGTTGTGGTCGTGCGCGATGCGCCGGACCACCGGTGACGATTTGCGGCGGCGCAGGTCGTCGAGCGTGCCACGCGGCCGGGTCTCTCCGCCGTTGGTGATCGGGTACGGAATCGGGACCGGACCCGACGGCGGGCTCGGGCGCAAAGCCGCCACTGGAGCCGCGGCTGCCTCGCCGTCGGCAACGGTCTCGCCGGCGGCGCCGATCAGCCCGACCACGCTGTCCACCGGCACCGTCTCGCCTTCGTTCACTTTGATCTGGAGCAGCACGCCCGCGGCCGGCGACGGGATCTCGGCGTCCACCTTGTCGGTGGAGATCTCGAACAGCGGCTCGTCGCGATCGACCGCGTCGCCGACCTTCTTGATCCAGCGGACGATCGTCCCTTCCGCGATCGATTCCCCCATCTGGGGCATCGTGACGGGCGTTGGCATCTCAGAAGGCTCTGGGGCCGACTCCTTACAGATGTATGGCTGCCCCATGTGTCGCATGGGCAGCCTCACCGACAGCTTCGGCAAAGGTCGGGTGCGCGTGGATCGTCCGGATCAGTTCCTCGACGGTGCACTCGAGGCGCAGGGCCAGCACGGCCTCGGCGACGAGCTCGGTGGAACGCGGGCCGATCATGTGGACACCCAGCACTTCGTCGTAGCGTTTATCGGCGACGATCTTCACGAACCCCTCGGATTCGCCCGCCATCTTCGCACGGCCGAGCACGCCGAAGGGGAACGAGCCCACGCGTACCTCGTAGCCGCGCTTCTTCGCTTCCGCCTCGGTGAGGCCGACGCTGCCGATCTCCGGGTCGCAGTAGGTGCAGCCGGGCACGTGATCGAAGTTGATCGGCTTCACCTCGAGGCCGGCAATGCGCTCGGCCACCAGGATGCCCTCGGCCGACGACACGTGCGCGAGCTGCGGGTGCACGCTGCCGTTGCCGAGCGTCACCACGTCCCCGATGGCCGAGATGTTCGGCACCGACGTGCGATACAGCTCGTCCACCTTGATGTAACCGCGCTCCATGGACAGGCCCACCTCTTCGGCGCCGAGGCCCGCCGTGACCGGGCCGCGGCCCGTCGCCACCAGCAGCAGCTCGGCAGACAGCTTCTTCGTCTCGCCGTCCGGGGTCTGCGCCTCGATGTCCACACCCTTGGATCCGGCCGCGGCCTTGGTCACCTTGGTGCCGGTCAGCACGGTGATGCCCTGCTTCTTGAACGACTTCTCGAGCTCGGCGGAGACGGCCTCGTCCTCGACCGGCACCAGGCGCGGCAGCAGCTCGATGATCGTCACCTCGCTGCCGAAGCGGCGATAGATGGACGCGAACTCCACACCCACGGCGCCGCTGCCCATGATGACGATCGACTTGGGCACCGCCTTCAGGTGGATGGCCTCGTCGCTGGTGATGATGCGGGTGCGGTCGATCTCGATGCCTGGAACGCTGCGCGCATACGACCCGGTGGCGACGATGATCTCGGCCGCCTGCAGCTCCTGCGCATCGCCCTCGCTCACTACCACCTTGCCCTTGCCGGCCAGGCGCGCGGTGCCCTTGATCCAGTCGATCTTGTTCTTCTTGAACAGGTACTCGATGCCCTTGGTGAGCCCGGTGACGATCTTGTCCTTGCGGGTCTGCACCTGCCCCATGTCGATGCTGGGGGTGCCGGCCGGAATGGTGACGCCCCACTCCTTGGCGCTCTGGATCACCTTCAGCGCGTGCGCGTGCTCCAGCAAGGCCTTGGTGGGGATGCAGCCCCAGATCAGACACGTGCCGCCGAGCGCCTTCTGCTTCTCGACGACGGCCACCTTCTTCCCGAGCTGCGCGGCGCGGATAGCGGCCACGTAGCCGCCGGTTCCGGCGCCAATCACCACGACATCGTATGCGTTCGCCAAGCAGTGTCCTCGCCCTTGGACGTTAGTCGGGGCAATTCGATAGTGTCAAGGATTGCCGGCCCTATACTCGGGGCAGCATGACGTCGACTGTCGCACGGGACTCGGCCCTGTTGGCAATCGCCAATCGGCTCCATTACGTGCTGCTTGCGGGCGACGACGACCGGGCGATCGAGGCGTTCGCGCTCCGTATTCACCAATACGGTCCACACTCGGACGGACCATTTGTGACGATGAACGCCGCGGTGCTTCCACCCATACTGGCTGAGGCCGAGCTCCGGAGCCACGTGCTAGGGCCATTCCCTGGACGACGCCAGGGTCGTCTCGAGCGGGCTCATGGCGGCACGCTTTTCCTCAGCCGCATCGAAGCGCTGGACGTGGCCGCGCACCGACACCTCCTCCACATGATCGATCACCGGGAGGCCACGCCGATGGGCGCCGAGGACGAACCTTACCAGGTGACGGCGCGCCTGATTGTCACCACGTCGGAAGACCTGGCGGCCGCCGTGCGAGCCGGTCGTTTCCGGCGGGATCTGTACGAACGGCTCGCGGCCACCGTCGTGACCGTGCCAACGGCCGCACGATAGCGCTCATTCGTCGATATACTCGGCGCGATGGCCGAGCTCCGGAAAACGGTGCTCGTCGTGGACAGCGACGAGGCAAGCCGGGACGCCCTGAGCGGCGCCCTGCGGCGCGACTACCGCGTGCTGCGCACGGCCACCGGCGAGAGCGCCATCCACATGGCCGAGCGCGAGGGCGTGGACGTCATGCTCCTCGACGTCACGCTGCCAGGCATCAGCGCCATCGACGTCCTGAAGATCATCCGGGAGAACTACCCGCACATCGCGGTCGTCGTCACCTCGCCGGTCGAGGAGCTGACGGTGGCGATCGAGGCGATGCGCCACGGCGCCTACCACTACATGGCGAAGAACGCCGGCGACGACGCCGTGCGGACCCTGGTCGCCAGCGCGTGCGAGCGTCAGGATCAGAACCGCAGCTTCCTGCGGCTGAGCGCCGAGCTCTCCGAACAGGGCGATCGCGAGTTCGTGGTGGGATCGAGCCGCGTCACGCGCGAAATCGTCGATCTGGTGCAGAAGATCGCCAAGCGGCCGGCCAACGTCCTGGTCCTGGGCGAGAGCGGCACCGGGAAGGAGCTGCTGGCGCGGCTGATCCACCGGCAAGCCGGCGATCCCGGCGCGCCGTTCGTCGCCGTCAATCTGGCGGCGATCCCCGAGAACCTGATCGAGAGCATTCTCTTCGGCCACGAGAAGGGCGCCTTCACCGGCGCCATCCGCCAGCAGATCGGCAAGTTCGAGCTCGCCTCCGGCGGCACCCTGTTTCTCGACGAAGTCGGCGATCTGCGGATGGATCTGCAGGCAAGCCTGCTGCGCGCCGTCCAGGAAGGCGAGATCGAACGCGTCGGCGGCACGCACCCGATCAAGACCAGCTTCCGGCTGATCGCGGCCACCAACGTCGACCTGGACAAGGCGGTGCGCGAGGGGCGCTTCCGCGAGGACCTCTACTTCCGCCTGAACATCATCCCGATCCGGATGCCGGCGCTGCGGGACCGCGTCGAAGACATTCCCGAGCTCGCCAACTTCTTCCTGCGGCGCTACAACGTGAAGTTCCGGCGCAACGTCCAGGGCATTGCCGAATCGACGCTCAAGATCCTCTCCGCCCACTGGTGGCCGGGCAACATCCGGGAGCTCGAGAACCTGATCGAGCGCCTGGTCGCGGTGACGGAGAAGGACTGGATCACCGACGAGGATCTGCCCTACGACTTCCTCGTCAACCCGGGCGCCGGGCAGGCGCCGGCGACGGGCGGCAACGTGTTCGACGCCGCGGTCGACGCCTTCGCCCGCAACTATCTGATTCGCGCGCTCGAAACCAACGGGTGGAATACGACCGCCACCGCCAAGGCGCTCGGCATGCCGCTCAGCACCCTCAAGTTCAAGATGACGAAGCTCGAGGTGCAGGAGATCAAGCGCTTCATCCGCGGCAACGGCACGCCCGAGGGCTCGAGCGGCGATCCGTACAAGAAGAAACCCGGCGCGAAAGTCGGCGCCGGGTCAAAGGGGGGTACCGTGACGGCTGATCGCCGCCGTCCGCGTTGAACTGGTGACGCGTTCCTGACGCGTCCTTTCGAGGTTACTTCTTCGGAAGGACGGTGTCCTTCAACTGCTTGGCGATGCGCGCCTTGACCACCGTCTTGGCCGGGATCTTGATGGCCTCGCCGGTAGCCGGGTTGCGACCCATCCGCGCCTTGCGCTTCTGGACCACGAGCTTCACCATGCCCGGCAGCACGAACTCGCCGGACCGTTTCAGCTCTTTTTCCGCGAGCGCCGTCAGCTCGTCGAAATACTCACGCGCCTGCGTCCGCTTCACTTCGAAGCGATCGGCAAAGTGCGAGAACAGCTCGGACTTGCCCATGCGTCGGGCCTCTGCCATTGCGTCCCCCCAATCGATGCGCGCTACCGTCTACCCCGTTGCAGTGAAGCGCGCGTCGCACTGCCGCGGAAAACCTAACAAAATCGGCCCCAATGCTATCGTGCACCCGATCACGTGTCAACGAACCGAGCGCGGGAATCCGTGGAATTCGCGCCAAAATGCTAAAATTTCCAGCACATGTCAAGCACGGCCACGCTTGAAACCTTTCCGAGTCCGCGCCCGGATCGAGAGTTCGAGATCGCGATCAGCTGCCCCGAGTTCACGTCGGTGTGCCCCAAGACGGGCTTGCCCGACTTCGGCGAAATCCGCATCACCTACACGCCGGCCGATCGCTGCATCGAGCTGAAGTCGTTGAAGTACTACATGATCGGCTTCCGCGACAAAGGCATCTTCTACGAGGCGGTCACCAATCAGATCCTCGACGACCTGGTGGCGGCGTGCGGGCCGCGCCGCATGACCGTCGTCGGCGACTTCACGGTACGCGGCGGAATCAAGACGGTCGTCACCGCGACGTACTCGCGTACGTAGGGGCCGCCTTCAGGCGGCCCGTGAACGGTCCACCTAAAGGTGGACCCTACGTACGGCCCCGACGAAGAGCGAACCGAGTAATCGCCTGCGCGACGCCGGCTTCGTCCTGCCCGCCGGTTTCATGAAATCCACGCGTTTTCAGCGGTTCCACCGCGTTTGCCATCACCACCGGCGTGCCGGCGAACTCGAGCATCTCGAGATCGTTGAAGTTGTCGCCGATGGCCATCACCTGCTCGCGCGCGAGTCCCAGCGAGCGGGCGCAGCTCTCGAGCGCGTGACCCTTGGTGGCGACGGGGCTGGTGACGTCGACGAGCGAGAAGTCGCGATGCACGTACTCGGTCAGCGACACGTTCACGTCGTGCGCCTGCGCGCGGATCTCGTCGGCGAGCACGCGCATGTCCGCGTAGCCGCCGTTGAACATCACCTGAATGGGGTCCTCGGTGAGCGCGTCTTCGAGCGGCACGCTGCGCGCGATGTACGACTTGTTGCGCGCCCAGTAGCCCTTGCGTCCAGGGTGCGACCAGTCCATCGTCTCGAACACGATCTGCCCGTGCACGTCGCGGTCGAAGACGAGCGCGGTGGCGGCGCGATGGCCGGCGTTGGCGTCGAGCACGGTCCGCGCGACATTTTTGTCGAGCAGCCGGCGGGCCCGCGTAGACCCGTCCATGCCCCGCTCGACGGCGCCGTTGCTGACGATGAGCGTCAGGTTCGCAGGGAGCCCGTCGGCCACCGGGCGGGCGAAGGGATAACTCCTTCCGGTGACCAGCGCCACGTGCACGCCGGCCTCGACCGCGGCGTGAATGGCGTCGCGGTTGGCCTGCGGAAAACGCCCCCCCGAATCGAGCAATGTGCCGTCGACGTCGATGCCGATAAGCTTGATCATCAGGCTTCTTTCACTGCGCTACGATAGGAAGTTACAGGAAATCCCAGGATGACATTGGAGCGGATCTCGGGCGTCAACGCCGGCTACGTCCTCGAGCTGTACGAAAAATACCGGCAGGACCCGCAGTCGGTGGATGCCGCGACGCGCGCGGTCTTCGAGTCGTGGGTGCCGGCCGATGCCGTCCGTCAGGACGGGGCGCCCCCGGCGGCAACCGGCGCCACCGGCGACATGCGCGCCATCGTGGGCGCGGTCAATCTGGCGGAGTCGATCCGCCGTTTCGGCCATCTGGCGGCACAGCTCGATCCGCTCGGCTCGGCCCAGATCGGCGATTCGACGCTCAACCCGAAAACGCACGGCATCACCGACGACGATCTGAAGCGGCTGCCGGCGTCGCTCGTCGGCGGTCCGCCCGCCGACCACTCGTCGAACGCCTACGAAGCAATCGAGAAGCTGCGCCGCGTCTACTGCTCCACGACCGGCTTCGACATCGCGCACCTGTTCGTGCCCGCCGAGCGTGGATGGATGCGGGAAGCCGCGGAGTCGGGCCGCTACCTCCCGGCACTCGATCCCGTGAGCGCCGAAGCGCTTCTCGACCGCCTGACGCAGGTGGAAGTGTTCGAACGCTTCCTGCAGCGCACCTTCACCGGGAAGACGCGGTTCTCGATCGAAGGGCTCGACATGCTGCTGCCGATCCTCGACGAGATCATGGCGGGAGCGGCGGGCACCGGCACGCGCCACATGATGCTGGGCATGGCCCACCGCGGGCGGCTGAACGTGCTCGCGCACATCCTGCAGAAGCCGTACGCGCAGATCCTCGCCGAGTTCAAGGATCCGATCGCGGTGCAGATGCTGCGGATGGATCTCGGCTTCATGGGCGACGTGAAGTACCACGCCGGCGGCACCACCGAATCGCCGGCCGGCGGCCACATGTGGGTGTCGATGGCGCCCAATCCGAGCCACCTCGAGGCGGTGAACCCCGTCGTGGCGGGCATGGCCCGCGCCGCGGGCACGCTGGCCGACCGCGCGGGCGCGCCGATCTTCGACGGCGCGATGACCTTGCCGGTGCTGATCCACGGCGACTCGGCGTTCCCGGGTCAGGGCATCGTGGCCGAGACGCTCAACCTGTCGCGGCTCGACGGCTACCACACCGACGGCACGATTCACATCATCGCCAACAACCAGCTCGGATTCACCGCCACGCCGGGCGAGTCCTTCAGCACCAGCTACGCCAGCGGCCTGGCCCGCGGCTTCAAGATTCCGATCATCCACGTCAACGCCGACGATCCAGCCGCCTGCCTCGAGGCGGCGCGGATGGCGTGGGAGTACCGAGCGGCGTTCCACAAGGACTTCCTCATCGACCTCGTGGGCTACCGCCGTCACGGCCACAACGAAGGCGACGAGCCGGCGTTCACCCAGCCGGTGATGTACAAGCGAATCAACGCGCACCCCAGCGTGCGCGAGCTCTTCTCCGCGTCGCTGGCCAAGCACGGGACGGTGTCGCAGGAGGTGGCGGACGGCCTGGTGAAGAAGCACTTCACGGTGCTCGAGCAGACGTTTGCCGCGCTCAAGCCCGAAGAAGATTTCGTGGCGCCGATTCCGACGCCGGCGGCCCCGGGCCTGGCGGCCAAGACGCAGACCGGCGTCCCGATCGAGCTGCTGCGCGACCTCAACGAATCGCTGCTGTCGACGCCGGCCGGCTTCCACGTCCACAAGAAGCTCGAGCGCATCCGCGAGCGGAAGCGCGCGATGCTCACCAGTCCCGGCGAACGCACGGTGGACTGGGGCGGCGCCGAGGAGCTGGCCTTTGCCAGCATCCTGGCCGAGGGCACGCCGATCCGGCTGACGGGCGAAGACGTCCAGCGCGGCACGTTCAGCCATCGCCACGCGGTGCTGCACGACGCCGAAACGGGCGTGGAGCACGTGCCGCTGCAGCAGCTGCCGCAGGCGCGCGGCTCGTTCGAGATCCACAACAGCCCGCTCACCGAGGCGGCCACCATCGGCTTCGAGTTCGGCTACAACATGCAGGAGCCGCAGCACCTGGTGATCTGGGAAGCGCAGTACGGCGACTTCATCAACGGCGCGCAGATCATCCTCGACCAGTTCGTCACCTCGGGGCGGTCGAAGTGGGGGTTGAAGCCGTCGCTGGTGTTCCTGCTGCCGCACGGCTACGAAGGGCAGGGGCCCGAGCACTCGAGCGCGCGCCCCGAGCGCTTCCTGCAAGCGGCCGCCGACATCAACCTGCGGCTGGTCAACTGCACCACCGCCGCGCAGTACTTCCACGTGCTGCGCCGGCAGGCGGCGCTGCTCGAGAGCGATCCGCTGCCGCTCGTCGTCCTGACGCCGAAGAGCCTGCTGCGCCATCCCGCGGTGAGCTCGACGCCGCAGGAGCTCACCGAAGGCCACTTCCATTCGGTGCTCGACGATGCCGACGCACTCCCCCGCGCCAAGAGCGTGCGGCGCCTCGTGCTGTGCAGCGGCAAGGTCTACGTCGACCTGATCGGCCACGAACGGCGCGCGAGCGCCAAGGACGTGGCCATCTGCCGGACGGAGCAGCTCTATCCGTTCCCGAACGTCGCCCTGCGCGAGGTGCTCGATCGCTACCCCTCGCTCACCGAGGTGGCGTGGGTGCAGGAAGAGCCCTCGAACATGGGGGCGTGGGAGTTCATGTGGCCGCGGCTCGAGGAGCTGATCGGCGACCGCTGCGGCCTGCGCTACATCGGCCGCGCCCGCAATTCGAGCCCGTCGGAGGGATCCTCGGCGTGGCACCAGGTCAACCAGAAGATGCTCATCGAGCTCGCCTTCGATCTCAAGACCGACATGCTGTCGCCGTCGGTGGTGTGGTCCAAGCCAATGCGCAGCCTCGCCACGGCAACCGCCAAGAAGTAGGGTCATGTCCAACATCGTCGTTCCAGAGCTCGGTGAATCGGTGGTCGAGGCGCGCATCGCCAAGTGGCTGAAGAAGCCCGGCGACCGCGTGGAAGTTGGCGAGGCCGTCGTCGAGCTCGAAACGGAGAAGATCGACCTCGAGGTGAGCGCGGAGAAGAGCGGCGTCATCGCCAGCATCGCGCGCCAGGAGGGCGACGACGTCAAGATCGGCGAGCTGCTCGCCGTGGTGGATGAAAGCGGCGCGGCCGCGGCGGCGCCTGCGTCACCGGCCGAGCCGAAGCCCGCGGCCAAGGCTGCGGCGGCCCCGGTGACCAACGGCGCGCCCAACGGCGCGGCCGGCGACGATCTCCGCGCCACGCCCACTGCCCGCCGCGTGGCGAAAGACCACGACGTGAAGCTCGAGAGCGTGCAGGGCTCGGGCAGCGCCGGCCGCGTGATGAAGCAGGACGTGCAGGCCGCGATCGCGCCGCCGGCGGCCAAGCCCGCGTCCAAGCCCGCGCCGGCACCGTCGCCAGCGCCCGCCGCCAAGCCCTCCGCGCCAGCGCCCGCCGGCAACTTGTCCGCCGTAGCCTTGGCGAAGGCGGACCGTGGCGAGACGCGCGTGCGCATGACCAAGCGCCGCGAGACGATCGCGCGGCGGCTGGTCGAAGCGCAGCACAACGCGGCCATGCTCACCACCTTCAACGAGGTGGACATGACGGCGGTGATGGGGCTGCGCGAGCGGCAGAAGGAATCGTTCAAGAAGCGCTACGGGATGAACCTCGGCATCGCCTCGTTCTTCGTCAAGGCGAGCATTGCGGCGCTCAAGGCGTTTCCGCAGCTCAACGCCGAGATCCAGGGCAACGAGATCGTCTACAAGCCGTACCACGACATCGGCATGGCCGTGGGCGCCGAAGGCGGGCTGGTGGTGCCGGTGCTGCGCGACGCCGACAAGATGGCGTTCGCCGAAATCGAGAAGGCGATCCGCGCCTACGCGCAGAAGGCGTCCGATGGCACGCTGACGCTCGAGGACCTGGCGGGCGGCACCTTCACGATCACGAACGGCGGCGTGTTCGGCTCGCTGCTCAGCACTCCCATCCTGAACCCGCCGCAGGTCGCCATCCTCGGCCTGCACAAGATCCAGGAGCGCGCCGTGCCCGTGAACGGGCAGGTCGTGATCCGCCCGATGATGTACGTGGCGTTGTCCTACGACCACCGCATCGTGGACGGCCGCGAAGCCGTGCAGTTCCTGGTGAAAATCAAGGAATTCATCGAAGATCCCGGCCACCTGCTGCTCGAAAGCTAGAGGGCGCCCGCGGGCACTAAAATAGGGGTAAGCATGCGCACCTCGATCCCCGCCGCCGTCGCCCTTGCCCTTGCCGCCGCGTTCTGGTCCGGTCCCGCCACGGCGCAGGTGAGCGAGCTGACGCCGCCGGCCGACCTCACGGCCCCGCCGGCTGACGCCACCAAGAGCTCGACCGGCTTGATCTCGAAAGTCGTGACCCCGGGAAAGAGCACCGAGAAACCCGCGGCCACCGACATCGTCACCGTGAACTACACCGGTTGGGCCGCCAGCGACGGCCGGATGTTCGACAGCACCGCCGCCAGGGGCAACCCCTCCACCTTTCCGCTGAACCGCGTGATGGCCGGCTGGAGAGAGTGTGTCCAGCTGATGGTCATCGGCGAGAAGCGCCGCTGCTGGGTGCCGCAGGAGCTCGCCTACAAGGGGCAGGCCGGCAAGCCGCTCGGCACGGTGGTGTTCGACATCGAGCTCGTCGAGACGCGACCGTCACCGACGATTCCGCCGCCGGACGTCGCGGAGATTCCGAAGGACGCCAGTCGAACCCCGTCGGGGCTCGCCTACAAGGTGCTCCGCAAGGGCACCGGGTTCCGTCATCCCGATGGTCTTCGCGAAGTGATGGTCCACTACACGGGCTGGACCACCGACGGCAAGATGTTCGACAGTTCGATACCGCGCGGCGCCGCGGTACCGATGCGGCTCGACGAGGTGATCAAAGGCTGGACCGAAGGCGTGCAGCTGATGGTCGAAGGCGAACGCACGCGGTTCTGGATCCCGCAGGACCTTGCGTACAAGGGTCAGTCCGGGTCGCCCCGCGGCATGCTGGTGTTCGACATCGAACTGGTCAAGATCAACTGAGCCTGGCCGCCTCATGGCTCACGGCTCAGGGCTCAAGCGAGCTGGCACCTTTTCCATCCTGACGCTCGCGTTACTGCTAGCGGCGAGGCCAGCCAGCGCCGACGCGACGCTGTTTGCGGGCTCGATCGCGGCGGGCGGCGCCCGGCCCATCATCGGCGGATCGATCGGCTTGTTCTGGCGCGAGACCAACTCTCTCATCGGATTCGAACTGACAGCGGGCTCGCTGCGAATGTCGGAGGCGGCATCAAAATGGCGCTGTCGGGCCCGCTCAAACTGCGACTGGACTACCGGCTCTTCGTGTTGAGCGACGACCACGACCAGTCGCTGTACCGGCTCCCCTACAAACAGGGCTTCGGGCTTCAGGTTTCGACGTGAGGTCCGAAGCTCATCCAACTGCGGCATGTTAGTGTTCGGGCGCCCGGCACTGGGCGTAACCGCATGGGCTACTTCGCCCCGCCATCAAACGAAACATGGCGTCTGGTCGACGCGGCAAATACCGCGGATGCCCTGACCATCGACTGGCTGCCGCCCGACGCGCGCGCTACCACGTGGGGAGTCGCGGTCAGGTCGGTCATCAGCAAGCGAACACGCACTGGCGCCCCGGACGTCACCGACGCGATGGCGACGGCGCTGATTCCCCTGCTCGACGACGGCGAGATCGTGATCGACGCCAAAGTGGAGGTCGCGGGCAATTGGATCTTCGCCTGCCGTACGCTCGGCAACCACGCGTACCCGGACTGCACGGTGGTGATGCGCCTGCGCCTCGACGACGAGCTGCTGGTTGGCATCGCGTGCCGCACGCGTCCCCCGTGCTCCGCGGAAGACACGCGCGACCTCGTCACCTGGCTGGGCACCGCCATCGAGGAGCGGTTCGAGGATCCGGTTCCGGAGATCGTCGATCCGTCGAGAAGCGCCGAGCACCGCCCCACCGTGGATCCCGCGCTGCGCGAGCTCGATGAGGCGCAGGAACACGACGATCACGAACGCGCCGCCCGGGTCCTCGCCACACTCAAACCCTTTCTCGTCCACGCTCCGCTGTCGCGCTTTGCCTTGAACCTGCACCTGGCCGAGGGCTGGGTGGAGAAACGGCGCGCGTTCGACGGCGACGACGACGCGGCCACGCGTGCCATCGACGCACTCCGCGACGTGATGGGCTCCATCGACTACTACCGGCATCGCGATCTCCTCCGCCTGGCGGAGCTCTGGCTGGGGCAGGCATACTCGCGCCGCGATCAGCCGGACGATCTTCGGCGGGCGATTCTGGCCTACGAGCAAGTCCTGGCGCTCGATGACGAACCCGGATTGCCGCGCAGCGCCGACGTCCATTTCCAGGCGGGCGTGCTGCACCGCGGGATGGCGGAGCGGCTGCACGACACGCCGGCGGCCGCCGCCGAGGAAGTGCGTCTGGCGATGGCGCACTTCGACCGGACGGACCAGATTTGTGAAGCCGCCGGCGCGATGAAGGGTCGCATCGAAACTGCGGTGGCCAGGGCGGACACCTTCCGCCTCGCCGGCGGCGACGCCGAACGCGATCACGCCGCGGAGCACTACGGCCAGGCCTTCAGGTGGCTCACCGAGCCGGGCGGCCAGACCGCGGTCGGCACCGATCGGTGGGAGCAGCTCCTCCGACATGTGTTTCTCTGCATGCGCGCGCTGGATGCGCTGCAGTTCGCTGGCGCTCGCGTCGACGAGTCCGACGACACGCGCGCGCTGGGCATCTTCCTGAGGCCGCTGAGCCTCACGCGGAAGCTCGTGGTCGGCGGGCTCAGCCTGGAGGTGGCGCTCGGTCGAGCGCTGGGGCCCGAGGTGTCGCTCTTCTACATGGGCGGTGGACTGCACCCCGGAGCGGCCAACATGGGTTCGGCGGTGTCGGGCCGCGCCGACTGGCGGATTCCGGTGCAGGCGGAGCTTCGCGAGCGCGAACTCATCGTGCTCGTGCCCGGCAACACGCCGGGCATGCAGTGGGAGCTGCGCTTCCTTCACGACGAGGGTCTACTGGGTCACACGCTGCTGATGATGCTCCCGGCGGCGCTCCACCCGGAAGCGCCGGCGCTGTGGCAGGGCAGCGCCGCGGCGGCGCTGGAGTTCGGGCTCACGCTGCCGCCGTACTCGGACGGAGGCGCCTTTCTTCGCATGAGCCGCGACGGAGGCGTCAGCAGCCGCCTGCCCTTCGAGGCGATCTCGCAGCCCGGTGGACTTCGCGGCGCCGTCGCCGACCTCCTGCGCACACCCGAGGAGATCCTGGCCAAGAAGAAGGGCTGGCGCGAGAAGGTCGAGGCGGGCGAGGCCGCCGGGCACGTCAGGCGGATTCGCGTGGACTGACGCTTGTGATCAAAGGCGGTCCCTGACGTTACGTAAGCATGCCGGCGCCTTGACAGTCGTAGTGGCGAGGCGTAACGTCGCTGCGTTCAGAGAAGATAATTTCGCACAGCAAAAAAGACTGCACGATCATCACTGACTTGTCCTGTCGCCGCCCTCCAGGCGCGGCGGCGAACGCGCCGGAGGGAAACGATGCGGATAGTTCTGCAACGGTACCCAGCAATCCTGCTTCTGGCCTTGGGACTCGCGAGCATGCCGTCTGTCAGCACGGCACAGGTGCTCGGCACCGTGACGGGTACGGTGAAAGACGCGTCGGGCGCGGTCCTGCCCGGCGTCACAGTTGAAGCGTCGAGCCCGGCGCTCATTGAAAAGGTGCGGACGGCCGTCACCGACGGCGCCGGTCAGTATCGGATCATCAACCTGCCGCCCGGCGCCTACGTCATCACGTTCACGCTGACGGGATTCAGTACCGTCAGGCGCGAAGGTGTGGAGCTGTCGATCAACGTGACCTCCACCATCGATGCAGATCTGCGTGTCGGCGCAGTGCAAGAGACCATTACGGTGACGGGTGGGGCACCGGTCGTCGATCTTCAGTCGACCGCACAAACCACCGTGGCCGACGAGCGGACATTCAAGGAATTGCCGACCGGCGGCTCGTGGGTCAACGTGGCTCAGCTCGTCCCCGCCATCAATTCAGCGTTCTTCGGCAACCGGGACGTCGGAGGGACCCAGGGCGATCAGACCGGCACACAGGTGTCGGTCCACGGCGGCATCCCCGGCGACGGTGTGTCGATGATCGACGGCATGCGCATCGGCAACATGTATCTCAGCTCGAACCTGACGAACATGAGCCTCTCGGCGCTCATCTACGACGAGGTCAACCTCTCCTTCTCGGGACAGATGCCGGAATCGGGGACCAACGGCGTGATCATGAACGCGATTCCGAAGTCGGGCGGCAACCAGTTTCATGGCTCGCTGCTGGCCAACGGATCCGCGCCGTCTCTCCAGGGCAGCAACGTGAACGATCGGCTGCGAGCCCGGGGCGCGTCCGACACCGACTCGCTGAAGAAGCTCTACGACATCAATGGCGCCATCGGCGGACCCATCAAGCGCGACAAGCTCTGGTTCTACTTCACGTCGCGGTACTTCACGAACGAGTACTACATGGCCGGACAGTACTTCCCCGTCGATCCGGCGGCCTTCATCCGCACGCCCGATCTCACGCGGCAGGCGTTCGCCGGCACGTGGACGGTGGACAACAACATCCGACTGACCTGGGCGCCCACGGTGAAGCAGAAGATCTCCGGCTGGTACGCCTACCAGCGCAAGGACGATCCGCACTGGCTGCAGCAGCTTCTCTTCCAGTCGCCGGAAGCGGCGCAGCTCGTCCGGTGGCCGACGCAGTTGAGCACCATCACGTGGAACTACACCGCCACGAACAAGGTGCTCATCGAAGCGGGGATGGCGCCCGGCGCCAGCCCCGACACGATCGTCCAGCGCCCCGAGGACATCGCGGGCGTCCCGATCTTCGAGCTCGGCGGCCCGAACGTCCCCTTCAACTTCGCGCATCGCGCTTCATGGTTCAACGACTCGGACGACCGCCTGCCGTCGCAGACCTACAAGGGCTCGATCAGCTACGTGACCGGCAGCCACAGCTTCAAGGCCGGCACGCAGTTGCAGCGTGGACATTTCGAATCGAGAAACACCAACCACGCGCAGGGTGACTACTACATCATCTCGCTCGACGGGTCGCCTCTGCTCGCGACGATTACCTCCCCGCTGGCCGGGTGGGTGGACCGGCTGAACTACAACCTCGGGCTCTACGCGCAGGACTCGTGGACCACGAAGCGGTTGACGCTGAGCGGCGGCGTGAGGCTGGACATTCAGAACGAGTCGGTCGACGCCTACCATTACGGGGCAGGCCCGTGGCTGCCGAACCGCAGTGTGAGCGCTCCGGAAATCAAGAACGTCCCCAACTGGAAGGACGTGAACCCGCGGCTCAATGTCGCCTACGATCTGTTCGGCAACGGAAAGACGGCCATCAAGGGCAGCCTGAGCCGCGGTGTCCTGCAGGATTCGATTGGCGTTGCCCGCGCCAACGATCCGGCGGCCAATGCCCTGGTGACGTCGACCAGCCGCTTGTGGTTCGACAACAACGGCAACCAGAAGCCTGATTGCGACCTGTCCAATCCGGCGCCGCAGAACTTCTTCGGGCCCGGTTTCGATCCGACACGGGACTTGTGCGGCCCCTGGGACAACGCCAATTTCGGCAATCCCGCGCTCGCGACGACGTGGGACCCCAAGGTCCTCGATGGCTGGGGTGTGAGGCCGTACAACTGGGAGTACTCGGTCGGCGTCCAGCAGGAGGTGATCCCGCGAGTGTCAGTCAGCGTTGGCTTCTTCCACCGCGCGCTGGGGAACTTCTGGGTGACCGACAACGAGCTCGTGAGCGCGTCCGACTACACGTTCTATAGCGCCACGGTACCCACGGACCCGCGCCTCCCCAACTCGGGGCAGGTCATCAGCGGCATTCCCGATCTGAATCCGGACAAGCTCGGTCTGAGCCGTAACGTCGTGAAGGACGATTCGCAGTTCGGCGACCACATCGAGCACTTCGACGGCTTCGACGTGACGGCGAACGGCCGGTTCAGCAACTTGTTTCTCCAGGGTGGCATCAGCAGCGGCCGAAGGCTGACGGACGTGTGCGCAGTCCGCGCTCAGGTGCCGGAATCAACGTTCCTCGCGATCACGGGGCAAGCGACGCCGGTCATCTTTCCGTTCTGCCGCGTGAGCGAACCGATGCAGCACAGTATCAAGGCATACGCCTCGTACGGGCTTCCGTGGTACGGCATCCGAGTGAGCGGAACGTTTCAGAGCGTGATCGGGCCGATCATCAACGCCTACAACACCTACGCTGGCACGGCGCCAGGACTGGGACGACCCTTCTCTTCCGGTTCATCGACAGTCAACCTCGTTCCGGGATGGGTCGATGCGTTTGGGTTCAGAGGTCTCCCGACTGGTACCGAGTTTGGCGACCGCCTGAACCAGTTCGACCTTCGCTTCACGAAGATCGTCAAGGTGGGCAAGGGCACGGTCGATCTGAACGTCGATCTCTACAACGCGTTCAACTCGGACGCGATCCTGCAGGAAGTGCAGAATTACGGCGTGGCCTGGCGGAACGCCACCTCGATCATTCAGCCGCGGTTCGTGAAATTCGCGGCACGGTGGGACTTCTGAACCTTGCAGGCTTTGGGCTTTGGGCTTTAGGCTCTAGCCGGCTAAAGCCCAGAGTCTAGAGCCTAGAGCCGACAGGCTTTCGCGCGATCACCTGGTGCATGCGGCAGTGCGCCACCACCGTGACGGGCGACTCGTCGGCCTGGGTCATGCCGGCGGCCAGCTCGTCGAGCTTCGCCATCGGCAACGACCCTTCAGTGACGAGCCCGAGGCCGGCGTTGCGCAGCGTCCAGTTCCAGAAACCCTTGTGGTCGCCGGTCAGGTAGTGCGGATGGTAGGCGTCCACGTGCACCAGCTCGAAGCCGGCTTCGAGCGCCCACGTGTGCGCCCAGCGTCCGCCCGCATAGTCGACACCGCGGCCGCGGCCCGCGGCGAGCGCGATCTCGCGCATCTCTTCGTACGCCTCTGATCGCGGTTCGGCGTACACCGCGCTGGCGTCGGCCTCCTCGCACACCATCACGCCGCCCGGCTTGAGCGCCGCGTAGATGGCGCGCATCGCGTCGACCGGCCGCTGCAGGTGGACCATCAGCCAGCGCGAATACGACACGTCGACGCTGCCCGGTTCGAGGCCGGGCTCGTAGACGCTGCCGGCGCGGAACTCGACTCGATCGATGAGCGCTTCGCGCGCCAGCCCCTGGGCCGCGGCGATCTGCTCCTCGCTGGCGTCGATGCCGGTGACCGCCGCGCCCTGCGTGGCCGCCCACCGCGTGACGTAGCCGAGCCCGCAGCCGAATTCGACGAAACGGTGGCCGGACGTCAGCCCGGCGCGCTGCAACAGGTCGCGCGTCCGTCCGTCGTGAATCTCGCTGATCACCCGAAGGCGGTCGTGGTCATGTTTGCCGGCCAGAACGTAGCGGTCGCCGATCGTCGCCATCGAAATCACTCCTCTGCCATGTAGGGATAGCCGTAGCTGTGCGGCGGAACGAAGTTCTCCTTGACGGTCCGCGCACTCACCCAGCGCATCAGGTTCATCTTCGAGCCCGCCTTGTCGTTGGTGCCCGAGCCGCGGGCGCCGCCGAACGGCTGCTGCCCCACGACCGCGCCGGTAGGCTTGTCGTTCACGTAGAAGTTGCCGGCCGCGTTCCGCAGGGCGCTCGCCGCCTGCCTGGTGGCGCCGCGGTCGGTGGAGAACACGGCGCCGGTGAGCGCGTAAGGCGACGTCCGGTCGATCAGGCCGAGCGTGTCGTTCCACTGCGAGTCCGGGTAGACATAGGCAGTGACCACCGGCCCGAAGATCTCTTCGGACAGCAGCCGGTACGCCGGATTACGCGTCTCGACCAGCGTGGGCTCCACGAAGAAGCCACGATCGTCGTGCGCGCCCGAGCCCTGGATGATGCTGGCGTTGCGCCGCGCGTCGTCGAGGTAGCCGCTGATCCGTTCGAGCGCGCGGCGATCGATCACCGCGCCCATGAACGTACGGAAGTCGGCCACGTCGCCCACCTTGATGTCGCGCATCATGCCGACGGCGCGGTCCTTCACGCCAGGCCACAGCGACGCCGGCACGTAGACGCGGCTCGCCGCCGAGCACTTCTGCCCCTGATACTCGAAGCCGCCGCGCACGATGGCCACGGCCAGCGCATCGACGTCGGCCGACGGGTGGGCCAGGATGAAATCCTTGCCGCCGGTCTCGCCCACCAGGCGCGGGTAGTTCCGGTAGCGCCCCATGTTGGTGCCGACGGTCTTCCACATGCTGTTGAAGACGGTCGTGCTGCCGGTGAAATGCACGCCGGCGAGATCCGACGAGGTGAGCGCGATCTCGGAGATGAGCTCTGGATCGCCGGGGACGAAGTTGATCACGCCGGGCGGCAGGCCCGAGGCCTCGAGCAGCCGCATGATGTAGTAGCCGCTGACGATCGCGGTGGCCGACGGCTTCCACACCACGGTGTTCCCCATGAGCGCCGGCGCCGTCGGCAGGTTGCCGCCGATCGACGTGAAGTTGAACGGCGTCACCGCGTAGACGAAGCCTTCGAGCGGACGGTACTCCACGGCGTTCCAGACGCCCGACGGGCTGATCGGCTGTTCCTCGTAGAGCTGCTGCGCGTAGAACGGATTGAAGCGCCAGAAGTCCACCATCTCCGACGCCGCGTCGATCTCGGCCTGAAACGCCGTCTTCGACTGCCCAAGCATGGTGGCGGCGTTGATCGTCGCGCGCCACGTGGTGGCGAGCAGTTCGGCGGCGCGGATGAAGACCGCCGCGCGCTCGTGCCACGCCCACGACGCCCACTCACGGCGAGCCTCGGCGGCGGCCTGGATGGCGCGCAGCACGTGCTCGCTCTCGGCACCGTGCCAGTCGGCCAGCACGTGCGCATGGTCGTGCGGCATCACCGCCTGGTGCAGCCGTCCGGTTCGGATCTCCTCGCCGCCGATGATGAGCGGAATCTCGATCCGCTCGCCCGACATCTCGGCCAGGCGCGCCTTGAGCGCGGCGCGCTCCGGCGAGCCGGGCAGGTAGCCCTTGTTGGGATCGTTGACGGGAGTGGGAACGCGGGGGATGCCCGCAAAGGACGCGTAGTCGGCCATCCGCCGATCTTACGCCGTGCGTGCGGGCTCGATGTCGACCCGGATGTTCCGCCACTTCTGCTGACGGAAACGGCCGAAACTGAGCAGACAGCGCGCCATGTGGCCCAGCACGATGGCGAGCCAGATGTCGTTGGCCTGCAGGCCTCGCGTGGCCTGCAGAATGGTGCAGTACCCGAGCGGGAGAATCACCTGCGAGACGATCGAGATATAGAGCGGGCTGCGCGTGTCCCCGGTGCCCTGCAATCCGCCCGTGTAGCTGAGCGCAACGGTCACGAACAGCCCCGACACGCTCAGGAATCGCAGCAGGTGGGTGGCCAGCGACACCGCATCCGGGTCGCTCATGCCGAACACCGCCAGCAGGTATTCCGGGATCAGCCAGAAGAGCGCGCCAATTGCCACCGCCACGACGAGCCCGATGCGCGAGGCCACGCGAACGCCGGAGACGGCTCGATCCGGGTTGCCGGCGCCGAGGTTCTGGCCGGCAATCGTGGCCGAGGCGCCCATCAGCGCGTTCGACGTCCACGTGATGAGCGAGAAGAGCTCGGTGTAGCCGACGGCAAAGGCCGCCTGCGCGGCGGCGCTGTGCTCGAGCGAGCCGATGAAGCGCAGCATGAACACGCCGCCGACGTTCATCGCGATGCCCTGCACCCCGGTCGGCAGGCCGAAGCGGAAGAGCGAGCGGATGATGGTGAAGTCCGGCTTCAGATCCATGCCGCGCTCGAAGTGGATCACCGAGCCGGGCCGGGTGAGAAACCACAACCCGAACAGCGAGACCGTCGTGCTGCTGGCAATCGTGCCCAGCGCGGCACCGACGGTGCCGAACATCCGGATCAGGATGATGTTGAAGAAGATCGTCAGCACCGTCATGCCGATGCCGAGGCGCAGCGGCGTCTGCGCGTCGCCGGCGGCGCGGAAGGCGCCGCTCAGCATGAAGAACATCATCATGCCGAGGATGCCCATGAACATCATCCGCAGGAACGGCAGCGCCTCCTTCTGCACCTCGGGGGCGGCGTTGATCAGCTGCAGCAGCGCCGGCGCGGCGAAGTAGCCGATGATCGCCAGGATGATGGCCATGAAGACCGCGGTCAGGAACGCCTGGTAGACGACCTTGTTCACCTTGTCGGGCTGATTGGCGCCGGCAAAGCGCGACACCAGCACGCCCATCCCGGTGAAGAGCGAGCTGATGAACACGATGACGACCAGGACGATCTGCCAGCTGACGCCGATGGCCGCGTTGCCGGTGAACCCGACGATGTTGCCGACCATGGCGTGATCGATGATCCCCTGCAGCCCGGCGATGACGTTCTGCAGCATCGTCGGCCACGCGAGCATCCACACGGCCGGTCCGATCGGTCCTTCGACGATGGCTCGGTTGAACTTGCGCTGTGGTTTGGGTGCGTCAGCCACGAAAATCCTGGGTTGAGTGGGCTACGCACCTGGGTACGTAGAGGGCGGCCGTCAGACCGCCCCGGCATTCGCTGGGAGTTTACTACGCGGTTCCCGCCGAGGGCGTTTACCCCAGCTGATTCAGGGCCTTACGCACGCGCGCAGAGGATGTGACCGAGCCCCGACAGCCGAAGGCCATCGGTGCGATCGGACAGGAAGCGGGACGTGAGATCCGAAGGCGAGAGGTCGTCGACGCGCGAAAAGCCGGCGCGCTTCACCGCGGCCACGAGCTCGAGCGGTTCGAAAAACCCGATGAACGGCTCGCCCACCCGGGCCAGACGCCCGGCCAGCACCTTGAACCCGATGCGCTGCAGGACGCCCACAGACTCGGGCGGCACGCCGTAGTCGAACACAAGACCACCGCCGCCCCCCGCCAGCGGGGCGAGCGCTTCGATCGTCCGCAGCGTCGTCGCCGGCTCGAGATACATCGTCACCCCGAGCCACGAGAAGAACGCGGGGCGCCGACGATCGAAGCCCGCCTGATCGAGCGCGTCCACCACCGACTGTCGTGTGAACTCGCACGGCACGAACGCGGCGGTGTCCGGCACCGGCAGACCGGTGTCCTCCAGCAGCTGCCGCTTCCATGCCTGAGTGGCGGGAAAGTCCACTTCGAATACCCGCAGGTCGCGGTACGGGTTGCGGCAGATGAACGTGTCGAGCCCGGCACCCAGCACCACGTACTGCCGCACGCCGTCGTCCACCGCGCTGGCCAGCTGCTCCTCCGCCACCCGGCTTCGAATCACGAGGTGCGCGCGGAGCGCCCGCCCGAGCGCGCCACCGCCGGCGCGATACGGGTCGTTGCGGATCTCCTGCTCGCGCGCCGGTCCGACGATGGTCAGCGCGTAGGGATCCTCGAAGACGAGCGGCCGGTCCACCAGCTGATGGACCGCCCGTCGAATGGCGACACGTTCAGCCGTGATACTGGGTTGGCCTTCGATCAATCGACTATCGCCTGCAGCACGAGCGCCGGCAGCACCTGACGGTAATGCGCGCGAATCGCCCCCGGCGTCTGCGCCATGTAGACCACCGCGAGCTCCTCTTTCGGATCGACCCAGAAGAGCGTGCCGGACGCGCCGGACCAGCGGAAGTCGCCAGGCGAGCCGGTGATGCCGGCCACGCCCGGTAGACGGCGAACCGCGACACCAAGCCCGAACCCGTAGCCGTCCAGGCTCTCGACCGCGAACGTATGAAGGCGGGAGGCGTCCACCGTGGACCCGAGCTGGTCCGACGTCATGTACTCGACCGTCTTGCGCCCGAGCACCCGCGTGCCGTCGAGCACGCCTTTGTTCAGGAGCATCTGCGCGAAGCGCAGGTAGTCCAGCGCCGTCGACGAGGCGCAGCCGCCGCCACACTCGAATTTCCATCCAAGCGATGGATCGCGTATCGACTGCGGCCGCCCGGTCAGCGGGTCGGCGGGCAGCGGTTTCGCGATGCGTCCTGCTTGTTCCGTGGGTACGGCAAAGCCGGTGTCGGTCATGCCGAGCGGCCCCCATATCCTGTCTCGGAGAAAGCGGCCGAGCGGCTGCTTGGAGATGTTCTCGATCGCGATGCCGACGATGTCGAGACCGTAGCTGTAGTCCCATCGCGTTCCCGGTTGATAGTGCACCGGCAGCTTGGCGAGCGCGTCGATGAACTCGTTGCCGGTCATCCTCTCGGCGACGTTGCCCGATGCGTCTGGATACGCCTTGTGGAGCGCCGTGGTGCCTTGATTGCCGTAGGTGAAGCCGGCGGTGTGCCGCATCAGATCCTGCACGGTCGGCTGCCGGACCGCGGGCACGCGATCGATCACCTCGCCTCCGCTGGCGTCCTTGTGAATGGCCGCCACCGACATGTCCTTGAGCGCGGGCAGGTAGGTGCCGATGGGATCGTTCATCAGCAAGCGGTTTTCTTCGTACAGCGTCAGCGCGCCGGCCGCGACCATCGGCTTGGTCATCGACGCGATCGCGAAGATCGCGTCCTTGGGCATGCGAATGCCTTTGGCCTTGTCGAGGAAGCCGAACGACTCGTAGTAGACGAGCTTCCCGCGCCGCGCGATGGCAATCACGGCACCGGGCATCCGGCCGTTGTCGATGTCCTGATTCACCGACGCGGCGATCCGCGCCAAACGTTGTGACGACATGCCGACGCTTTCGGGCGTGGCCTTCGGCAGCCCCTCGGCCCGCAGCCCCACGGACACGGCGACGGCAAGACCGAACGCGACGATGAGACGAATGGCCATGACGCTCCTCGTAGGGGCCGCCTTCAGGCGGCCCGTCTCACAATTCATCGATGACGGCCGGCAGCGCGCCGACATCGGCGATCGTTGCCAGCGGGTCGATACCCGCCCAGGGCTCGTCACCGAAGTCTTCGCCGGTCAGCACGCGCACGAAGCGTACACCGGCACCGGCCGCCGCCTGCCCGTCCACCGGATGATCGCCCACGTAAAGGGCCTGGTCGCCCTCGATCCCCAGGCCGGCGAGCGCCCGCTGCAACCCCTCGGGGTCTGGCTTGTGACGGGTCACATCTTCGCCACCCACGATCACGTCCACCGCGCCGGCCAGCCCCACGTGCTCGAGAATCGATTCGATCCGGTAGCGGTACTTGGTGGACACGATGGCTGTGCCGACGCCGCGCGCCCGCATCGTCGCGAGCACGGCGGCCGCCGGCTCGTAGACCGTCGTCATGGCGGTCATCACCCGATCGGCGTGGGCGACGTAGCAGCGGGTGTACTCGTCGGCAGACCCCGGCGCCTCGTCGCCCGTGAGCACACGGAACGAGTCCTGGAGGGTCAGTCCGATCGTCCGGCGGATGGCGCGCGGCTCGGCCGGCGTCAGCCCCATGTCCGCGAACGCGGCGCGCGAGCAATGCACGATCGCATCCGCCGAGTCGCCCAGCGTGAAGTCGAAATCGAAGAGCACCGCGCGCACGCTCACTGAGAGCCTCCTGCCATGTTGATGTCGCGGCCTTCGAGCACGCGCGTGGGATAGCCGTTCGCGGCCACGCGAAGCAGTGCGCGGCCAATCGTTTCGGTATCCGTTACCCAGCCAGGCGCCATGCGCCGCAGCAACGGGTAGAACGCTCCCACGAGGTCGTACACCGCCTGATACCAGCGCGTCTTCGAACGCACGCCCTTCATCGGCTGGATGTAGCCGGGACGGAACATGTAGGCCGCTTTGAACGGGAGCGCGAGGAGCGCGTTTTCCGTCTCTCCCTTGACTCGCGCCCACATCACGCGGCCGCGCGCGCTGCTGTCCGTGCCGGCCCCCGTCACGTAGCAGAACACCATGTTCCGATTGACGGCGGCCATCGACCGCCCGGCGGCCATCGTGAGCTCGAACGTGATGCGCCGGTATGCTGCCTCGTCCAATCCGATCGAGGTCACGCCCAGGCAGAACAGACAGGCGTCGAATTCGGCCCACCGTGGTTGCAGGCTCGCGTAGTCGTAGAAGTCTCCGTGGATGACTTCTTCGAGCTTGGCATGGCGCATCCCGGTCGGCTTCCGGACGACGGCCAGCACGTGCTCGACCCGAGGGTCGGCAAAGCATTCGAGGAGCGCCGCGGCCCCGATCATGCCGGTGGCGCCGAAGATGATGACCTTCACTCTTACAGGCGATTGTAATTGGGGGCAGGACTGCCATAATCTCGGCAGGTTTCGCCCCTTCAAGCGAGGTTTCGATGAGAGTTCTCTCCGCTGCCGTGCTGTCGTGTGTGCTGTTCTGCGGATTGGCGTATGCCCAAGCCCCGGCGGCGCCGCCGCAGACCGAGGCCGACTTCAGGGGCGCGCTCGTGGGCTTCATGCACGCGATTCACGCGACCAACAATCTCGACACGACGGCCGCGTTCTACAAGGAAGTGTTCGGCCTCTCGAGCCCGATCCGGCCGTTTGCCGCCGACGGCCCGCGCGTGCTGACCAACTCGCCCGAAGCGAACCTCCGCGTGTCGATGCTGCCGATCCCCGGCGGTTTCAACTTCGAGCTCACCGAGTTTACGAACACGCCCACGCGCACCGTCGGACAGCAGCCGGAAATCTCCGATCCCGGCGCGCCGCACATGAAGTTCCTGGTGCGCGACATCGAACCGGTGATGGCGGGCGTGAAGAAGATGGGGCTGCCCATCATCACCACGTCGAAGGCGCCGGTGGCGGTGAAGACATCGTTCGGCGACGCGAAGGCCATCTTCTTCCGCGATCCGGACGGCTACATCGTGGAAGCGGTGCAGATCCCCGCACCGGCCGACGCGCCGGCCGGCAACATCATCGGCTCCATCATGGGCGTTACCGTCCGCGACATGGACGCCGACATGAAGTTCTGGTCCGACAAGATGGGGCTCGATGTGATGGGCGACAAGAAGTTCTCGGATGAGGCCAACCGGCTGGATCTCTACGGGCTCAAGAAGGGCGGGTCGTACCGCACCATGAGCGCCACGTTCCCCGCCAGCAAGGCGCGCATCGAGTTCATCGAGTTCAAGGGCATGCCGCGCAAGGAGTTCTCTATTCGCGTCACCGATCCGGGCGCCTCGGGCATGGCGATCCGCGTGAAGCAGATTCAGACGCTGCTCGCGGATCTCAAGAAGCAAGGCATCCGCGTGTCGTCGAAGAACGAGGATCTCGTGGAGTGGAGTGCCACGATCCGCAACGTGTTCATCAAGGATCCCAACGGGCTGAACCTCGAGCTGGTGGGGACGCCCGCAGGTGTTCCGGCGGTGCCGGCCCCCGGCACGCAGCCTGGCCGCGGACGTGGGGCCACGCAATAGCGTCGACAGTCGCGAAATCGAACCGCGCCGGCTCTTCTGGGCCGGCCCGGCCACCATCGCCACGGCGGTGGCCGCGGTCGTGCTCGTACAGCGTCTGGTCCTGTTGATGCTGACGGATCTCCGCAAGTTCTCGGGAAACATCCTTCACTCGAACGAGCCGGCGTACGCGACGGTGTTCTTCGTCGGCTGGGCCGTGTTGATCTTCCCCATCGTCGCGGACGCGGCGTCGAATCCGTTGCGGACGTTCCGTCGTCTGGCGTTGGGAGTGCTCGTGCTGTCGTGCGTTCCGAATTTGTATGGCGGGTTCTTTGGAAGGTCGATCGACTGGGGCATGCTGGCGCTGATGCTGCTGCACGTCGTGGCTTGGGCCGTGACGGTGACGATGCTGACGCGGCTGACCGTCAGGGCGGTCTGACGACCGCCCTCTACAATCGCTCGACGAGGCCGACCAGGTTCATCAAA
>Ga0207689_10000980_pt1 | contig 27359 bp, 17 predicted proteins | sample KBSMisM52_FD_184312 | JGI IMG/M metagenome (GOLD analysis project Ga0207689, IMG submission 184312) | Miscanthus rhizosphere microbial communities from Kellogg Biological Station, Michigan, USA - KBS Miscanthus M5-2 (SPAdes) (version 2) | ecosystem: Host-associated > Plants > Roots >...
TAAGTTCTACCGCATCAACCGTAACCTGCTGGTAAATATTGAGTCTATCGCAAGGGTGCATACTTGGCTGGGAGGAAGGCTTAAACTTGAATTATCATTAAAAGCACATACAGAGACCGTTGTAAGCCGTGAGCGGGTAAGCGGTTTTAAAAACTGGCTGGGGAAATGATTGGAATGGAATATTTGTGTTATTTTAATACTGCTTTTATGCCGGTTAGGGCATAAAAGAATTGACTAGAAAATAGGTATCATTATGTGCTGCCGGTTGCTGTTTTTATCAATTTTTGCGGTTGTACTTGCGGGAAAAAATATTTCAGCCCAAAACTCCGGACTTCCTGAAATAACAGGTGGGTTGTCTTCGCGGAACGAGCTTTACCGTTTCCCTGCGTTTGCCGAGGGCACCGTTACATTCAGGAATGGCGGTTTTGTAACCGCCAGGCTTAACTACAATATCAGCGTAGACGAAATGCATTTTATCAGCCCGCAGGGCGATACGCTTGCGCTTGCGGATCCACCTGCCGTTATCTTTATTAACATTGGACAGTACCGGTTTTATTACGACAAGGGCTACCTGCAATCTATTCCGGCGGCCGGCGATATTATTCTTGCATTTAAACAGGTGTTGCTGGAGGAAAAAAACACGAAAGGAGCTTTTGGCATCGCCACAACACACCCCGACGCCAATAGCTATAGTTTTTTTACATTAAAAGGACAACAATACAAACTAAATAATGATGATGCACAGATGGAAATAAGGACAACTTATTTTTTTGGCGATACATATGGCCATTTCTACAAGGCCAGTAAAGAATACATATTGAACCACTATGCTAAACAACAGGATGCCGTCAGCACATTTCTAAAAAACAATCGCATTAGTTTTAATAAAGCAGACGATCTTACCAAATTGCTGGAATATTGTAAACAACTGCAATAGCAAATCAGGGCTATGCCAGTTTTACTGCATGCTGCATTAAGATATAGTTCCTGTTAGATTTACTCGCTTCTCAATATCTGTTTTTGAATTTTCGGCAACGCTGTTCAAAAATGAAATGGTTAGTTTGTCGGTAAAAGAACAGGTAATGGTGTCTCCATGAATGGCTTCCACAAAACGGGCGTTTAACTGCAATGTGGTATAGCCGGATTGCGGTAATATCCATGTAGCTGTACCCGCAATTTTAGAAGGCACATGAAGGCGGCCCGGCACGGGAAAGGGATATGATATACTGTCTTTGCTAACCAGCCAGTTTTCCCAGCCAAATAAAAGATCGATGGTTTCTTTTTCGGTGGTAATAGACCAGCGACAGGTATTTTTTGAATAACTAAAGGATGTTTTGAGTATTCCAAAATCGTTTTTATCCATTTTGTAGGTAGCGGTACTGGCTGAAGAAAAGTCGGTAAACACTTTCCCTTTCGGTACCGGCAATATCAGGTCCCCGAGGTCTTTTTTCAACGCTGCCGATTCGGTTTTGTCTTCTGGCAACGCTGCTGCCTGGAAGGCGGGCAATAAGTTTTCCCAGATGGTGGTCATTGATTTTTGCATGTCCCAGCTCTCGCTGGTCACGGCTATTACGGCATCGTGTTGCGGCATTACAATACAAAATTGTCCATAAGCGCCATCGCCCCGGTAAAAACCCGGTTTGCAGCGCCAGAACTGGTAGCCATAGCCCTGCGACCAATCACCATTTCCTTCCTGCGATTTGGTCTGGAAGCTGGTAGCATCATTTACCCAGCTTTCTGTTAGTATTTCTTTGCCTTTCCACTTTCCTTTTTGCAGGTACAACTGTCCCAGCTTTGCGATGTCTGCTGTTTTTACACGCAATCCGTAGCCGGCTGTATTTAAACCCTGCGGAGAAGTTTCCCAGTCATATCCTTTAATATCCAATGGCTGAAACAAGCGGGGCGTTAAAAAATCGTACAATGTTTGGCCGGTTATTTTATAAACAATAGCGCCCAGCATGTAAGTGGCGCCGGTATTGTAAAGAAAATGGGAGCCGGGTTCAAATTTTACAGGCTGTGCTAAAAATGTTTTTGTCCAGGCGTCTGCAGACGCTCTTAATTTGGGCATGGTGTCTTCTGCATGACCGGTATTCATCGTCAGCAGGTGCTTTACTTTCATTTGTTGCAGGTTGGCATCGGGCGCAGCAGGAACTTCGGTGGGGAAAAAAGAAATCAACTTGTCTTCTATATTCAGTTTGCCGTCTTTTACCAGCAGGCCGATGGCTGTACTGGTAAAACTTTTTGAAAGGGAATAGAGTGTGTGTTTGAATGCAGGCTCAAAAGGCTTCCACCAGCCTTCTGCTATCACATTACCATGCCGCAGCAACATAAAACTATGCCAGCCAATGCCAGATGCGTTGGCGGCGGCAATAAACTGCCGTATAATTTTTGAAGAAACACCCTGCGATTCAGGACTGGTTCGTGGAAAATCTGCCAGGTAATTACTGGTCAATACATTGCTTACAGCGCCAATTGAAGGCAGCAGGCTTATTCCCAGCGTTCCTATACCCGCGGTTCTGATAAAATCCCTTCTGCTATTTGCCATGATAAAAGATTTGAGGTGAGAAAGAAAGGCCTAATAAATGTAAGTAATTTATGAACAAATAATGTAGTACTTTAACACCCGCTAACGATCTTACACGATTGCAAATATGGAAACCTCTATGCAGCAAAAATGGTTACTTATTTTATTGTGCCTGCTGGCCATCAATAAAAATACACAGGCACAGGTAACGCCACCGGAAATCAGGCAGGTGCTGCCTGAAAAGGGCATCTACCGGTTTTCTTCCTTTAGCGAAGGATCGATTGTTTTTAGAAACGGTATTATTTCCAGCGGCAAGCTTAATTACAATGTTTCGCTGGATGAACTGCATTTCATCAATGAAAACGGCGATACGCTGGCAATGGCCGATCCTGCCAGTATAAGCTTTGTAAACCTTCGTGGCAGCCGTTTTTATTACGACAAAGGATTTCTTCAGACGATCGATACCCTTTCTGCCAATGGTGTAGTTCTTGCGTTTAAACAAATATTAATTGCGCAGCAACAAAGGAAATACGGGGCCTATGATATTGTTGAACCACATGAAGGAATCAGAACGGTAAATTTTTATACCGGAAACGGACAGTCATATAAATTGGGCGGAGATGAAAAAATAGTGGTAACGGCAAGAGAGTTTTATTTTTTTGGAGACATGTATGGGCATTTTGTTAAAGCCAGTAAGGAAAATATTTTGTTGCATTTTGGAGGGAAGCAACCGGCTATTAAGGAATTTATTAAAACCAATCATACCAACTTTAACGACTTAAGGGATCTGCTGCCCCTGATGGCGTTTTGCCGGCAATTGACCGCTGACCATTGATTGACCATTGACCATCGACCATCGTCAATCGTCAATGGTCAATGGTCTTAAGATTCCTTTCCGTGACAATTTTTATATTTCTTTCCACTTCCGCACGGACAGGGATCATTGCGTCCCACCTTTGGCCCCACTTTCACAGGTTCCTGTTTCACCGCAGCACCTGAAGGATCGTAATAATCTTTTTCATTGGCGGCATAATCATCGCCTGCTGCTTCAATGGCTTCTTTGTTGGCAGAAAGACGGCTCATGTCGGTTTTTTGTTCACGGCCTTCTTTTATGGGTGCAGCATTGTTTTGCTCGTTGGGGATAGCGCAATGAGAAAGAAAACTTACAATATCCTTATTCACTTCACTGTCCATCTGTCTGAATACATCAAATGCCTCCACTTTATAAATCACCAGCGGGTCTTTTTGTTCCAGGTAGGCTGTTTGCACACTTTGTTTCAGATCATCCATCCTGCGCAGGTGCTCTTTCCAGGCATCATCTATAATTACAAGCGTGATGGTTTTTTCGAGTGAATTGATCAGTTCCGTTCCATTACTGGCCAGCGTTTTTTGCATGTTGGCCAGTACTTGTATGCCTTTGCGGCCATCACTGAAAGGAACAATAACATTTTCTATGTGGTTGCCCTGGGTGGTGCGTATATTTTTAAATACTGGGATTGACTGTACGGCCAGGTCATGCATTTTTTGCTGATAGTTGCTGATGGCTTCCTGGTATAGTTTTTCAGATACTTCATTTGCATTGCCTTTCTCCAGTTCTTCTTTGGTAATGCTGGTGTCCATTCCAAAATTTACAATCACCGCCAGTTTAAAGCCTTCAAAGTCTTCCTGCTCGCGGAAAGAATTTACCAGGCCTTCTGCTACTGTATAATTGGCATTGTCCAAATCCAGTGCTAACCTTTCTCCAAACAATGCGTGGTTGCGTTTTTCATATACCACCTTGCGCTGCTTGTTCATTACATCATCATATTCCAGCAGGCGTTTGCGTATGCCAAAATTGTTTTCTTCTACTTTTTTCTGGGCGCGTTCAATAGATTTGGTAATCATGCTATGCTGTATCACTTCGCCTTCTTTATAACCAAACCTGTCCATCAGACCGGCAATGCGTTCGCTGCCAAACAAGCGCATCAGTTCATCTTCCAGTGACACATAAAACTGTGTCGTACCGGGGTCTCCCTGCCTGCCCGAACGGCCGCGCAACTGCCTGTCTACACGGCGGCTTTCATGCCGCTCTGTACCTACAATGGCCAGTCCGCCGGCTTCTTTTACACCAGGCCCCAGTTTTATATCTGTACCACGGCCCGCCATATTGGTGGCAATGGTAATAGCGCCGGCCAAACCTGCTTCTGCTACTACCTGGGCTTCGCGTGCGTGTTGTTTTGCGTTCAGTACATTGTGCGGAATCTTTTTTCCGTTCAGCATCTTGCTCAGCAATTCACTCACTTCAACAGAAGTTGTACCCACCAGTACGGGGCGGCCTGCATTGCGCAGTCTTTCAATTTCATCTATTACCGCGCCGTATTTTTCGCGTTTGGTTTTATATACCAGGTCCTGGTTATCTATACGTATAGCCGGCACATTGGTAGGAATGGTAACCACGTCCAGTTTATAAATATCCCATAATTCTGCTGCTTCGGTTTCTGCTGTACCCGTCATACCCGCCAGCTTGTGGTACATACGGAAATAATTTTGCAGGGTAATGGTAGCATAGGTTTGCGTGGCTGCCTCAATCTTTACATTTTCTTTTGCTTCTATTGCCTGGTGAAGGCCATCGCTGTATCGGCGGCCATCCATGATACGGCCGGTTTGTTCATCTACAATTTTAACCTGGCCATCAATCACTACGTACTCGATATCTTTATCAAATAAGGTATAGGCCTTTAATAATTGCTGCACCGTATGAATGCGATCTGCTTTAACGGCGTATTCATTAAGGATAGCTTCTTTCTTATGCAGTTTTTCATCGGCATCCATTGCCGCATCTTTATCCAGTGCGGCCAGTTTTAATGATATATCAGGCAATACAAAGAATTCAGGGTCTTCCCCGCTCCTGGTAATCATGGCCAGCCCTTTATCGGTCAGATCTACCTGGTTGTTTTTTTCGTCGATGTGAAAATACAGTTCCTGGTCAACCCTGGGCATTTCCTTTTGCTGATCTGCCAGGTAATAGTTTTCAGTTTTTTGCAGTTTTACCTTAATGCCGGGTTCGCTGGTAAACTTAATCAGTGCGCTGCTTTTAGGCAAACCGCGCCAGGCGCGCATCAGTGCAAGACCACCATCTTTGGGGTCATCATTGCCTTCTGCAAATTTTTTCTTTGCCTCTATTAAAAATTTATTGGTAACCTGTCTTTGCGCTTCGAATAACTGCAGTACGCGTGGTTTTAAAATATGGTATTGCTGATCGTCGCCCTTGGGTACGGGCCCCGATATAATCAAGGGAGTTCTTGCATCATCAATCAATACACTGTCAACTTCATCCACCATGGCAAAATGATGTTTACGCTGCACCATTTCATCGGGTGTATGCACCATATTGTCGCGCAGGTAATCAAAGCCAAATTCATTGTTGGTACCATAGGTAATATCTGCATGGTATGCCTTGCGTCGTTCTTCGCTGTTGGGTTGGTGTTTATCAATACAGTCTACCGTAAGACCCAGCCATTCAAAAATAGTTCCGTTCCATTCACTGTCGCGGCGGGCCAGGTAATCATTTACAGTAACAATATGCACGCCTTCGCCTGCCAGTGCATTAAGGTAGGCCGGCAAAGTAGATACCAGCGTTTTACCCTCGCCGGTAGCCATTTCGGCAATTTTGCCCGAATGCAGCACGGCGCCGCCTATTAGCTGCACATCGTAGTGCAGCATATTCCAGGTTACGGTGCCACCGGCAGCGGTCCAGCTATTTTTGTAAATGGCTTTATCTCCTTCAATGCGGATGTAGTCTTTTTTTACACTAAGTTCTTTATCCAGTTCGGTGGCGGTAACAATTACTTCCGTATTGTCTTTAAACCGATGGGCGGTTTCTTTTACCACAGCAAAAGCTTCGGGCAGAATTTCCTTTAAGATTTCCTCAATTTTCTTATCGCGGTCTTTAACCAGTTTGTCGATTTCCTGGTAGGCAGTATCGCGGCTCTGCATCTCGGCTACGGGTAAGGCTTCTGCCTCCTGTTTCAGCCTGGCAATTTCCGCATCGGTTTCTGCTAAATGTTGTTTTATACGATCTTTGAACCCGGCCGTTTTTGCGCGCAATTGATCATTGGTAAGGGATTGGTAATCGGCATAAAACTGGTTTATTTTTACCACCACCGGTTCAATTAGCTTAACGTCTTTCTCCGATTTATTACCTCCAAAAAGTTTTGAAATAAAACCCATCATAAATCACTGGTTAAAAAGGTTATTTTAGATATCTGGGATTTGTTTGTCAAATATGGTGCAGAACATCCGTCATAGCCAAATTGACAGAGCCTGCCCCGCTTTTAACGGGGGCAGCAAAGGTAAGCAATCAGGCGGTAGCTTAAAAGCCGTTGTTTTTGGTTACAATTTGAGCCATAGCGGCATCGTGTAGAACCACGGAGATGCTGTGCCACAGGGTGGGAGGGAGATTTGGCAATATATATTTCAATGGCAATCAACCATCCGCCCCCCATATCGGTTCCCTTTGTGCCTCCCTGTTCCCCGGTTAAAAAGTCGGGGAAAAACCTGCTTGATTTTTACACCCGTTCCTATACCTTTGCGGCCTGAAAGGGACGCCCTTTCTCTACAAATCAACCTATCAATTTTTCAACCCATGAGCGGTGCATTAAAAGAGGTTCGCAACAGGATTAAATCAGTACAAAGTACGCAGCAGATAACAAAAGCCATGAAAATGGTAAGTGCGGCCAAATTGCGGCGTGCACAGGATGCCATTACCCAAATGCGTCCCTATGCAAGAAAGTTGCAGGAGATGCTGAGCAATATGGTAAGCGATTCTGACAGCGCTGCCGGCGGATCACTTTCTGCAGAACGCCCCGTTGAAAAGGTATTGTTCATAGTAATTACCAGCGACCGTGGCCTTGCGGGCGCCTATAATTCCAATATTATTAAGCTGACCCGCCAGACCATTGCAGAAAAATACGCCACACAGTTTGCAAAAGGCAATGTTTATGTATGGAATATCGGTAAAAAGGGATATGAATCTTTTATAAAGGGTAATTACCACGCAGACGCCACCTATAAAGATATCTTCCATAACCTGACCTTCGAAAATGTACAGGCCTGCGCCCAGGCGGCCATGAAAGCGTTTGAAAACAAAGCGTTTGATATGATTGAACTGGTATACAGTGAATTCAAAAATGCCGCTACCCAGCGTTTTGCGGTAGAGCGTTTTTTACCCATACCCAAAGCGCCGGCTGTTGCAGGAGATAAGAAAAAGAATGATTTCATCTTTGAACCATCGAAAGAAGAGATTATTACGGAACTGATGCCTAAAATTTTAAATACCCAGTTATTTAAAGCAGTGCTGGATGCCAATGCCTCAGAACATGGCGCCCGTATGACGGCCATGGATAAGGCAAGTGAAAATGCCAATGAATTACTGAAGAGCCTGAAGATTTCTTACAACCGCGCCCGCCAGGCGGCCATTACTACCGAACTTACGGAAATTGTAAGCGGTGCAGCAGCATTGCAGGGATAAGATGAATGTGGAATTGTGAAAATGTGATGAATGTGAAAATTAAAGCCGGGTAAATACAATAAACTAGTTAAGAACCCTTCTCCGGAAGGGTTTTTGTTTGCGAAATCTATAAGGTTTGCAGGGCGGCGATTGCAGCGCTGCAAACCCTATAGATTTTTTCATTGCGTACTATTGCGAGGGAGCAATCCAGTTTTTCGTATTTCCACATTTGTCACCTTTCCCACATTCATCACATTTTCATATTCTTCTTTAGTAAGTTGTGGATAATTACCACTCTTTACTGCTATCATAAACAGGCTTAAAGTTTAGATTTGTTGCTTAACTATAATTCTTTCAGTGCATGGAAATAGGAAATATTATACCACATATTGAAGCAGTCATTTTTGCCAGTGACAAGGCGCTGACTTCGTTGGAAATTACTGAAATCATTAACAATGCCTTTGGCTTTATGGAAGATAAAATTGTGCTGGACCAGGTAGAGTCGGCTATTGAAGGCATTATTGAAAAATACAGGAGCGAATTTTATCCGTTCGAAATAAGGCAGAGTGGCGGTGGCTGGCAGTTTCTTACAAAAAAGGATTATCATAAAACCATAGCGCAGTTGAATGGCGATAAGTTTTTAAAACGGCTGTCTTCTGCCGCGCTGGAAACACTGGCTATTATTGCTTACAAGCAACCCATTACAAAGAGCGAGATTGAGGCCATACGGGGGGTTAACTGCGATTATGCCGTGCAGCGCTTGCTGGAAAAAGAACTGGTAATTATTACCGGCCGCAATGAGAGCCTGCCCGGCAAACCGCTTATATATACCACCTCAAAGTCATTTATGGATTATTTTGGTATCAATTCTGCAGACGACTTGCCAAAGATTAAAGAAATACTGGCAGAGCAGGCAGTAGAAGCCACTTATCTGAATAACGGCGCAGCCGCACCGGCAGAGGAAACTGCGGCAGAAGAAATAACCACCATAGAAATAACGGAAGGAGCGGCATTTTTGGCGGTTACGCCAGACGGTGAACTGATAACTGCAGCCATTGATGAAGAGCCTGAAGCAGCGGCAGACGGGCACCTGGAAGCAGCTGCTGATGAACAGCCCTCCGCGGCAGAAGAAAACCAGGAGGAAGGGCAGGACCAGGAAGGCGAAGATGATGAAGATGATAAAGATGATGAGGGTAAACCCGATGGGGAAAAAGAATAGTGCATTACAGATTCAGCATATACTGCATGAAGCGCCGCCACTAAAAAGGGCGGCGCTTCTTTTTTGAAAAATAGCCAGGTGAAGATTTTTTGTCGCAGCTGCATGCCGGATACTACATACTTCCTGCTACTTTGTATATTCGCAAACTATGGCAGAACAATTATCAGCAGCAACGCTAACCACCATCGCCGGCGAATTTGGCACCCCCCTGTATGTTTACCATGCGGAAAGGATTAAGGAACAGTATGCACAACTACAAGCAGCATTTAAAACATCAGATACAAAATTTTTTTATGCATGCAAGGCATTAACGAATATCAATGTATTGCGCTATATAAAAAGCATTGGCTGCAATATAGACTGCAGCTCCATTAACGAAGTAATGCTGGCTGTAAAAGCCGGGTTTGAGCCAAAAAAAATTTTATATACTTCCAATAATATTGCTTTTTCAGAGATTGAGGCGGCGCAAAGCCTGGGCGTTCACATTAATATTGACAGTTTATCCAACCTGGAAAAATTCGGGAAAAAATTCGGTCATAGTTACCCGGTAGGCATCCGTTTGCGCCCCAATATAATGGCCGGGGGAAATCTTAAAATTTCTACCGGTCATGAGAAAAGTAAGTTTGGTATTCCGCTTGAACAAATAGATAAGGTACTTGCTGTTGTAAAGCGGACCAACCTGCGCATTCATGCGCTGCACATACATACCGGCAGCGAAATAAAAGATGTGGAAGTATTTGCAAAAGGGATAGAAGTATTGTTTGGCATAGCAGAAAAATTTCCCGAATTGCAGGTGTTTGATTTTGGCGGCGGGTTTAAAGTGCCCTACAAACCCGGTGAAGAAGGAACCGATATATCTTTACTGGGTAAAAAAGTGGCAGAGGAGATGGAGTGGTTCGAGGAAAAGTATGATCGCCACATGCAGGTTTGGTTTGAGCCGGGAAAATTTCTGGTAAGTGAAGCCGGTTACCTGGTTGCACAGGTAAATGTAATTAAGGAATCGGGCAAAACGGTATTTGCAGGGATAGATACCGGTCTCAATCATTTTATCAGGCCTATGTTTTACGGTTCTTATCATGTAATTGAAAATATTTCCAATCCAGCAGGTGCCGAAAAAATGTACAACGTGGTAGGCAATATTTGCGAGACGGATACATTTGCAGAAGACCGCTTATTACATGAAGTGCGTGAAGGCGACTACCTGGTTTTTAAAAATGCCGGCGCCTATGGATTTGAAATGGCTTCCAATTATAACAGCAGGTTTAAGCCAGCTGAAGTACTGGTAAAAGACGGCAAGGCCCGGCTCATCCGCCGGAGAGACGGGATGGAAGATTTAATGAAAAATATTGTAGAGATATAGTTGTGAATGGTGAGGCGTGAGACCTGAGTGCGTGGCCTCGCCGGGCTTACGACTCACGTCTCATGCCTCAGGTCTTTAATAAGTATACACCAAACTAACACCCCTTACTGTAACCCGTCCACCCGCACCAAAATCGCCGGTGCCGGGAATCTCCAGGTAGTGCAGGAACCTGTTCTGTATTACACCTGCATTTGGAAAACTGGTATCCGTAACCGTTAGATAATTGTCGGGCGGCAGGGTGCCGGGAGGCAGGTTAATAAAAGACATTTCAATTTCGCCCGATGGTGAAACACGATCGGCGTGTTTACGCAAAAAGAAAGACAATACCGGGTTGGGAGTAGAGTTGGTATAGTGAATGGAAATAGATTTGAGTTTGGCGCCCACAGGCAACACAATGGCGGTGGAGAGCGATTTGCCCGGTGTAACAGTACGCCTGCCATCCTGGAAGAGGTCGGCATAACCATCTGCACTGTTGGCAGGAAAGAAAGCAGCACTTTCAATAAAAACAGTATACTTTTTTGGCAGTGCCAAAGGAAGAATGGGCTTAGCGGCTACAGGTTTTGTCGATTTCTTTTTAGCCGGAGCAACTTTTGCAGAAGCTGTTTTTTTCGGCGCCGCCTTTTTTGCTTTTGCGGGCGCCTTTTTCTTTTTTACAGGCATAGAATGATTTTTTTATTGCGCGAATTTGCTCTTGCAAGTTAATTTACCAGGCATGGCCTGCAATACTACTTTGCGGTAGTTTTTATAGTGAAAGCCAGAACTTGCGGCATTTACTTGCAACGCAGGTAATGTTTTTTTCATCTGATGACATCAGCATGTTTTGAAGCTTTTACTTAACTTGTACAGGTATTACCAAACACTAAATAACTTTCGTTATGCCGATAAGAATGACCGACGATCAGCCGGAAGACCAGCCTCAATATGATAATAATGATAGTGGCGACAGAGGCGGCGGTGGTTCCTCCGGGGGCGGCGGGCTATTTAACCTGCTTCCTTTATTGTTCGGATTGTTTCGCAGCAAGCTGGGCATCCTGGTATTGATAATAGGGGTCATCGGTTACTTTGTACTGGGAAGGGGCGGTTGCAATATGGGCGGAGGTGGTGTTGTAAACCAGATAGGCCAATTGGCAACGGGTGGCTTCCTGGATCCAAAACAGTTTGAGAAAGCCAGTATCTATGAACCTTTATCTGATGATAATTCAAAAAATCCATTGCCAGAAAGTGCCAACCTGCAAAAGTTTGCGCCAGCAGTGGGCAACCAGGGTCAACAGGGCAGTTGTGTTGCATGGAGCAGTGCCTACGGGGCCAGGTCAATTCTTGAGTCGGTGCGCACCGGGCAACCCGGGAACAACGTAAAATTCAGCCCTTCTTTTTTATATAACCAGATTGGTCTTGATGGTTGCCAGGGTTCATACATAGAAAGAGCCATGGAGTTTATGACAAAACAGGGGTCTGTTCCTTACAATGCTTTTCCCTACAATGAACATGATTGCACCAACCAGCCAGACCAGCAACTGGTGCAGCAGGCATCTCAATATAAAATGCGGGGCTTTAACAGGCTAACGGTGGGAGACAGAAATGATGTTATTGACCTCAATGCCATCAAACAAAATCTTTCGCAGGGCGCGCCCGTTGCAATTGGTATGATGGTGGGCCAAAGTTTTATGCAGGATATGATGGGAAAGGATCTCTGGCAGCCGCAACCCGACGACCGCAGCATGCAGGGTTTTGGCGGGCATGCCATGTGCGTAGTGGGATACGATGATAAAAAATATGGTGGTTCTTTCTTAATCATGAACAGTTGGGGGCCCGAATGGGGCAACAATGGTTTTGCATGGGTGCAATACCCCGTGTTCAAATATTTTGTCCGCGAAGCCTATGGGCTGGAGCCAATGCAGGCCGTGGGTGCGGCCGCAACACAGGCCTTTTCATGCGAGGTAGGGCTGGTGCAGGTTGAGTATGATGCATCCCAGCGGAAAACACTTTCCAAAGGGTATATTCCGCTGCGTACAAACGGCGATAATAAATTCATAACGGTATCGCCTGTGCGAAAAGGAAGCAGGTTTAAAATGGAGGTAAAAAACACTACGGAATGTTATGTCTATGTTTTTGGCAGGGAAACGGATGGTACCAGTTATACATTGTTTCCTTACCCGCGCACAGATGATCCCTCAAAAACAAAATACGCGCCTTTCTGCGGTATTGCCGGCTATCGGTTATTTCCAAAAGACAAAAGCCTTACACCGGATAGTATTGGTACCAGGGACATGATGGCAGTAGTGGTAAGCAAAAAGGCGCTCGACTGGTACCGGCTTAACCAACAGATAAGCCAGAACCCTGCACAGGATTATGCCACCAGGTTAAATAACGCGCTGGGCAGCCAGCTTATAAAAGGCGTACGCTATCAAAGCAGCGGAAAGGGAAATATGGCGTTTACCACAAGCGGTACAGAAAATGATGTAGTGGCATGTATCGTAGAAATTGATAAGAATTAATGGCTTCATTTTTAACAATGAACAACCACGCAGTATGAAGAGTACAACAGAAGAATTTATACAACTAATGAAACATCCTGTTAAGTTCAGGATGTTTCTTTTTTTTAAACTGCCTGCTGCTTTCTTTAGCGGTGTACGATTAAAAGATCTCGACGAAAATAAAAGCGTCGTCTCCATACCCTATAAATGGTTTTCACAGAACCCTTTCAGGTCAACGTATTTTGCCTGCCTGGCCATGGCCGCGGAACTGACTACGGGTTCTCTTTCTATGATGCACCTGCATAAAAGAACACCGGCTGTTTCCATGCTGGTGGTAAAACTGGAAGCTGTGTATTTTAAAAAAGCCACCGGAATAACCATCTTTACCTGCGAAGACGGGCAACTGTTGAAAGCTACCATTGAAAAAGCCATTGCAACAGGTGAAGGCGAATCTTTTACCGCCACTTCTCATGGTGTAAATAAACAGGGAGAAAAAATTGCCGATTTTTTTATTACCTGGTCGTTTAAAAAAAAATCAAACCAGCCGGCCTGGTAATTAATTCTTTATAGCCAGATAGTTGGCCGTGAGAAAAAGTTCCAGGTATTCACTATAATGGTCCAGTTTTGCCAGGCCCCCGGGCAATACCCTGTAAATATGATAGCCGCTCAGTAATTTAAAAAAATCCTTCATAAAAATCCGGGCTTCAATGGAGGCAACGCCAAATTCAAATTGTATATAGGGAATATTTCCTCCTGCAATCATTTTTTCAGCGCCGGCCAGCACTTCAATTTCATAGCCTTCCGCATCAATTTTTAACAAGTCGATTCTTGCTATTCCGTGTTCGTTGCAAAACAGGTCGATGGCAGATAATTCAACGGTTTCTTTTTTTACAAGTTCTCCGGCAACATGGTCGTGACTTGTTTTTACAAGGCTGGCAAATACGCTGCCTTCGATCTGGTTATACAGGGTTGCCTGTTTTTTCTCTCTGCCCATGCCAATGTTAAAAGGCTTGAAATGGGCTGCACTGCTGATATTTTTCAGTGCTGTAAAAGCTGATTTTTGCGGTTCGAAGGAATACAATTGAAAGGAATCGTTTAGTTTTTTTAATACCATCGATGCGTACTGGCCTTTGTTGGCGCCTACATCGAATATGGTTAAAGGGCCGTTTAATTTTGACGCAACATAGGTAAGTACCCACCCTTCGCCACTGTTTTCCAGTACCTGTCCGCGGTCATAATTCATCCCTTTCACCCCCAGCCTGAAAAGCGCTTTGTACAAGGGTTGCAGCAATGAATTGCCCAATAACAGGTTTTTGAAAGCACCCATAGTTGTGTCAGACCCCAACATTTTAGTTAAACATAAAAATAACCGTACCATTTAAAAATACAATAGATATATTTATTATTCTAAAAACCTTTATTCATTAATATTAGTTTTATGAAGATTGCTTTCCACGGCGCTGCACGTACCGTAACAGGTTCAAAACATTTGCTTTCATTAACAAACGGGAAAAAATATTTGCTTGATTGTGGCATGTTCCAGGGAATGGGAGCCGATACAGACCGGCTGAACCGCGAATGGGGATTTAACCCGGCAGAAGTTGATTTTCTTATTTTATCACATGCCCATATTGATCACAGCGGGTTGATTCCAAAATTTGTAAAAGACGGTTTTACCGGTACAATTTTTTGCACACCCGCTACCAAAGAGCTCACCCAGATATTATTGCTTGACTCGGCAGAAATACAGGAAGACGACGCAAAATTTTCCAATAAAAGAAGGGCTGTCAATAACCTGCCATATGTAGGCCCGCTGTACAGTATTGAAGACGCAAAAAAATGCATGGACAAATTTACAACGGTTGAATACGGTGGCTGGTACAAGATTGATGAAAACGTTTCTTTGCAATATACTGATGCGGGTCATATTATTGGAAGCGCTGCTGTTCACCTGGCAATTACAGAAAACAATACAACCAGCCGGCTTACCTTTAGCGGGGATGTTGGCAGGTACCGCGATGTAATACTCAGGTCGCCCGAAGTGTTCTCCCAGGCAGATTATATTCTTATTGAATCTACCTATGGCAACAGCCTGCACGAGGATGTTACTACAACACCCGAACAGTTGCTGCAATGGATTGTAAAAGCCTGTTTGCAGAAGAAGGGTAAATTGATTATGCCTGCCTTTAGTGTTGGCCGTACACAGGAACTGTTGTTTTCTTTAAACGAACTGGAACTCCAAAAAAGGCTGCCGCCGGTTTCTTATTTTATAGACAGCCCGCTGAGCGTGGAAGCCACGCAGGTAATGAAAAACTATCCCCGCTATTTTAATAAGACCATTCAGAAGATAATGGAAACAGATAAGGACCCCTTTGGCTTTGCTGGTTTGCGGTATATTAAGACGGTAGATGAATCAAAATCGCTTAATTATTTTACCGATCCCTGTGTAATTATTTCAGCCAGCGGTATGGCAGATGCCGGGCGTGTGAAACACCATATCAGCAATAGTATTGAAAACAGCCGCAATACCATTTTGATGACCGGTTATTGTGAACCCAACTCTTTGGGCGGACGATTAATTGCAGGGGCAAAAGAAGTAAGCATTTATGGCATTAAACATGAGGTAAATGCAGAAATAGGTGCTATCCGCAGCATGAGCGCACATGGCGACTACGAAGATCTGAGCCAGTTTCTTTCCTGCCAGGATGCAAGAGCTGTAAAAAAATTATTCCTGGTGCATGGAGAGTACGATGTACAACAGGCTTTCAGGGACCGGTTATTAAAAAAAGGGTTTACTGATATTGAAATACCCGACAGGCATTTTGAAATAGGGCTGGGGTGATGGGTGATTGGTTGATCAGTTGACTGGTTGATTGGGAATTAGGAATTGGGAATTTGGGAAACGGTTGATCGGTTGATTGGTTGAATGGGGATTGGGGTAGACGGTTGAACGGTTGTTTGGTAAGAACACTCACGCCTGACGTCTCACGCCATCATATTATATTCAGCCGCTTTAGCACTTCCTGTTTGTGGGCTTTGCTGATAGGAATTTCCTTGCCGCTGATAAATAAACCGTTTTCCCTGATGTTGCTTATTTTGTCGATATTGATAATATAAGACCGGTGTACTTTAATAAAACTTTGCTTGCTTACTTTTTCTTCGAGGTTTTTGATCGTATTGTGCGTAATGTATTTTTTTTCACCGGTTACAAACTTAACATAATCGCCCATGCTTTCTATGTAAAGAATGTCTTCGTTGTTAAGGCGTATCAGTTTGCCATCCGACTTTATAAAAATGTGATCGACACCGGTTTCGGTAATGGTATTGTCGGCTACTTCGGCTGTAGCTGTAGCAGGTGGAATTTTCTTTAGTGCATCCAGGAAGCGCTGATAGGTAAACGGCTTTTTGAGGAAGTCGGTTACATTGTATTCAAACGCATCAAATGCATATTCGGGTTTTGAAGTAGTTAAAATAACTTTTGGGGAGTAGGCAATTTGATCAAGCAGATCAAATCCGGTGGCGCCGGGCATTTCAACATCCAGAAAAATTAAATCAACAACATTGTTGTTCAGGAATTGCAATGCTTCAGGCACAGCCGCGAAATGTCCTTTAACAGACAGGAGGCCGCTTTTCTCGCAACAGCGGTTAAGGTAATCGGCAGCTACCTGCAGGTCTTCTACAATAATACAATTCAGGCTCATAGTGGGTTGGCATTAAAAGTTTTCAGCCGGGCATATTCAAGTTCAATGATATCCCTCGCCTCAAGCAATACGTTTTTAATATGGATATATCCACTGGCTATATCGGCTATTGAGGTCGCATTCACGCATTGGTCCTCAAAATTTTTACATTGTAACTGGGCATCCAGCAGTCCTGTATAACCAAAAGTGGGCTTTATTTTATGTACGGCCCTTTTCAGGTCGTCCAGGTTCCCGTTTTCGTAAGCTAATTGTACGGCGCTGAAGTCCGCTTCGAAGTGCTGGAGTGTAGTGGCAAAAATTTCTTCTATATAGCCAAAATCGTCTGTGTAGAGGCTGTACAGGGTCTCTTGGTCCATTTTTTCATTAAAAATGAACTGTTTAGGTAAAGTTTCGCTTCCCATAGGAAAATAGATGTTCAGGTTTTTCGTTATCTACCAGCGGTATTTTCAGTAAAAATGGAAAACACCTATCTAATAACTCTATGAAGCAAAAATTATTACATATTTCCTGGTCAATTTATCAGGATATTATCCATACAGGGGTAAATGAGGGTGATTCCAGGGAAAATGAAAAGAAAATTATCAGGTTTAACCAGTTTATTGTACTGGCCCTGCTGGTAAACTGCTTTTCTGTGGGTATTTATTTGTACCACAAGCTGTTTATCAGCGGTCTTATCAATGTTACCTCGGCTTATCTTTTTTTGCTGGCTTACTATTTTAACTATCGCCGGAAAGTAGAAGCGGGCCGTATCTTGTCCATTATTAATATCAACCTCTATTTAATTATCATCAGCCATGTAGAGGGTTTACGTGCAGGCGGTTACTTATTGTACTTCCCTTATTTTATAGCGCTGACTTCTGTGGTAAGTATACGCAGAAATTTAAAGGAGCTGCTGTTGATCTGCGGCATCACCCTGGTCTCCTTATTGGTGTGCATTTTGGGAAATCCGCAGGTCAATGATATACAGATTATAAAAGAAAGCATGTATGCACCTCTGTACAACAGCAATCTTTTTGTATCGCTTGCAGCTACTATTTTCTTTTCTTATGCCATCCTGCGGCTAAATAAAGAAAATGAAGTGGCCATTCTGCAGGAAAAGAAATTCGGCGATACTATTTTTAATACATCGCTCGACGGGGTATTTATTATATACAACGAATCAGATACCATTGCCAACTGTAACCGCCGGGCCCTGGAGCTGTTTGAAGCAGAACACATGGGTAACATAGGTGGCACACCTGTTACAGACTGGTTTAGCGCGGAGCACGTGAAGCATTTTAATTCAGTGGAACAGTCTGTTTCGGAAAGCACCAAAAACTGGCAGGGCGAACTTGCTTTTAATACCAAGAATGGTAAGAAATTTTATGGCTATGTAAGCGTGGTGCCATTTATGTATAAGGGTGTACGGTATACTAAAATCAGTATCCTGGATATATCTGATGTAAAGCTGACCGAGTTTGCGCTAATGAAGGCCAAGCAAAAAGCAGAAGAAGCAGCCAAAACAAAATCCAGGTTCCTGTCTAATATGAGCCATGAATTAAGAACGCCGCTGAACGGTATCATTGGTGCATCTAATTTATTGCTGTTCGAGAATTACCTGGAAGGACAAAAGCCGCAACTGGATATACTAAAATATTCGTCGGAGCACATGATGTTGCTGATCAATGACATCCTTGACTATAATAAAATTGAGGCAGGCAAACTTGAACTGGAGGCGGCGCCGGTTAATATTAAGGAACTTGCCACAAGAATAGCGGCACAGTTCTCTCCGCAGATTACAAACAAAGGACTGCACTTTTATGCCGAAATTGATGAAAGCCTGGATACAGAAGTCATAACAGATCAAACAAGGGTAAACCAGGTTTTGTCGAACCTGCTTTCCAATGCCATGAAGTTTACAAAAGAAGGCAGTGTATGCCTGATTGTAAAAAGGCTTTTTGCTTCCAGCAGCAAAGTCACTATACAGTTTATGATTGTAGATACGGGTATTGGTATTCCGAAGGAAAAACAAAACGAAATTTTTGCCAGCTTTACACAGGCAGACGTAGACACCACGCGTAAATACGGCGGCACCGGCCTGGGCCTTTCTATCAGCAAGGAACTGGTAAGCATGTTTAACAGCGAGCTGATTCTTGAAAGTACGCCAGGAAAAGGAAGTGTATTTCAGTTTACAGTTGAATGGAATGTGAACACTCACCGTAAAATGTATATTAATGAGGACAGGACCAAAGTGCTCAGCTCACTGGAAGGTACCCGTATTTTGCTGGCTGAAGACAATCCTGTAAATATGGCCATTGCAAAAAGATTTTTAAAAAAATGGGGTGTTGAGCTTACAGAAGCCGCCAATGGAAAACTGGCCGTGGAAGAATTCAAAAAAAGTGAATTTGATTTGATACTGCTTGACCTTGAAATGCCTGAAATGGACGGAGCTACCGCTTTATTGGAGATTAAAAAATTAAATCCCGAAATACCTGTACTGGCTTTTACAGCAGCCGCGTATGATAATATGCTGGCCGATTTGCTGCAAAAAGGATTTATCGATTTTATTCCCAAACCTTTCAGGCCGGAAGACCTTCATGGAAAAATTGCCTACCACCTGCAGAACGCAAAAAGGGCATGAATTGATGTATCGCCCGGCGGGTGTTAAACAGTTCCACTCTTGCTGCATGCTCTTTCAATGGCAGAAGTTCAGAGCGCAGAACAAGTAATCTTCCATTATTAATCATCCACTTATAGCCTAACGGCATTACCCTGATCTTACCACCAATACCTTATCTTGAAAGCAGCAACCGCCCCCGATATTTTTTAAAAGGCTGGAGGGAATATTTCAAATACATAAAAAATCCCGTACATTGATTTTTGTGATATTTGTGAAATTATGAGTGGCAACCCGGGTAAGGAATATGGTATAAAATCCGATTTTGTGCGTTTATGGTCTGCAAATTTTTGCCTGGCCCTATTTTTATTACTAGGGAGTATTTGTTCCGATGCCCAAAACCTTCCCCCTTTAACCTACCTGGGTATTGAGCATGGATTGTCAAATAATTCTGTCCGTGCTATTTTACAAGACAGCAGGGGATTTATGTGGTTGGGCACCTATGACGGTTTAAACCGGTATGATGGCAATACTTTTAAGATTTTCAGGAATAAATACAACGATTCATTATCGCTTATTAATAATGTACTTACCGCTCTTGAGGAAGATAAAGCACGGCAGATATGGATCGGCACCAGGCAGGGTGCCTGCTTTTACAATTTTCTGGAGGATAAATTTCATCACCTGACGATAAATGCGCCGGATGGAAAAATTATTGTACTCACCAATGTAATCAGGGACATTAAGGCAGATGAACACAACAATGTATTTGTTGGCTCTGAAACACAGGGGTTGTTTATTTGTGAAAATGGAAAGTTTCCGGCAAAAAAAGTGGCCATTGCCGGGCATCCTGAAATTGTTTCATATGGTGTGCAGGCGATTGTTACAGATGGCAATGCAAAAACCTATGTTTTTTTACAAGGAAGAGGCCTGTATCGTTACAATTATCTGCAACAGCAGCTCGAACTACTAAATGCCAGTGTTGAACGGGCCTATACGATGTTCAATACCCAATCCAACCTGCTGATTGGCGCCGGTCCGTCTTTATTTACATTCAATAAACATACTGGCACCATTACAAAAATTGGAAGTATTGATACTTCAATCCATCCCAATAATATCATATGGTCTTTGTTACAGGATAACAGTGGCAAGATATGGATCGGCACTACTGAAACGGGAGCAGAAGTATGGGATATTGTTTCCGGCAGCAAAAAATTGCTGAACCCGGGCGACAACAAACAATCCCTGACTTCAAGTGGTGTGTATTGTATTTATGAAGATCGCAACCTGCGTAAATGGGTGGGTACTGCCAGGGGCGGTATAGACATTTTTGATCCGCAAAAGCAAAATGTCGAAACCATCGCGCATGATCCTTCAAATCCTTCCAGTATTTCGGGAAATTTCGTATCGGCCGTGTTTCAATACAACGACAGTGTACTCTGGATTGGCATTGAAGGTGCGGGGCTGAATGGGTGGAACCGCAGGAAAAATACCGCTTACCGGCTGAAGGAAATTAACAAAGACGACCCGTTGGCTTCAGAATTTATTGTAGACATTCAAAAGGATTTTACTGGCGATATCTGGCTGACTTCATTTGTAAACAGTATATACAGGTACAGGGCGGCGCAAAATAAATTTGAACATTATGATTTGGTCAATACGGATGGAGAAAAACGGAGTAAAGTGGCTTTCCGTGTGTATGAAGATGCCGAAAAAAATTTGTGGGCCACCACATTACGCCGTGCCGATGTAAAAGGCGCACTTTATCTTTTCAACAGAATAACGAACAAGTTTGAATTGTACGACAGCCGGCTCTCAGATTTGTTTACGCTCCTGGAAGATTCAACCGGAAATTTTTGGGCAGGCGGGCTGACCCATGTTATTAAGATTGATAAAAAAACCAGGGACCATCAGTTTTATTTTATAGGCAACACGGTAAGAGGATTGTTTCGTAGCAAACCAAATGAATTATGGGTTGCAACAGAAGGCGGTGGATTGATTTTATTCGATCCTTTAAAAAAGGAAATCGTAAAAAGATATACAACAGACGATGGTCTTTGCAATAACTCAATTACAGCCATACTGGACGATAATAAAGGCAATCTGTGGCTAAGTTCTTATAATGGTCTTTCCTGTTTTAACCGGGAACGCCGCAGTTTTATAAATTTCTCAAAGTTCGATGGACTGCAAAGCAATCAATTCAATTTCAATGTAGCGTTAAGGCTTAACAGCGGTGAACTTGCATTTGGAGGGATTAAGGGACTTAATATCTTTTATCCTTCGGCTATTTTTCCGTCTGCTACAAAAGGAAAGTTATTTTTGACAGCCATTAATGTTAACGGAGCAGATATAAATGGCAGTAACCCATTTGTTGTAAAAGCAGATTCAGAACAAATTGCCCAGCTCCGCATTCCCTACAATGATGCCGTTTTTAAATTTGAATTTTCGAGCCCTGAATTTTCAACACCCGATAAAATACAATTCTCTTATTTTATGCAGGGCTGGGATAAAAACTGGAACCATGCCGGTAAAGACCGCACGGCTTTATACACCCACCTGGATGAAGGGTCATATACTTTTAAGATAAGGGCCATTGCAGCCAACGGGGTATGGAGCGCCAATGAAGTATCACTGCATATCCGGGTGTTACCACCCTGGTTCAGGTCCTGGTGGGCTTATATAATATATGCATTGATAATTACAGGCACCCTGTATGCATTCTATTCTTACAGGGTAAGGCAAAGGAAATTAACTTATGAAGCCCGGGTAGCCCAGTTAAATGCCGACCGGGAGAAATCGGAGCGTGAAAAAAAGCAGGCCGAGCTTGACAGGGAACTGGCAGAACACAATAAAGACAGGGCAGAACATGCACTTGCGTTGGCAGAAAAAGAAACCGACAGGGTAAGACTGGAAAAGGAGAATGAAATCAATGAAAGAAGAAATGCTTTTTTTACCAATATTTCTCATGAATTCCGTACACCACTTACTTTAATTATCAATCCTGTAAAAGATCTGTTGCAAAATGAAAAATCGCCGGTACAAACAGGCGACAGGGAGCTGAGTATTGTTTATCGCAATGCACGCAGGATGCTGAGCCTGGTTGACCAGCTTTTGTTGTTCCGTAAGGCAGAGAGCGGGCTTGACACGCTCAGGATCTCAAAGCTCAATTTCTATGATTTATGCAACGAAGTATATCTGTGTTTTGTGCAGCAGGCAAAAGCAAAACATATCGACTACAACTTCAATTGCAGCCATTCCTTGCCTGAGGTATATGGTGACAGGGAGAAAATAGAAATCGTATTGTACAATCTTATCTCCAATGCCTTAAAATATACACCCGAAAATGGCCGTATTAGCTTTAGTATTACAGAAAGCGATTCAAAAGTTAATATAAATGTGTCGGATACGGGTCCTGGTATTGCCGTTGAAACCGGCGATAAATTGTTTGAAAAATTCTATCAATCAGGCGGTTCCGGTGCGAGACCGCAGCCTGGTTTTGGCATCGGATTATACCTGGTAAAACATTTTACCGATCAGCATCACGGGCATATTTCATATCAGTCTGAACCGGGGCAGGGCACCAGCTTCAGCCTTGACCTGTTAAAAGGAAAGAAACATTTTGGTGATCTCCCGGTTCATGAAGAAGATACCGGCGCCGCTGTTTTTTTAAACGAGCTGGCTGCAGCAGAAGAAACGGGCATGGAAAAGCAAATTGAAGCCGGCAGTTTAAACCAACTGGTTACGGCCAAACAATCGATGCTGGTGACGGATGATGACGAACAAATGCGTAATTATATAGTAAGCATCTTTGCAGACGGGTTTATGATGCACGAAGCCGCCGATGGCGCGGAAGGGCTGCGAAAAGCAAAAGAATATTTCCCGGATATTATTATAAGCGATATTAAAATGGAGGGCGGTAACGGAATTGATTTTTGCCGGGCAGTAAAAAGCGACGAGGCCCTGAATCATATCCCTGTTATATTACTAACCGGCACCTCATCTGATAAGTTAAGGTTGGAAGGGGTAGAAGGAGGAGCAGACGATTACATTACAAAGCCTTTTGATAAAGATTTACTGGTTGCAAGAGTAGGCAACCTGCTGACCAGCAGGGATAACCTGCAAAAATATTTTTACAATGAAATTACGCTCAACCGGAACGACCTTAAAATTTCAGCGGAATACAAAGAATTCCTTGAAAAATGCATTTCCATTACCACGGCCCATCTGGATGAAGAACGGTTTACAGTAAAAGATCTGGCCAGGGAACTGGGCATGAGCCATTCTTCCACTTATAAAAAGATCAAAGAGATCTCAGGCCAGTCAGTTAATGGTTTTATACGGTTCGTCCGGCTTCGCAAGGCAGCTGAACTTTTTATCAATACCAACGATAATATCGGGCGGATTTCTTTCCAGGTCGGCATCACTGACAAAACCCATTTCCGGGAGCACTTCACCAAACTTTTTGGCATGTCCCCCGCTGAATATATCAAGAAATTCAGGAAGCCTTTCAACCAGGATTATCATCTTGACAAATCCTCTTTCGGAAAAAAGCCTGATTGAACGGTTCTTTTCGCCGCCCGGAATTTTCTTTAACGGAGAAGTTATAGAACTCATTTCTATAATTACTGCCCTGCTTTTGTTGGTCAGTCATTTTCATATTTCCACTTTTATCACATTCGCCACATTTCTTCGCAGTTTTCGCAAAAAATAAGAATTTGCCCTCTTTTTATCAGAATGCCCCCCTTATTAACCCACTCCCACGGCCTTAGTTTTGGTTTTTGTGAATAAAGCTAAACCGATTTAGTCTTTTTAAAAGCCAAACGATTGCATATGAAAATTGAATGCCTTTCAGGTTTCTACAACCAGATTTTTAAGACAACGCAACCTGCCCGTCCTGATGCTGCAGGTCTGCCATCCCGCCGGTCTGCCGGTTATTATTTTCCCCTACAATTTTTTAAACTAAAAACTGCTATTATGAGAAGTTTGCTTTGCACCTATGAAAGTATTGCCAGGCAGCAGTGGCGCGTGAAAATTTATACACGGCTATTGTTCGTATTTTTTGTGCTGGCTTTTACTGTTTTGAAAGGCCAGTCCCAATCCATCACCGGAAAAGTAACGGACGCTAATGGGAAGCCATTGCCCGGTGCCACGGTAACAGTAAAAGGCGCCAAACGAACTGTTGTAACCAACACCCAGGGTGATTTTTCTATACCGGCAAAAACAACAGATAAATTGCTGATTAGCTATGTTAACTATAAAGATCAGGAAGTTCCTGCTTCTGTTGTCGTATCCGGCATAAAACTGCAACCAACGGATAAAACGCTCGATGATGTGGTAGTGGTAGGGTATGGTACGCGTAAAAAGGCCACCCTAACAGGCTCAATAGCAACTGTTGATTCAAAAGTTTTCCAGGACAGAGGCCCTACCGCTAATCCGCTGGCTGCATTGCAGGGACAGGTGCCGGGTGTGGTGGTTACCCGCACTGCTGCTGCTCCCGGAAGGGAAGGATGGAATTTTCAAATTCGTGGTGCTACTTCTACCAATGGTACCGACCCGCTGGTAATAGTGGATGGTATTCCATTGGTGAGTTTGAATGCATTGAATTCAATCAATCCCAATGATATCGACAACATGTCTTTTTTGAAAGATGCATCTGCTGCCATTTATGGCGCCAGGGGTGCAGGGGGAGTAGTACTGATTACTACCAAGAAAGCAAAATCTGGCAAACCAACGATTCAGTACGATGGTTCTGTTTCATTTAAGAAGATTGGTTTACAACCGCACTTAATCAATGTCAAACAATTTGGACAGGGGTTGGTAGATGGCACCACCAACGATTTTTATGGTGTAGCACCTACCAGTTATATCTGGTATAAGTTCGGACAATTGCAATTGAATGCGCCCGACAGCGGCTACCTGGACATGAATGTGACATATAATATGGATTGGGCAACAGGTAAACTTACCTATGTCGGTACGCCCACCACACCTTCCTCTAATCCCGCTAATCCTGGTTTTGGCGACGTAAAAGATTTTACATTTTTTAATACCAACTGGGTAGATGAATTATGGGGAACTGCTACTTCCAACCAGCATAATATCAGTATGTCTGCACGGAATGACAAGTCGGGTTATCGTTTATCGCTTGGGTATATGAATGATGGCAGTCTGCTGAAATGGGGCAACAATTCAAATAAAAGATACAATCTAAGGCTATCTCATGATTATACTTTTTCAGATAAATTTAAACTGGAAACAATTATAGCCCTGGAAAAAAATGATATTGTTCAACCTACGCAAGCAGGTGCCGTGCTGGGCCAATACCAGCAGCCTGGTTTTCCAATAGCTACCAAACTGGGGCAGCCTTATGGATGGGGTACACAATATAGCCCTAACTGGCTGGCAGCGCTGGGTGGAGATCAGGATGAATACAATACCCGCATATTTGCAAATATGCGGGCCACATATTCATTTACCAGGCACCTGCGTTTAATTGGCCAGAGCGGGTATAACTGGAATGCTACCGATATAAAGACACAGCAAAAAACAATTAATAACTGGTATAATTATGCAGGTTACCAGAAAGGTTCGCCGGATAATCCATCACAGGCTAATTCTTATTACCAGCGACAATTAATAAAGGATCCATATTATAACATTAATGCTTATTTGGAATACCAGAATACATTTAAGGGTCTTCATGATTTTGGTGCAACAGTGGGCACTAATTACGAACGTGATGAATTGAATTCTTACACCGCAAGAACGAATTATATAGCCAATGACAATGTCCCTTCGCTTAACCTGGGTATCGGGGATGCGACAACAAAATCTGTTACAGAAAGCCAGAGCCATTATGCCATCGGATCCTATTTTGGAAGGTTGAATTATGCATACAACAATAAATACCTGTTTGAAGCCAATGCACGTTACGACGGGTCTTCCAAATTTGCAGCGGCAGACAGGTGGAAATTGTTTTATGGTTTTTCTGCGGGCTGGCGGCTGATACAGGAAAAATTTATGAAAGGGGTTAGCTTCCTGGATGATCTGAAACTCCGCGCTTCATTTGGTACCGTAGGTAATCAAAGCGGTATTAATTTATACGACTACCTGCAATTGTTAAACGTAAGTTCAAATACAACGGGCGCCACCAACAACGGCTTTCCGATTATAGGCACAGGCACGGTAGTTTATACAGCACCTACTGCAAGTCTTGTAAGTTTAAACCGTACCTGGGAAAAGGTACAAACCAAAAACCTGGGACTTGACTTTACACTTTTAAAAAATCGTCTTTCCGGAAGCTTTGATTATTTTATAAAGGATAATATTAATATGCTGCTGGGTCAGCAGTTCCCGGCCGTTTTGGGCGCTACAGCTCCCAGTTTAAACCTTGGTCATCTGAGAACACACGGATGGGAAGCACTTATTTCATGGAGGGATAATATTGGTAAGTTTAATTATCATGTCAGCGCTACTATTACCGACAATAACAATACACTTATCAGTTATTCTGCCAACAGTGTGATAGCTCCGGGGTATAATACTGCCGTACAGGGATATGCGATTGGTTCCTATTTTGGTTTACAATATGCAGGACGCGCGCAGGATCAAAAAACACTTGATGCGTACAGGTTGCTGGCGCCCGGCAATAACATAAGTATGCCGCTAACTACGGGTACTTTACCAGGAGTAAGATTGGGCGATAATATGTATGTTGATCAAAATAAGGATGGCAAATTAACCACACCGGCAGATTTGGTTTACCTGGGACGTGATGATCCGCGTTATACTTATGCAGCTAACCTGGGTGCAGAATGGAAAGGTTTCGATTTCTCAGCTACTTTCCAGGGAGTGGGTAAAAGAACCATTTTCAGGGAAGGTAACTGGCGTGTTCCTTTTGGTTCCATTTTCCAGGGGCAAACAGATTTTTGGGTAGGCAAAACATGGACGCCATCTAATACCGGCGCTTATTATCCCGTGCTCAGTGTGGGTCA
>Ga0207689_10000981_pt1 | contig 27355 bp, 18 predicted proteins | sample KBSMisM52_FD_184312 | JGI IMG/M metagenome (GOLD analysis project Ga0207689, IMG submission 184312) | Miscanthus rhizosphere microbial communities from Kellogg Biological Station, Michigan, USA - KBS Miscanthus M5-2 (SPAdes) (version 2) | ecosystem: Host-associated > Plants > Roots >...
CTGGCACGATCCCTGGCTTGCCCTCGGCAAACAAATCCGCGCCAACGCAAAAGATGACTGGCGCGAGGTGGTCGGCGTTGTCAAGGACATGCACGACGATGGTTTGGATAAGGAACCGCCCAGTTCCGTGTATTGGCCAATCCTGGCTGCTCATTTCACGGGCACCGAGCTTGATGTCCGCCGATATGTGGCCTACTCAATCCGCAGCCAACGCGCCGGCCCGGAAAATTTTATGAGCGAGGTACGGCGGGCCGTGTGGTCGGTGGACTCAAATCTTCCGCTGGCAGATGTCCACACCGTCGACTACTTCTACCGAACGTCGATGGCACGGACTTCGTTCACCCTGGTGATGCTTGCGATCGCCGGGAGCATGGCACTCTCGCTCGGCATTGTGGGCCTTTACGGCGTGATTGCGTATTCCGTGTCGCAGCGAACGCGCGAGATTGGCATCCGTAGCGCTCTTGGCGCGCAGCAATGGGAACTGACGGGAATGTTCGTGCGCCACGCTATGTGGCTGACGGGCGCCGGTGTAACCTGTGGGCTCATTGCAGCGTTGGCGCTGACACGCCTGATGTCCTCGCTGCTATTTGGCATCAAACCCACCGACCCGGCAACCTTCGCGGTGGTGTCGATAGGTCTTCTTTCGGCTGCCGTAGTTTCGAGCTATCTGCCGGCACGTCGCGTCGTCGCGGTGAACCCCGTTGAGGCCCTGCGTGCGGAATGATTCACGACACTCGAAGTCTCCATCATCCATGACGATGTCCAAACTGTCTCCTACGCTTTGTTGTGATCAAAGCTACAGGGAAATGCAGCTGCGGCAGCTGAATCTGGTACCTCCTTCACCAGGTGCGACTTTCACTCCGCCCAACGCTCAATCGCGGAAAATGCACCGGAACCGTCGATAGAACACCTGTGTCTTGCGCCGATGCTCCTGTTTGTAAACACTGGATTCTGTAGCGGTTCCGCAAGAACTATGGAAGACAGCAGTTTGGTTTCAATCGTTTATTTATCCTGACACGCTTTCGCCAAAGCTAATTGCTGCATCTAAGATTTCCACACTGAAATCAATGTTAAATGGAGACAACCTCATTGTATGGCGCGGGCGTCCCTATCCACTCGGCGCTACTTGGGATGGAGAAGGAGTCAACTTCGCTATTTTTTCCGAGCATGCAGAAAGGGTTGAGCTATGTCTGTTCGATCCCAACGGGCGCCGACAGATCCGCTACGTCAAACTTCAGGAGCAGACCGACCAAGTCTGGCACTGTTATCTTCCCGAGGCGCGTCCCGGATTGGTGTACGGCTACCGGATTACTGGGCCATACGATCCATCACGGGGCATGCGTTTCAATTCTCACAAACTCTTGTTGGATCCTTATGCGAAGCAGATACAACCCCTCACTTGGAGCGACGCAACCTTCGGCTACCGCATCGGACACAAAAATGCCGACCTTTCATTCGACCGCCGCGATAGCGCCCCCGGAATGATGAAAGGTGTGGTAGTCGACTCCGCCTTCACATGGGGGAGCGACCGCCCCCCACGCATCCCCTGGCATCACAGCGTGATCTATGAAGTTCATGTCAAGGGCTTCACCATGATGCATCCCAAAGTTCCTGCCAAACTCCGCGGAACTTATGCTGGGCTGGCCACCGCTCCGGTCATCGACTATTTGCAGAAGCTGGGTGTGACTGCGGTGGAGCTGTTACCTGTCCACTGTTTTGTCGATGATCGCCATCTGGTCGAAAAACGTCTACGCAACTATTGGGGCTACAACTCTATCGGTTTTTTTGCGCCGGAGCCGCGTTATTGCTCAACTGGCAGCATAAATGAATTCAAAACCATGGTGAAGACGCTGCACTCTGCGGGCATCGAAGTGATCCTTGATGTGGTCTACAACCACACTGCCGAAGGCAATCAAATGGGGCCTACTCTTTGTTTCCGTGGGATCGATAACTCTGTTTATTACCGGCTCATGCCCGACAATCCTCGCTACTACATGGACTACACAGGTACGGGAAACACGCTTAACATGCGCCACCCGCGTGTGTTGCAGCTCATCATGGACAGTCTGCGTTACTGGGTGCTCGAAATGCACGTGGATGGTTTCCGCTTCGATCTTGCAGCAACCCTGGCGCGCGAATTGCACGAAGTGGACCGCCTCGGAGCTTTTCTCGACATCATTCATCAGGATCCAATTCTGTCTCAGGTGAAGTTAATTGCCGAGCCATGGGATTTAGGTGAAGGCGGATACCAGGTGGGAAAATTTCCCGTCGGATGGGCGGAGTGGAACGATCGCTATCGTGATGCGGTGCGGTCTTACTGGAAGGGCGACGGCGGAGTCATCGGTGAACTCGCATATCGCATCACCGGATCCAGCGATTTTTATGCGCGCAGCGGGCGCAGCCCTTATGCCAGCATTAACTTCGTGACCGCGCATGATGGTTTCACTCTCAACGACTTAGTCAGCTACAACGGTAAACACAATGAAGCAAACGGGGAAGAAAATCGCGATGGTACCGACAACAACCGCAGTTGGAACTGTGGAGTCGAAGGCCCGACTGATGATCCGGCGGTAAATTCTTTACGCGCCCGTCAGAAAAGAAATTTCTTGGCAACCCTCTTGTTGTCGCAAGGGGTGCCCATGATTTTGGCGGGAGATGGCCTCAGCCATACGCAAAACGGCAACAACAACGCGTATTGTCAGGACAACGAGATCAGCTGGATCAATTGGAACCTGAAGCCGGAACAACGCCACCTGCTGTCGTTTACGCAGTTGATGACCCGATTGCGGAAAAACCATCCCGTATTTCATCGCCGCAATTTCTTTCAGGGCCGTGCCATCAAGGGAGTAGGGATCACGGACATCCAGTGGCTGCGTCCAGATGGGCAAGAGATGAATGATGATGAGTGGAAGCAGGATTCGGCCCGCTGCCTTGGCGTGTTCTTAGACGGCGATGCACTAGGCGAGGTCGATGAGCGCGCTCAGCCGGTGAAAGATGAAAGCTTTCTCGTGTTGATGAATGCTGATCACGAATCCATCCCATTCACACTCCCGGCGCTTCCCGAAAACGAAAACTGGGTCGCCATCGTTGACAGTTCCTACGAACCGCGTGGAAATCCTGGATCTTCGCACAAGGGACAATCCACATATTCGTTGGAGGCCCGTTCGCTGGTGGTGATGGTCGCGCGCGAAAGAGGTCGCTCTCGTGTAACGGAACGCCGACATGAAGCGTAAACACTCCATGCCGTTTGGAGCCGTGTGCCTGCCGGATGGCAGCGTACGCTTTCGTTTGTGGGCACCCGAGCCGGAAAAGGTTGACGTACTGGTCGATGGATCTTTGCTGCCCATGACCAAAGTTGATCCGGAGTGGTTCGAGTTGACGACCAACAAAGCGTCCGCAGGGAGCCACTATCAGTTTGTAATCGACGGCGAGTCGCATGTGCCTGATCCTGCTTCTCGTTTTCAGCCGCAGGATGTTCACGGGCCGAGCGAAGTGATCTCGCCTGACAACTTTGATTGGGCCGATGCGAACTGGAACGGGCGTCCATGGGAGGAAGCGGTCATTTACGAGCTGCACGTAGGAACATTTTCACCCCCCGGAACATTTGCCGGAGTCGAACAGAAGCTGGACTATCTGGCCGGTTTGGGTGTGACGGCTATTGAGTTGATGCCTGTTTCTGATTTCTTCGGCAAGCGAAACTGGGGATACGACGGCGTTTTGCCCTATGCGCCAGATTCTTCCTACGGCCGCCCTGAAGATTTGAAGCGTCTGATTCAGTCCGCCCATAACAAAGGACTCATGGTGCTGCTCGATGTGGTTTACAACCACTTCGGGCCGGAAGGAAATTATCTTCGCCTTTACGCACCGCAGTTTTTTACTGACCGTCACTGCACGCCTTGGGGAGACGGTATCAACTTCGATGGCGAGCGCAGCCGAGCAGTGCGGGATTTCTTCATCCACAACGCTGTCTACTGGCTCGAGGAGTATCACTTTGACGGGCTGCGGCTCGACGCAGTCCATGCTATTCAAGACGACTCAACGCCTGACATTCTTATGGAGCTGGCCACAACGGTGCGCCGGACATTCTGTTCGAAGCGGTATAGTCATCTTATTTTGGAAAATGATGACAATGCTGCGCACTACCTCAATCGAATATCGGGCACCAGCGCTTACGACGCTCAATGGAATGATGACATCCATCACGTCTGCCATGTCTTGACCAGCGGTGAAAGCGACGGATACTACAGCGACTATGCTGATCGGCCCGCAAAACTGCTCGGCAAGTGCCTGACCGAAGGGTTTCTATTTCAGGGGCAGCCTTCGGCCTACCGCAACGGCAAACACCGCGGTGAACCCAGCCGCGATTTGCCGCCCAGCAGCTTCGTGAACTTCTTGCAAAATCACGACCAGGTGGGAAACCGGGCCTTTGGGGAGCGAATCTCAAGTTACGCAAGACCTGATGCCGTTAAGGCTGTTATGGCAATTTTGCTGCTGGCGCCGTCTCCGCCGCTTCTTTTTATGGGAGAGGAATTTGCGGCGAGTACCCCTTTTCTATTTTTCTGTGACTTCGAAGGTGATTTAGCCAAAGCTGTGCGAGACGGTCGTCGCGCCGAGTTCGCTAAGTTCAGACAATTTCGTGATGCCGCCACTCGTGATCGCATTCCTGACCCCAATGCCGAGAGCACGTTTCTCGCTTCCAAACTTGATTGGGACTCACAGAAAAAATCGCAACATATGGAATGGTTCAATTTTTATTCTCATCTGCTGGCGCTGAGAAAGCGTGAAATCGTACCTCTCCTGCGCGAAATAGGTGGCAACTCTCGAAAGACTTCCTACACAAGTTCTCAAGCCAATGGCTTGAATGCGTGCTGGCATTTGGACAACAAGACTCTTAAGCTCCAGGCAAATCTGAGCGATGACATATCTAGCTTCGAGCCGTCGGGTCGTGGGCTCATTTATTCAACTTTTGCAATAAACCAGACCGGCGGGATGCCGCCGTGGTCGGTCGCATGGTTCGTGAACCAATGAATACGCCTGAAATTCCGCTCGCGACGTATCGCTTGCAATTCAATCGCGATTTTACGTTTGCCAAGGCGACCGAGATCATTCCCTACCTCGCGGCCCTGGGAATTTCTCACTGTTACGCGTCTCCCTATTTGCGCGCTCGCCCTGGCAGCATGCACGGCTACGACATCATCGATCACAACCAGTTGAATCCCGAGATCGGTACGCCCGAAGAGTTTGAAACGTTCGTTGAGACCCTCCACCAGCACAACATGGGACAAATTCTGGACATTGTGCCCAATCACATGGGCGTCATGGGATCGGACAACGCATGGTGGCTTGATGTTCTTGAAAATGGCGAAGCTTCCAACTATGCGTCGTTCTTCGACATCGATTGGCAACCATTAAAAGACGAATTGCAAGGCAAAGTTCTGGTTCCTGTGCTCGATGATCAATACGGCGCAGTACTCGACAAGGGCGACCTGAAGCTGACCTTTGATTCAGAAAGAGGCGAATTCAGCATTTACTTTCATCAGCATCGTTTTCCCATCGATCCCAAAGAGTATCCGGCGATTTTGGGGCGCGACGCGGAGCGACTGGCTGAAGCATTAGGCAGCGAAAATCAGGAGTTGCTGGAACTGCAAAGCTTGACCTCAGGCTTTAGCCATCTGCCGGCGCGCTCAGAGGGCGCGAATGGTAAAAGAGCTGAACGCAGTCGCGACAGGGAAATCCACAAGCGTCGTCTGGCTGCTTTGTGCGCGCAATCTCCGCAAATATTGAATTTCATTCGAGAAAACGTGTTGGCACTCAATGGAACTCCTGGCGGGCCTCGCAGTTTTGACGAATTGCATGAACTGATCAAGACGCAGGCTTTTCGCCTTGCCTACTGGCGCGTGGCCGCCGACGATATCAACTACAGGCGCTTTTTCGATATCAACGATCTCGCCGGCCTGCGGATGGAAAACTCTCAGGTGTTCGAAGCCACACATCGCTACGTCCTGGAGTTGGTGCATGCAGGCAAAGTGAATGGCTTGCGAGTCGACCATCCTGATGGACTTTTCGATCCGGCGCAGTACTTCAAGAACCTGCAAAACACCAAACCGGTTTATGTAATCGTGGAAAAGATTCTCTCCGGCGACGAGCCTCTGCCCACGGACTGGCCGGTCCATGGCACTACCGGCTACAACTTTTCCAATCTAGTGAACGGACTATTTGTCGATTCAACGTCCGCCGCAAAAATCCGCCGTAGTTATCGCGGTTTTCTCGGACAAGCCCTAGACTTCCGGGATGTTCTTTACCGCTGTAAGAAAAATGTGATGCGCAATGCACTGGCTAGCGAGTTGAATGTGCTGGCTAACATTCTGAGCCGCGTCGCGCTCTCCAACCGCCATACCTGCGACTTCACATTGAACAGCTTGAGAAACGCGCTGAGCGAAATCGTCGCCAACTTTCCTGTGTACCGCACCTATCTGACCGAAGACGCAGTTTCCGAACACGATCGCTGGTATGTCGAAACCGCGCTACAGGCCGCCAAAAAGCAGAGCAAATCGCAGGACACCAGTGTTTTTGACTTCATCCGTCGGGTATTGCTCACGCGCAAGGATGATCCACAAAGCGAGAACTACCGGAAGAGGTTCATTACTTTCTCCATGAAGCTGCAGCAATTTACCAGTTCCGTTATGGCAAAGGGCTTGGAAGACACCAGTTTTTACCGATATCACCCGTTGATGTCGGTCAACGATGTCGGCGCGAACCCGATGGAACTTGGGGTGACGCCCGGAGAATTTCATGACAAGACAGCGAGGCGCGCGCAGTCCTGGCCTCATGCTATGCTCTCGACCTCAACCCATGACAGCAAACTCTCAGAAGATGTTCGCGCACGCATCAATGTATTGTCGGAAATACCCGGACAATGGAGATTGAAGGCGCGACAATGGCGGCTGATCAACCAAAGAAAAAAAGTGTTCTTTGACGGCCAAGAAGCACCGACTAGAAACGATGAATACCTTTTCTATCAGGTATCACTTGGAGTATGGCCCGCAGTTGACGCCGCTCCTAACGACGAACTGCGCGAGCGACTAAAGAACTACATGCTAAAGGCCGCGCGTGAAGCGAAAGAATCTACCAGTTGGGCCAGTCAAAATCTTGAATATGAGAAGGCGCTCACTTGTTTCGTTGATGCGGTGCTGGATCCGGCAGCCAATCAGGAATTCTTGGCTGATTTCCTCACATTCCAAAAAAGAATTGGGCGTGCCGGCATCTTGAACAGTCTGGCGCAAATTCTGATTAAACTGACTGCGCCCGGCGTGCCCGATATTTATCAAGGCAATGAACTGCTCACTTTTCACCTGGTTGATCCCGACAATCGGCGCCCGGTCGACTATTCCTTACGAAAACGACTTTTGTGCGAGCTGATTTCAGCGATGGGGTGCGAACGGGAAAATAGCATTCGACAAATTGCCGAAAAAATGGACAACGGTTCTGACTACCACGGACGCGCCAAACTTTTCTTAACCTGGAGCGCATTACAAGCCCGCCAACAATACAGGTCATTGTTTCAAGATGGCCAATATATACCCCTGACTGTAACCGGTCCGAATGCTCAACATATTTTGGCATTCGCGCGAAAGTGGGGGGATTCCACAGCAGTCATCGCAGTGCCTCGGCTGTGTGCACGCTTGCTTAATGATCACGCTTCCATGCTCGCCTGCAAGTGGCAAGACACTCAAATAGAGCTTCCACTGGAGTGGAATGGGATGCACTATCGAAACTGGCTCTTGTCTCGACCATTTTTAGAAGTTTCTCAGAAAGACAAAGCACTTACAATAAAAGGGGCCGACCTGTTCGCTGAATTTCCCTGCGCGTTACTCATTGGCGCTTCACAACAATGTTAGGCTCACATCAAGCTCTCTAACTAAGCGGACCGCTTCCTACGCACCCGATGCAGCCTGGAAAAGCAAGCAGCAATTCCGGCTTCTAGGTCTCTACTGTTTTCGTGATGGTCAAGCTGGCCCGATTGTTCGGCAGGTGGCGACCAACAGCCGTAAGATGTTAAATAATGATGTACTGCAGTTAGTCTAAGTCGCGGCCACGAAACGTTCCTGTTATTTATGATTTCAACGGTGATGCTGACGGCCTTCATTGATGCTGTTACCAGTAAAGGCCTGGGACGCGGCAGTACAGATTTCCCAGACACTGAATGTGACCGCACCGTCGTCGCTATGCGCGGGCCCGAATTGCCGAAAATCTCTTTTACGAATGTTTAGTCCCAGTTTGATCTGGAGCAAGGCGGCGATGCTTAAGTCTGTCCTCTTTTTCTTTAAGGAGCCGCGAGACTTCCAATATTAGTTGGTTAAACTTTTCGTCATCCTTCTCCTTGGCCGCAAGTTCGCATAACTCCATCCACTGTTCCTTCTTTTTATCATCTGCCATAGTTTGAGTGGCGCGTTACTTCTATTGGCGTTTATTTTCTAACTGAGATGACGAGTCGCAAATACAGTAAAACACTTAGCCCGGCCGTGCCTATGTCCTAGTCTGTTCAATACGGTACAGTTTTGCTGATCGCAATTTGGGCAGCACCCGCAAAATGGAAAATCTGATGAGAGAGCAAGCTGAAGCTTTGGCGGATGAGTTAAGAGAATTATGCAAGCAGCAATCGCAAGCGTTGCAAACGGCCCCTTACTTCCGCATGTCCTCTGAAGAGGCCATCAAATACGATGAACGCCGTCTCCGGATTGCGCAGATTTCGAGTATTGTAGGCAAGTTCAAAGCTAGTTCGTTTTGAACTCTGCCGGTTGTGAGAACAGATTCCCGCCAGTGTTTCGATTTCCTTCAGTGACTTTAGTCATCACCAGTCGTTACCACTGTAGACCGTGGTCACGGATGGGCCATTGTATGGCGATTGCGGAAGCGTTAGCGTATAGCGGAAACATACTATGGCGACAAGTGTCGGCACCCTTGTAGGCAGATATGAGATCGACGCCGAACTTGGAAGAGGCGCCATGGGCGTCGTATATCGCGCCCGGGATCCCAGAATCGATCGAACCGTCGCCATCAAGACGGTTTCTCTGTTAGGTCTTGAACCCCATGCGGAACAGGAATATCGCGAGCGCTTTGTAGTCGAAGCCAGGGCCGCGGGAAGGCTGTCGCATCCCCGAATTGTCACCATCCATGATGTGGCCGAAGATCCATTCACTCTGACTCCCTACATCGTGATGGAGTATGTATCCGGTCGTTCTCTGGAAGAAGTGCTTCGCACCGAGAACGGAGCATTGCCTTTGGACACCGCTCTGCAGGTCACGCAGGAACTCGCGGAAGCGCTCGATTATGCTCACGCCAAGGGCATCGTGCATCGCGACGTTAAGCCTTCCAACATCATCGTGGCGGCAGACGGTCATCCGAAAATTACCGACTTTGGGATTGCCAAGTTGAATGCACTTGACTTCCCGCAGACTGGTCTGACCTTGGGGACGCCGGCCTACATGTCGCCCGAACAGTTGAGGGGAGATCCGGTCGATGGGCGTTCGGACCTGTTCTCGCTGGGCATAATCCTCTATCAACTTCTTACCGGACATCGACCATTCCAGGGCAACAGCACCCATACCATTTCGTTCAACGTACTCAATCGCGATCCGGTTCCCGCTCCGGCCCTCAACTCAGAACTCCGTCCAGAGCTCGGCCACGTGATCACTCGCGCGATGGCCAAGGACCCCGCGCAGCGATATCAGACAGGGAAGGAAATGGTTCTGCACCTTCAGAGCATTCGGGAAAACATCCATCCCCCTAACAGAGATTACGGAAGCGACCAAGCGAACTGGAACCGCGTTATCTCTTTCCAAAGTACGCTGGGGGTCAGAAACGGTCGTTCCCGCGGAGAGCCTGATTCGCAATCAAACGCGTTTTCTTACAGCCAGCCGTGGCAACAACTGACCGTCGGCTTGCTGACTATCGCTTGTCTGGCGTTGGCATTTGTAGGTCTTTGGCAAGCGATTCCAATTGATTCTCCCCGCGTGGTCGCAACGGCGTTGGTCTTTCCCGACGGGTCCAAAACCACAATCAGCTCGTCAATCGGCCTGCCCAAAACCGCGGCAGAAAATGCCACGGAGACTCAAGCAACGTCTAAGAAACGTTGGCGTGGCGCCAGCCTAAATGGGCAAGTCCGTAGCAACCTCACCGCCACCGGGTCGGATCTGCAAGCGTCGGTCCCTTCCACTCTCCGCATTTCCGTTGAACATCATTTTGGAACCGCCCGGCTTTCTGTATGGATCGACGGGAAGCTAACCTATAGCTATCTGCTTAACGGCGCCGTCAAGAAGCGCATGCTTCTGTTTAAGGGGGTTCAGGGTTACTTTTCCGACTCGTTAGAAGTGGGAGGCGGAGAGCACCTTATCCGCGTCCGTGTCCTGTCTGCAGATAATTCATATGACCAATCTGCGAGCATTCGTGGGAATTTTGTGCCGGGCACCGAGAAGATCCTAACCACCCAATTCGATAAAAATAATCGAGGCATGCGTCTTTCGTTGCAATAGCAAGCTTAACCGCGACTCGGCGGCTGTTGGTGCGAAGGCAACCACATGGTTCGCGGCAGTCAGCAGCACCGGCCGCTGCCCGTTCTGGAGCGGAGGCGAGCAGCGCCGCAGCCATGAGCTTTAAAGTCGCCTGCGGTTCGGAAACTGCACATTAGAAATTTTTGGTCGTGCGCATTTTTGGGCGGGCGGCGTAATCTATGGCGTAAAGCTGAGCCACTTCGAGGCAAGATCCTTATCCGCAAGAAGCTTAATGAAGACCCCTCCCACCACCGATCTCGCCTGAAATCCCATTTGCTTGCCATTCTTTGTCTCGTACCAATCCGTGAGAGGTACGCGGGACGGAGTCTCGTGGAGCCACTTGCTGACTGGCGTCAGCAACGAATCCACCTGCGAGCGGTCGCTTGTCAATGTCGCTGTCCAGATTTCCCAGTCCAGTTTGGTATAGTCTGCGCGATTGTCGAGAGGCAAGCCATAGCTGTTGGATTTTAGAAGGTAGAAAGCCATCTCGGTTTGGTAGATGCTTGCTGGAAAGAGTTGGAGGTCTAGCAGCCGGTCCCACACCAAATTGTATTTCTGACTCCAGGTTCCGGGTTTGTCGAACGCAAGCCGGTAGTGATCACCGTCGTTTGCCATCGTTTGCCATTGCGAAGCCATTTCCTTGGCGACGTTCGCATACTGCTTGGCAATGTCCGGCTTCCCCAGACGTTCTGCCAACTGCGCATACGCCGCCAGCCCTTCAATAGCCTTGATAGACAGGTTGGCATTATGCGCCAGATGCCCGGCGAAATCGTCTGTGCTGAGTTGGTTTTCCGGATCAAGTCCCTTCGCTCGCAGGTACTCCGCCCATTTTGTGAGTTGCGGCCAGAATTTTTCCGCCAGATGGATGTTGCCTTGCTTGCGCTCGAGCGCCGCCACCAGAATCAACATGTTCCCGCTCTCTTCCACGGGCATCTGATCTTCTTCGGTGCGTTCCCCTCCCCCATAAACCTGGCCGTTGGCGAGTGGATAAGTGCCAAGATCATGCGGTGCGAAGGGGAATTTCCACCGTGGCATCGATGCGTAGTCCAGAATCTGTTTCAGCTGACCCTCAAGAAGCGCAGGATTGAAAAGTAGAAAGAAAGGCGCCGCCGGGTAGATTACATCTACCGTAGAGATGCAACCGTTACTGAAATTTTCCTTCGGGAAAAGTAAAGGCGTGCCGTCGAAATCCGCAGCAAACCCATGCGCCGCCACCGCCTGACGGTACCCCAGTGCCCCAAGCTCCGCATAAGCTTTGCCCGCGACCCGTTCGAGATCCGCTGCCAACTCGTCATCGAAATGCCGCCCTCGTTTCTCAAGTTCGGGGTACTGCAACTCCGCTTCGCTCAACATCACCGCTGGAGTTTTTCCATCCCGTCGCCAATACGGACGCAACTTTCGCCCAAAGTACTCGACAGAATAGATCTCATCATAAGCGAGCAAGACCTGCCGGCTCATGCTCTGATTCGCCGTGATCTCGAAGGGCACAGAGACGGCCAAGTGCGCCGCCCCATCTCGTGGCTGGCGCGGCATGTCCATATCGTCGTCAGATGGCAGACTGCCCGACTGCACAAAGGTCGTCATCGAATCGCGAGACGTCACCGTCGTCGCCTGGTCCCCCTGTCGCACCGCCAGGTAAAAATACCCCCAGTCAATTCTCAGATCATCGCCTGCACGATGAAGAACCTGTTGATCTCGCGAACCAACTCGCAGGATCTCAAGCTGCTTTGCTTTGGCTCGTCCCCAAGTTACTTCCTGATCCGCTGAATTGACCGCGATGGTCGGACTCACATCGAGAAGAACATTCGCGGCATGACTACGCCCATCTGTCGAATGCAGCGTCCAGCTAAGGTAGGTGACCGGTCTCGACAGAACTTCAAGATCGCGAAGAAGGGCTGGGGTAAAGAAAGAAACCTCTAGACGAACACCGCCCGCTTCGAAGGCATAGTCTGTGTGGAGCGAGCTGATCTTCAGCGAAGTTTGCGGCATCGCGGGAACCTTTTTCGGTTCTGCACCCATATACCGATAGGTTTTGCCATCCACACGGACAAGGCCCGCCAGCCTTTGGTCGCTGCCTGTCCAATGTTTTGTATTAGCCCCCGTCAGAGTGTCAGAAAAAGACCAGATGCTGAAGTAGGGACTATGCGTGACCAAAGGCACCGCAGGCGCCTGCTGCTGACTCGCCGCAACCGTGGTTACCAAAAGAAGGATGAATGCATACGCCAAAAATGGACGGACTGGGAAGATCACCCTAATTTTCATCTCTTGTATGTTCCCTCTCAAATTTTGAATGCAAACCGGCACTGAGGATACTTCGAGATATTACCTTCCGCATAGTTTACCTGGACTAGGATGGAAGCAACCGAGGTTAAATCAATGGCATGAATGGTTCATTTGAACTGAACGAAAAGAGTCCAAACAGCTCAGCGCAAACCAGCTGAGAGTCTCAGACAGTAATCAGCATCGGCTCATACCATGACGATACGATGAAAGATTTAGCAAAACGAGCAGGAATATCAGTCGCGACTATTTCGTACGTCTTGAATAAAACAATGCATAAGTAGATCTGGCAGGAAACCGTAGCCAGAGTTCGGGACGCAGCAAAGATTCCTATACTACCCGGTGAATAGTGCCACCCACGAGAATGTCACCGACTGGCAGCTTCCTTGTGGGAATGGAACGACCTGATTGCATCCTCGGGAGTGTTGTAAATTTCAAATAACCTATCCGCGTTGGTGGTCGTAAACACTCGCTGAGTTATGGGCGACAAATCAGCGAATTTTATTTCAGCCCCCCGGTTACGAGCCGAGGTAAACAATGAAACCAACGTTCCCAGACCATAGCTGTCCATCATTTGGATCGAATCGAGGACAAGGACAATTCCCTTGGTCTCCTTCAGCAAATCGAGAACCACCCGCCGTAGCTCGTCCGATTCTTCTCCAAACACGATTCTCCCACGGCACCGCACTACGGTGATCGGTTCACTTCTGGAAATGTCGAGGTTTAGACGCATGCCCAATTGCCGGTACGCGATTGCACTCGCAAGGTTGCGATCCCCAAACGACATCCTAATTACAGGTGTTGGTAACCCTGCATGGGAACTGTCACAAATGTCAGAGCTGCGCACAATCACGACATTACTTACCACTGACGCTGCAGGAGCATTCCGGCCGATTGGTAATGAAAATCTTGGAAATAGGCAGGCTGTGCTCGTTCCCGGAAGAATAGACGAAAGGCTTCAATAGAGGTGTGCAGAGTCGAGAACAACATCACTGTGCTGCTGCTCAAGCTAGCTCACATTGTTCTTCACTGATCGGTCATGGATGTGCGGCGCTTTGTGAGCTTGCCTGCCCAAAGCCCTTTATTGAGAGACGTAGGCCCGGAGCGCGAGCGCAAGAGCTGGAGCCAATTGATCCAGGGCGCGATCACAGCTGAAGACTCTGCAGCACGGCGTTTTGTGACCTCGCTTTGCAGACCAAGTCGCCGAACATCAGCTGCCTGTTGCTCTTAATAAAGATGATGAAGGATTTCAAAGGCCTTCGGATTGAGAAACAGGCTTGTCATCGCGGAACCTGCCGAACTCGTATAAGGCTTTTATTTCTGGGGACATCGCTGTCCTTGGGATTTTCTTGGAATTTTCTAACAAGCCATTAACGACGGTTTTGCGTGGTATGGCCTAACTTGCATGTGGGGCGGAGGTTCTTCGAACAACTACGCGGGATTCTGCTGATGCGACAAGCTGGCAGTTCACACCACAGCGATGATCTGTCAGCAAAAAATAGCGACAGCGGGTCGACTGCAACCATTGACAGAATGATGACAGAGTTTTTACAAGCGCAGCCTGTTCACGATCATCCAATCTGCAGGCACACGGGATGCGAGGTCGCGAAATTGTGGTTTGCACAGAAGCGTCACGCGTCGTTTTCGTGATCGGTACTGTTGTCTTTTGTCTTTGTCGACTGCCCCGATTCTGAACAGGAATAACAAAATGTCGAACTCTTCTGAAACGAAGCGATATTCGTCTTTGTCCCTGAAAGACATCGTCTGTCTTTGCGCCGGCACTTGTGATGATGAGGCATGGGAGGAGTTCGTTTCCCGGGTCGGAAAACCTATCAGCCTCACCATCCTGCGCACCGCCTCTCTGTGGGGCGCGCCTTCCCGGTCCCTGGTGGAAGACCTGGTCCAAATAACCTACCTCAAACTCTGGGAAGATAGTTGCCGACTCTTACGGGACTTCGCCATCCAGCATCCTGAAGCTATTTTGGGGTATTTAAAGAAAACTGCTGCCAATGCCACCCACGATTATTTCAAGCATGGCTATAGTCAAACATCCGGCGGTGCCCAACTCCATGTTTCCACAAGTGATGTCGACCCCGAAGCAGGAAAGGAGGGTCATGGCAGCCAGGAAAAAATCGCTTTCGGACTGTTTTTGGATGAGATCGATGAGCACCTGAAGCGCTGCTTGACCGGCCCCGAGCAGGAGCGTGACCGTATGATTTTCTGGCTCTACTTCCGGCAAGGCATGAGCACGAAAGAAATCGCCTCCCTGCCGACGATCGGACTGAGTGCCAAGGGAGTTGGAAGTGTCCTCGAACGTTTGAAGCGTGATATACGGGAGCAGATCGTTGGGGTTGGTTCGGATTCCGACGACGGCGAGAGTGTAAAGCCAAAAGCAAATTCCCTCGGGAACTCGTCTTGGTTCTATAGGGTTTCAGAATATGGGACGTCCCTTCGATAAACATATCGATAACGAAGAGCTTGACGCTCTGGTGCCCTCACCTTCAGAGAGTGGGCAAGATCGGCATCGACTTTCTCCGGACGCCGTCCGTGAAACCGTGAGTCATGTGGAGTCATGCGCGGATTGCAGTAGCAAGGTTTCGAAATACCGGCAACTCATGCAACGGTCCTCAAATGTGGCGGGCTCGGCAGTCACATCGCTCGGAGCGGACTGTCCCAAAGATGGAGATGTCGATTGGCATGAAGTGGCCGCCGGATTGTGGCCGGAGTTGAAGGCAAGGCAGCTAATCATGCATGCCGCACAATGCGATCACTGCGGCCCCCGGCTTCGCGCGGCTACCTCCGTGGACGACGACCCAACTCCGCAGGAAGAAAAACGGTTGGCGGAGTTGAAGGTGCCATCGCGGCCTGTGATACAAGGCAAGCCACAACCAATTCCACCCAACCCTTGGTCGAGCTGGCGCCGTCTGCAGTGGAGTGTGTTTGTACCAGCAGCCGCGTTGGTCTTGATTGTCGCAGTGTTAACTACGATACCGCGGTCATCACCGACACCGCTTTCCGGGCCGGAGTATGCAAAGTTCGCCGTAAGCACTCACGAGCAGCATGCGCAGGGAAAGCTTGCGCTCGACGTTCGCGCGGACTCACAACAGACACTCAATGAATGGCTTCACGCGAACTCAAAATTTTCCCTCGCCCTGCCGGCATCACCTGCGCTCCCCGGCGAGGAACGGCCTTACCGTCTGGAAGGCGCACGGCTGTTGCAGGTAGGCGGCAAGACAGCCGCCTACATCGCTTACCAGATGCAGACCGGCCCTGTGAGCCTGATGGTGACGCCCGATTCAGTGGCGCTAGCTTCGGGTGGAATCGAGCTCAATTTTAAGAAGGTGAGTTTCCACTACGGCATGGTCGACGGCTACAAAGTTGTTACTTGGTCACTTCACGGATTGACTTACGCTCTGGTTTCCCATGAAGGAAATGCCACTCAACAGTCCTGCATGGTTTGCCATTCCGCCATGAGGGACCGCGACCTGAGTCACGTGCCGGCTCCATTAGGTTCTGCGGCCAACACTGTCGAGCCCGCTTGGCAATCACTCCTTGCACGCATAGACAATCACTGAGCGCACGTCCTTCTACGAATTGGCGAGTTCTTTTTGTTCTGCGTGACACCTCAGAGCATCTGTTCTCCACGGCAAATAAATTCTTCCGAAAAAGCAAAGTCCAGAGAAATCTCGTGATGTCTGGTGAGGCCGATTACGCCTTGCAATAACCGTTAGCAAAGTAGACACAACAACTCGTCAGACATGCGGCCACTTTGATTCGTACGAAACAGTGCGAGCGAACTGCCTTCGAGGTATTTGGGTGTCTTAACAACCTCAACCATTTGCAATTGGAATGACACAGAGAATTGGAGAACAAATAAAATGAGCTACAAAGTTAGTCAGCAGCCAAAAAAAATTGCGAGAGTTCGGAGCCTGTTCGCGGCTGCTCTGGTGCTCGCATGTGCCTTCGGCACAGTTACCCGTGCAGCGGCGCAAAAAGTCACGCCCCCACCCACTCCTACCGACATTACGCCCGAAGCGGGGAACTCTGCATTTTTGGTCGGCCACGCCATTGGTTCGCAAGGCTATACGTGCCTGCCTACGAGCACAGGTGGCACTTCCTGGACAGTTAACCCACCTCGCCCCGAAGCTACCCTCTTTGCAGATTTTTTCGGGCAGCCCGTTCAGATCATCACCCATTTCGCTAGCGTGAATACAAGCCCCAAAGAGGGAATCACGCCCCCGCTCAGTGGCAACGCGACCTGGCAGAGTTCGTTTGATACCAGCAAGGTGTGGGCAGTGGCGGTGGGACATATCGATGCCGGCACCGACCCTGCCAGCTGCCCGAATAGCGGCTCGATTCAATGCCTCTTACTGAAGTCAGTCGGGAACGAGGCGGGACCAACGGGAGGTAAACTCCTGGCTTCAACCACCTTCGTCCAACGCTTAAACACTAAAGGCGGATTAGCTCCCACTTCTCAGTGCACTGCGGGTCAGACTCAGCTCGTGCCGTACACGGCTGACTATTTCTTCTTTCATAAGGACAAATAACCAACGTCAGTGCCTTGAACTCGGCTGGTGCGCGCGAAGTAGCACAGTATTGGTGCCCTTCGCGTGCACGCCCGCTGATCAAGGCTTGTAGTCAATCGATCGAAAGCCCTTGTGGGGCCAAATACATATTAAGGAGAACAAAAATGAATCACAATCGCAGTGGAAAGTTTTGGAATGGCAAAGCGGCTGGAATCATCGTCCGCGTTCTGGCCGTAGCGCTCGTAGCATTCGCCATCTCTGGCATCGCCTCGGCCCAAAATGATTGGGTCAACACCCTGCAATTCGAGGGCGGCATCGGGGTCATTCCTGTTACCGGTGTTGCTGCGAATGGCGCAGTCAATCTCAACGTAGTACGCGGTGTTCCACCCGCCGGGCCCTGGAGGATCGCGGCCCTGGAAGCGGCAGTCGGGCCCGATGGACATATCAGGGTCGCAGGCCGCGGCTTACTTTTGGCGGCTGGCAACGGTATCGGGACCAACGGCGGTCAGAGCGTTCACGCCAGCCTGTTCTGTGGCCCCGCCACTTCTGCTACCGAGCACGACTCAACGGTTGCCGGAGTGCGCCTCGCGGCTGACGGCGATTTCCGAATCAACGATTTCCTGACGCCGGCCCCGCCGGTCCCTTGCACCAATCCGGTGTTGCTGATCCGGAGTGTGGGAGGAGTTTGGTTCGCCGCAGGTATCCCGGAACAGGAGAGGTAACGTTACTGGGCTGATTTGGTGCGTACGCGAACTGACCCCCCAAGTTGGGCGCTTCGCGTACACACCTCCGGCCGGCACACGGCCATACATCTTGAAACAAGACAAGGAGAATTTCGCAATGAAAAGTCTGATCTTCACCACGGTGTTTTCACGGGTATTCCGGTTCACGAACTTGGGGCGCGCCGTTGTAGCGCTCGCCCTGCTGACTTCAATCTCGGCGACTGCGGTCGCCCAATATGGTAGCCCGGGTTCGACTCCGAGCTATGGGTCAAAAGGCGCAGTCATCGGCGGAGCCGTAGCTGGCGCTGCGGCAGGCGCCGGTTTGCTCTACTGGAAACTTCACAACCGTAGCAAGCTACAGGGATGCGTAACAGGCGATGGAGACAAGCTGGTCAACGAGAAAGACAATCAGACCTACCGCCTCACCAACACGCAGAAACAGACGCTAAAAACCGGAGAACGCTTCGAGCTCCTAGGAAAGAAGACAAAAGCTGACTCGGGTGAGTTGGGGTTCGAGGTCCGCAAAATGAGTAAGGACCTTGGGCAGTGCACCGTAGCCACGGCAGAGCAGCAGTAATGACGCACGCACTCATCGACTTGCATTGGCACGGACGCAGCAGTTCGTCCCTGCCCAGACTGCGTGCCAGGCGACAACTATGATGACATGGTTCTCATCCGGGCCTCGAAGAACGGGGACACTGCCTCCTTCGAGCAGCTTATGAAAGCTAAAACCTCAGACTCCTGCGCATCGCCCAGCATGTCACCCACAATCTGCAGGATGCGCAGGACAGTTCAATAGCTCGAACTATTCCTGTATGCATGTTGCCGTTGATGCCACACTGCAAGACGCTTGCACCGCTACTGGGTTCTAGTTGCCTGCACCAGCAGTTCTAGCGACGGCACTACCATGAGGACCAAAACCGCCTGTGGCTTTTCGGAGCTTTTCAGGAACGCGATATTTCGTTGTCGTGTGTCCGCATTGACAATGCGATTTTCGTGTAGATCGTCTAACGCCTTCAGTCCAATCTCCGCAACCTCAGCTAGATTGCGCGATACTGGGACCAACTCTTGCGTCAGATACGATCGTTCGAGCAAGGGTTGCAGCTTGGCATCGTTATCGCGCCAGAGCACGAGCCATTGTTGGGCTTGCTGCCAATCTCCGGGGCCTGCTTTTCCTGAAGCGATTCGTTTTGCGATCGCGTTGAATTCCCGTGCGGTATCGCTTTCAGGGGGCACTGCATCTGCAAGACGGTTGAGCGGAGTGAAGTCGGTGTAGCTTCGCAGCTCCTGACGCGCATAATCGCGAGGGGGTTGCACCACATCCGCAAGCACCCTTAACGCTACCGGGTCTGACTCGCCGCTCATGCGCTGTATCATTTCCTCTTTGATATAGCGGTACCCCAGACCGTAGTACACGAGTTTCTGCGATACGATCGCCAGGCGCTCATACATCGAATCCACATCCCGCACCTCCTGTGAGGACCACAGACGCTCGGCGATCGCCGCGACGCGCGGCCAAGTCCGGTTGTCAACGTTTTCGGCAGAAAGAATATCGGTCCACATGGCAGCTTCGCCACCGAGAATGCGGCTCCTCTGATCGGGTGTAAGCGACGCTGTGCTGCCCACGAATGGATCCACCAGGTAATGATCGGCTGCGGATTGGTTCAAGTCGAGATAGTAACCGGACGAGAGCACGGCTCGATACCCCTGTCGGGCGGCCTGAGCCAGCGAATCCTGCCCGCGCCAGGAGTGAATCACCACATTCTTCGGAGTATCGGGCTGCAGTATTTCATCCCATCCCATCATGATCTTGTTTTGTCTGGCCACGATCTGCTGAACTCGGGCGGTGAAGCGCGCTTGCAGCGCTACGCCATCTTTAATCGCATGTGCCCGCATAAACTTTTGAATGCGCGGGGTTGCCTCCCACTGCTTCATGTCGCATTCATCTCCTCCGGTGTGGAAGTAGGAATCCGGGAAAAGAGCTGCCATCTCTCCAATAAATCCTGCGAGAAATGTGTAGGTGCCTTCGCGCGTGGGATCCATTCCAGAACCGTGAGACGGCTTTTGGCCAATGGCTAAATTGGGATAGCCGGCAAACCATGACTCTGTGTGACATGGCATGTCGAACTCCGGGACCACCCGAATGCCACGGTCGTGTGCGTAGGCGACAATCTCACGGATTTCGTTCTGCGTGTAGTAAAAGCCACCAGATCCTTTTTGCTGTAGCAGAGGAAATTTCTTACTTTCCGTGTGGAAGCCGAAGTTGTCGGAAAAGCGCCAATGAAGCACATTCAGTTTGACCGCCTCCATACCGTCAAGATTGCGCTTCACAATCGGGATCGGTAAGAAATGATGTCCGCTGTCGAGCAGCAATCCGCGCCAAGGGAAACGGGGCTCATCGTTGATGGTCCCGGCGGGAACACGGAAGCCCTGGGGGGTTACGGTTACTAACTGGAGAAAGGTTTGAAGTCCGTGAAGCACCCCCAGCGGATTTGCGGCCGTCAAGTGAACCTCGCCCGTCGAAATCTCAAGGCGGTAGGATTCATCCTCGCCTGGCCGCTGGATCACTGCACTCGGTCCTGCAGTATGAATCGTGAAGCGCGGTTTGTTGAGGATCGCTTGACGCCAAAGTTGAATTCCGGTTTCTCGCGAAAGTACATCCAGGAAGCGCTGTCGTGCTCGTTCCAGCCGAGGTTCTTTATACCCTGTCAGGACGATGCCAAAATTTTCGTCAATCAGGAATTCACCATTGCCTCGCACAACCTCTGCCGGCAGAGGCATCACTGGGAGCGGTTTATCGGTTTGCGCGCGAATGATACTAGGAAGGGCAAGCGTGCAAACGGCAAGTAAGAAAAACCTTAGAAGTCCTGAATAAAAATTCGCCAAGATAGTCTCTCCAATCATGGTTGCCTCCCACCAGGCAACGTTTCGCAAGGGACGCGCCGTGGCGGGAACCCACCTCGTGTCCCACATTCTTTCACCGAGATGGTATGCTGTCCGGCGCAGCCGACCAAGGCATTGGTACCCATGGGCTCTGGTGAGCCTTCCGCGACCACCTAGCCGGCTGCTTCTTGCGAAAGGCAATCTGCATTTTCATTCGCCGCATCCTTCTCCATTGTTTTCCCTATTGCACCAGCAATTGCGCGCCTTGAATATTGTCAGGATCATTGTCTCTCCATTCCCTCGGTCTTTTTGGTCAGCGTTGATTGACAGCGGCGCTTTCTGAAAAAATTATTCAACGGTGAATGCCCACAGGCAGCCGAAAGATCATAGTATTCTTTCTGAACGGGTCAGCAGTTTTGGGTCGATGCGTTCCTCAGGAGTTCCGAGTTACCCCATGTTGGAGAAAGCGAGCCTGCCATTGAAGGAAGAGACCTTCTGGTACAAAGACGCCATCATTTATCAAGTCCACGTTCGCTCCTTTTACGATGCAAATGGAGACGGGATTGGCGACTTCCAGGGCCTTGAGCAGAAGCTTGAATATCTGCGAGAGCTCGGCATTACAGCCATCTGGCTTATGCCGTTCTTCCCTTCCCCACTCCGCGATGACGGTTACGACATCGCGGACTATCGGTCCGTCCATCCTAGTTACGGCAACTTGGAGGATTTCAAACGCTTCCTGAAGTCGGCTCACGACCACCAAATTCGGGTCATCATCGAGATGGTGTTGAATCACACCTCCGATCAGCACCCCTGGTTCCAACAGTCCCGCAGTTCGCGGGATAACCCCTATCGCGATTGGTACGTGTGGAACGAAACAGACACCCGGTACAAGGAAACGCGCATCATTTTTATAGATACCGAGATGTCCAATTGGGCCTGGGACCCGATTTCGAAGGCTTACTACTGGCACCGATTCTTCAGTCACCAACCCGATCTTAACTTCGACAATCCAGCCGTCCGCGAGGAAATGTGGGATGTAATGAAGTTCTGGTTGGAAATGGGAATCGATGGCTTTCGACTGGATGCCGTCCCCTATCTAGTGGAACGGGAAGGAACAAATTGCGAGAATCTGCCCGAGACTCACTCGATCATCAAGGACTTAAGACGACGACTCGATGAGCAATTTCCCGGCAGAATGCTGCTGGCGGAGGCTAATCAGTGGCCGGCGGACCTCCGTCCGTACTTCGCCGATGGTGACGAATTCCATATGGCGTTTCATTTCCCTTTAATGCCCAGGATGTTCATGGGAGTTAAACTCGAAGACCGTAAGCCGATTACCGAGATTCTCAAGCAAACCCCGGAAATTCCGGCTTCATGCCAGTGGTGTTTGTTCCTGCGCAACCATGACGAACTAACCCTCGAAATGGTGACCGACATGGAGCGAGACTACATGTATGACGTTTATGCCGGTGACAGGGCGATGCGGCTCAACTTGGGGATCCGGCGCCGGCTGGGTCCCTTGCTGGAAAACGATCGCAGACGTATCGAATTAATGAATGGGATGCTGATGTCCCTGCCCGGGACTCCCATCATCTATTACGGAGATGAAATTGGGATGGGAGACAATATTAATCTCGGCGACCGTAATGGAGTAAGGACTCCGATGCAGTGGAGCGGGGGCTGGAATGGAGGTTTTTCGACGGCCGACCCGGAGAGCCTCTATGCTCCCTTGATATTGAATCCAGTCTATGGTTACCCGGCAATCAATGCCATGTCGCAGCGACGGACGCCACATTCCCTTCTCTCCTGGATGCGACGAATCATCGCAGTTCGCCGATCGACTAAGGTTTTCAGTAACGGGTCGATCGAATTTCTCTACCCTACAAATCATCGAATCTTGGCTTATGTACGCCGCTTCGAGAATGAGACCGTACTGGTAGTCAACAATCTTTCCAGTGCAGCCCAGGCGGTCGAGATCGATCTGCGCCGCTTTAAGGGAAGTATCCTAGTCGAAATGTTTGGAAAAAATATTTTCCCGCGTGCGGGAGATTTACCTTATCTGCTAACCCTGGGCCCATACCAGTTTTACTGGTTCCGGCTGAGACGAATCTAAACCAGCATAAGAAGTCATAGGCGATAGGAACCATGCCAAAGGAAGTGTCCAGTGCGGAGCACACGACTGCTGTTCGCACCGACATCAAATTAACGGAGGAGAGTTTCCTCACGGATGACTTTGTCCGTCAACTGATGAGTGTCGGTGAAATCGACATCCTCATAGGACTTCCCACTCATAACAATGCAAAAACGATTTCCGCTTTTGTGGCAGCTGTCCAGGACGGCATTCTGCGCTGGTTCCCGCGGGAGCGCGCAGCGATCATCAACGTCGACGGTGGATCCAGGGACGGTACTCCAGAACTGGTTCTGAATGCGGCGATTGATGACGCCGGAGGTCGTATATTCAATCGACAAACCCTGCGTACACTACCTTCGATCAGTGCCAAGTACGGCAATAGCGTAGAGCGTGGTACGGCGTTCAGAACAATTTTGGCCGCCGCGGATTTGCTGGGTGCAAAAGCTGGTGTGGTGATTTCCCCTGAATCAACCAACATCAAACCCGAGTGGCTGCCGGCGCTGCTATCGCCTATTTACAAAGAAGGTTGTGATCTTGTGCTGCCGACCTATGCTCGCCATAGGTTCGACGGCCTGCTGATCAGCAACCTGCTGTACCCGATGACCCGCGCCCTTTACGGATTAAGGATCCGTGAGCCATATGCGTCTGAGTTCGGGTTTTCGGGCCGCCTGGGAAGCCAGTTTCTTGCCCAGAATTCGTGGAACGATGAGGCAGAGCGTGCCGCCTCCGAGGTGCGATTTTCCACTGCCGCTTTAACCGGCGGCTTCCGAATCTCCCAATCCTTCTTGGGAATTAAACCTCATCTCGAAAGACGAGCTGCGGACCTTGTTCCGGCCCTGCGGCAAACCATTGGCGTGTTGTTCTCCGCCATGGAATCAACCTCCTCATTGTGGACCAGTAAGAGCGGGTCGGAACCGGTGCCTACATCCGGAGCCACACAGCAATTCGTTCTTGACCCAGTGCGGATCAATCGGAAGCGACTGGGAGAAATGTTCCGCAGTGGAGTGGCCGAACTGCAATCTGTTTTCCAGTCCATACTTTCGCCAGATACATTGGCGGAGCTCCAACGGGTGGCTCGGTCGGAAAGCGACGATTTTGACTACTCAGCGGAACTGTGGGTAAGAACGGTCTATGAGTTCGCGGTTGCGCATCATAAAGCAGTTATCAGCCGTGACCATATCATTCAGGCGCTCGCTCCGTTATTCAGGGGGCGGGTATTAACCTTCCTGATAGAAAACCGGAATGGCTCCGCGGAAGATGTCGAAAGCAGCGTTGAGAATCTTTGTCTGGAATTCGAACGTCTGAAACCGCATTTACTGGAGTTATGGAAATAGAGAAGGTGAGGTCATCATGCGAGAAATCATTGTCAGCGAACTAACTCGAGCGATACAGGAACTTGCCAGAGACTTCGCCCGCTTTCTTCCTCGTCTGATTGTGCTAGTGATTATCGCATTCGCGGGCTGGTTAGTCGCATATTTGCTCAAACAAGTCGTGCGCAGCATCCTGCGATTGATCAAGTTTGACAAACTCTCCGAAAATGCAGGTGCGTCTCAGCTGCTGTCCAAGGCGGCTCTTCCTTCAGCGACAGAATTGTTAAGCCGCTTAGTATTCTGGGTTGCGTGGCTGGGATTCATCCTGCTTGGCGTCAGTGCGCTGGGGATTTTTGGCCTCCAGGATCAAATCGCCCGCTTCTTTGATTTTTTGCCACGTTTGTTTACCGCATTGTTCATTATTTTTTTCGGACTGCTTGCTGCCAGCTTCTTTTCTCGTGCCACGCTGCTCGGCGCTGTGAACGCCGGCTTCCCTTCAGCGCGGCTATTAAGCATGGCGATCCGGGTCATCATCATGGTTTTCGTCTTATCCATGGCTTTTGAGGAATTAGGCATCGCCGAGCAGACCATGCTGGTAGCTTTCGGAATTGCCTTTGGCGCCATCATGCTTGGCTTGGCGATTGCGTTTGGAACTGGTGGCAAAGATTTGGCACGCCGATTTCTGGAGAAGCGATTTGTCCGCGGCAATAAAGAAGAAGAGAACGAAGACGAACCATCACCATTGTAAGGGTGAGTGTGTTAGCAAGGACAACTTGTTCGTAGCTAAGTTTCCCAAACACGACAGCATTCAACGATCGTAAATCTGTGTCAACTTTTTCATTCGCGTCTTCATCTCCGCGGTCAATGTCGTTGCCTGGTAACGCCACTTCCAATTTCCACTTACCGTGCCCGGCAAATTCATTCGCGCTTCACTGCCCAATCCAAGTATGTCCTGCATGGGAACAATCGCAATTACGGCCACCGAAGCTAGAACGGTACGAATGAAAACCCAATTGATTGGCATGTTTTCAAGCCCCAGGTATGTCGTGGCAAACTCGCGCTCCTTTTGTATGTCCTCGGCGGTCCGTGTACTGTCCCCGATGCCCGTGCTGGTCCACCATCCGACGGTGGTGTCGTTGTCGTGGCCCCCGGTGAAGGCTGCCAGTTCGCGGGAATAGTTATGGGGTCTAAACGACGGCCCTTGGGGATCATTTCCGAATGCGAACTGCAAGATACTCATACCCGGGAATTCAAACTCCTTGCGGATCGCTTCTACTTCCGGTGTAATCACGCCCAGGTTTTCAGCCACGATGGGCAATTCTGTTAATTCGCGCTGCAATACATCGAAAAAAGCCCTTCCCGGACCCTTCACCCATTTTCCGTCAATCGCCGTGGACGCTCCCGCCTGCACTTCCCAGTACGCCTCGAAGCCTCGGAAGTGATCCAGCCGAACTAGGTCGAAGAGCTCAAACGAACTGCGCAAACGGTCGATCCACCACTGATAGCCGGATTGCTTCAGCACGTCCCAGCGATAGATAGGGTTTCCCCACAGCTGACCGGTGGCACTGAAGTAGTCGGGAGGAACTCCTGCGACCACAATGGGCTTACCACGCTGGTCCAGCTGAAACATTTCCGGGCGAGACCATACATCTGCGCTGTCATGCGCCACATAGATTGGGATATCTCCCATAATCCGTATGCCATTTTGTCGGCATCGATGTTTAAGCTTGGCCCACTGGCGGAAAAATTCAAACTGCTCGAACTGGTAAGCTTCAATTTCGGGCAATAGTTTTCTGCGCCAGTTTTCGAGTGCGACGCGATCTCGTGTCCGTAATCCGACTTCCCATTCGGTCCAGACAGAACCACCGTGAAAATCTTTAGCAGCCATGAACAGCGCATAGTCATCCAGCCACGTCCCATGGTTCTTGCAGAACACCCTGAAAGCGCCGGACTGATCGTTGGTATCCTTTAAAAACTTTCGCGCAGCCTTGCGAAGCAGAGGCTTTTTGAAAGCAATGACTCGGCCATAATCGACAAAATCTGCCGGCAGCGGAGGTGCTAAATTTAAATCGGCGAGGTCCAATAGATCTTGCTGAAGCAAATCGAACAAGTTGATGAGTAGCGGATTGCCGGCGAAAGCAGAGAAGCACTGGTAGGGAGAATCGCCATAGCCGGTCGGGCCCACGGGCAGAACTTGCCATATCGTTTGCCCCGTCTCCGCTAGGAAGTCGATGAATTGTTCAGCTGCGCCAAGATCACCAATCCCATGATCCGACGGCAAAGAGACAATGTGAAGCAGGATTCCACTGCATCGCTGGTGAATCACTGTTTCACACTAATGCCATCTTCAGAGTGACGCAAGCTATCCGCGACATAGAAGAGTGGATCCTCTTGCATAAATGTTCGGGGTGACCCGGAACGATCGGTTGACCATCCAGAGGGGATAGGCAATCGAGAAGGCCACGAATTGCCACTTTCGGCACTAGCCTATGATTGCCCCGTTTAATTTCTAGATCAAGCATATGACTTGGCTGCTATTCATAACCATCGGCAAGAATCTGTAATTTCTCGGATCGCTATCCTGATGTCGGAAGTACATCTTCGCTGTGAATTCTAACGATTTGATCCATAGATCGGCGTATCCTTATGCCATAAAAACCTCGGTTCGATCGCACTCTGAAACTTTCATAACGCGCAGCCCTCTTCCTGCACTCCTTTTCCAACACCCCACAGGAGTTTGTCACCACCTACCTAACGGTTTCCAGATCGGGTGCTGGCAGTGTCCGAATCGAATGAACCGCACTAAGGTTCTGTCGCTCTTACCAGTTCTCATTGCGTAGACGCGCCAGTTCTAATTGACGCAGTGGAGTCCGCAGTAGGTAGGTGTCCATTGTCTGGGGCATCGGGAGACGACTGCAATGAAATTAAAAATTGGTGTACTAGCCTGCGCTAT
>Ga0207689_10000983_pt1 | contig 27312 bp, 21 predicted proteins | sample KBSMisM52_FD_184312 | JGI IMG/M metagenome (GOLD analysis project Ga0207689, IMG submission 184312) | Miscanthus rhizosphere microbial communities from Kellogg Biological Station, Michigan, USA - KBS Miscanthus M5-2 (SPAdes) (version 2) | ecosystem: Host-associated > Plants > Roots >...
GCATATAACCAACATGATGCCCAAGGTCGTTATGTTGCGTATTGTTAATGATATGCCAGCAACGACTGGTTTCATAGTTTATAGATCGCCGGGCTTCTTTTTCTGTTTTAAACAATGTATGTTCCATCACAAATGCATTGCTATAGGGATTCATTTTACCCGGTGGAACCGGTTTTGCATTCATTTCCATCACGCTGTTATTCTGATCACCATCTATATCCATATCCAGGCGAAACACAAAGAAATGCTGGTGATTTATGGCTTCCACATGGGGATGCACCAAAGTACCAAAAGGCATGCCCTCGTAAGAAAGATCATTTTTGTCGGGGGAGTCCATAGCGCTTGTGCGGTGAACACCCTGGATCTCAACAATGCCTGTGAGTTCTATATCTATATCAATCGTACCATCTTCTTTGAAACGCCAGGTAAATCCATAATCGTAATTTTCTATAGTCACATAATATTTAATGGCAAGATTGGTGGCCCTGCGTGATACAGTACCATGACGCCACAGCGTGCCACCGTATTCTTCGAAAATAGCAACGGCCCTATCCAGTTGATAAGGCGCTCCGCTTTCTTTATGAAGAGTGGCCGGCATATACACTGCATTCTCGGGAGCATCGGCGCCCGGACTTAATGACCTTGCGATGCCTTGCCCCAGCCTGTATTCTCCTGCATCGAAGAAATTGTAGGCAGCTTGCAGCAGGCCGGGTGCACCATAAGGCACCACCATTTCCGGCATAGAGCCCCTGTACATAATCGCACGTTCTTTACCGTTATCTATCCATTTCACTTCATAAATAACGAGCCCTTCACGGTTATCAATACCATAACGGAACTTCCAGTTCTCCCATAGAATTTCATGGTCATTGATAACCAGCGAACGACCTTCTGGTTGTGTAATGATGATTGGACGAGGGCCCTTGCGGTTATCTTTAACGGAGTCTTTGTCAAAATAATTCAGGTCGATCTTTCCGCTGAACCGGGCTTCTTCGTCCACTATTTTGAGAACTTTACCTGTAGTTAGATCCGTATATGCCATAAGGCCTTCAATATCGATCTTGTTTCCCTTGCGCCTTGCAATCACCAGTTGTTCACGATGGCCGGGCGCCGCAATGCCGAGGTCCCCGGTAAAAATACCCCGATGAGTCACCGAGTCAATCTGGATGCCTCTTTTTTTTAGTGCCTCAATCCATGCGGGGTTCTTTTTTACAATATTGCTTGCCATGGAGTCGGCTTCCAGTCCCATCCCGATAACGTTCGGAATATTTTTTACGGAGAGTATTTTCTCTGTGTTCAGGTCCACAACAGCTTCGGTAATCCCGTTTTTATTGTAATCATAAAAACTGGTAAAGGCTTCGCGCCTGAACTGGGCGCCGGAAGTATATGCTAATACTTCTTTTTTAGGAGGCTCTTTCAGGTTGATAATATTAAAAAGATCCTTTCCGGTAATGATTTTATTATCCTTCAGAATCCTGACGACTTTTTCCATTTCCTGTGGCCCGAGTGGATCGAGAGGATGTGATGGGTTTTGGGAGTGGGCACCGGATAAGATGGAGAAAAAGCAAACCAATAGCAAACCAATCATACGAGGATTTGTCATCATGATTCTCATAATTGTTATATTTAAAATGGAAATGTTTTAAGCAGTCATAGAAAATAAATGGCGGGAATCGTAGTGATGAAATAATAGCATACTGATTCATCCAATATCAATAAAAAATTGATCAGTACGATATTAGTATCTTTCTAAAACTACAACAAATAATAAAAAGTTTTGCCTTTTGGGCTATTCCCGTCCACAAAAAAGCCACCTCAATTGATTGAAGTGGCCTTATATATCTTCCTTAGAACTTTTGGTAGTGTATCAGTTTCAACATTATTTCCCACAAATACACTAAGATCACAAAGTGTTTACAGTCAATTAGAGTTTCTTAGTTGCCTTTGTCTTTGTGGGATACATTTTCTTTTTTCAAACTGAGGCACTACCGAACTTTTAATCCATTTTAATCATCAAATTTTTATACTCCACTTTCATTGCCGGCATCACATGCACCTGTAGCCCGATTACCCCTTTGGCTTTACTGGCTGTTGAATCATTATCTGTTGCCTCACTCATCAATACGCCGTTTATATAATGTTTCATATGGTTGCCCTTTGCAATTATAACTATCGTGTTCCAGTCATTCGGTTTAATCAACGCTTTCAATGAATCGGAACTTCCCAGCGAACCTGTAACAATTGGCTTTTCTCCGGCTTTCAATTCAACGATCTGTCCGCGCATCGCTAAAAATCCACGACCACGTTCTTCATAATTCTGTCCTGTATAGGTATTGGCGCCATCAATATCGGCCTGGTATCCTTTTAATGCGAGAGGAATATCTTTTAATTCTTCACTCCGGTATTGCACACCGCTGTTTCCTTCGGGATTAATTTTAAACTCGGCTTTGAATTCAAAGTCTGCAGGCTCGCCGCCTGTCCAGATCAGGAACGTATTATTTTTTAAGGGTTTTGCGGGCGTTACTTCCCCGACAATTTCTCCATTCTCCACGCGCCAGTAGGCAGTATCCCCTTTCCAGCCATTCAATGTTTTTCCGTCGAACATCTGTACAAAACCATCTGAGGTTGTTGTACTATCTTTTGTTTCCTTATTATCTGTTGCTGCTGCTTCGCCGGAGTTGTTACAAGCAATGAATACAATGATCAACGAAACGGAAGACAGACCTGTCAGTGATTTGAAGAAATTATTCATAAGTATAAATAAAAGATGAAGAAATTATTTTCTAAAAATATTACCATTGCACGCCGGTATCTTTCCAGCTTTTTGTATTTGCAGAATCAATAACCGCTTCGCAAACCTTTTGCGTTTCATAAGCATCTTTAAAAGTCGGGGCACAGGGTTCTCCTGTTTCCAATGCTTTCAGAAAGTCAGCAACCTGGTGAACAAAGCTGTGTTCATAGCCTATTCCCAATCCCGGCACCCACCATTTATCCATATAGGGCTGATCACCATCTGTAACATGAATCGAACGCCAGCCACGGACGATAGATTCATCCTTATGATCAAAATATTCAAGACGGTTCAGATCATGCAGGTCCCATCGGATTGAAGCATGTTCTCCGTTTATTTCAAATGTATATAAAGCCTTATGCCCCCTTGCATAGCGTGTGGATTCAAATAAACCCAGCGAACCATTTTCAAAATGACAATGAAAAATACAGGCATCGTCGATACCCACTTTTTGTACTTTACCGGTCAACTGGTGCATCCGTTCCTTCACAAATGTTTCGGTCATTGCAGATACATCTTTTATTCCTCCATTCAGCCACATCGCTGTATCTATACAATGCGCCAGCAAATCTCCGGTAACGCCTGAGCCCGCAACATCCGCATCCATGCGCCACAAACCTGCGCCACCTTGCGGCAGGTCAGCATTGATCGTCCAGTCCTGCAAAAAATTAGCGCGGTAATGATAGATCTTTCCAAGTTTACCGGATGCCACAATCTGTTTTGCCAATGTAACAGCAGGCAGCCTTCGATAGTTATACCAAACCGTATTCTTTACTTTCGCTTTATCAATGGCGTCCACCATTTGTTTTGCTTCAGCAAGGTTTCGTGCCAATGGTTTCTCACACAAAATCATTTTACCTGCTTTCGAAGCAGCAATAGCAATTTCAGCATGTGTATCGTTTGGCGTACAAATATCTACAGCATCAATATCATTGCGTGCGATAACTGCTTTCCAATCCGTTTCAACAGATTCATAACCCCATTGATCCGCGAAGGCCTGCACTTTATCTTTATTTCTTGAACATACAGCTTTCAATACCGGGTGATGATTCAGTTCAGGAAAAAAATCACTTACCCTTTTATAACCATTGGTATGGGTTCGTCCCATAAAACCTGTTCCGATCAAACCAATTCGTAGTTCTTTTTTATTTTTCATTTGCAGGAATATTTTTGTTTTGAATATTTTTATTAGGCCAGCTATGATTTTTCATGGCGTCGACTCTTGCGTCGCACTATTCATCTTTCTGAATTCAATTCAACAACCCACCCCGGTCGTTTGTAATTCACTATTCCATCAATTCGCCCCTCCGGGGAGGGGATGAACCTCCTATAGCAGGGCTGGTTTTTTCATTATGTAAAAGCTGCGATTCCGTCGCTTTCTCGCCGGAGCAGGCGCAACGAAACTTAATAGACATCTTTCGGTTTCGTTCATCAAAAATTTCCCAACAATCCCATAAATCCAATACATCCCGCCTGCCTGCCGGTAGGCAGGGTTCAGACTACTCACGCCACCCATGCAACTCTCTCACCTTAATCATTGTAGCCAGAATATCATTCCATGTTTTTTGTTTCATCATTACTTCATTGGGAAACATACAGCCGTCCCAACAGATATGCCTGAAGGCTTTGGTCAATTCACCATTTTCATCACGCAGCCAGAAGCCTGCATCCATGGCAACATCTAATTTCCCATTCGGGTCCGTTGCCTGGCAATGCCGGCCGGTTTTATCATGTGAACCCGAGCCGAATACAGTGCCATCATTTTGCGCTACATGAAAATCAATTGTCCATGGCCGTAATACTGCCGTCAGTTTCCGGAGAGCATCTTTTAAAACATTTCGGTCTTTCCAATCATAATTTTCCGGCAGTATCCTATCCTGCGGACTATTATAACCTAACAGATATAATAGTGTATGCGACATATCTGCCTGGAAACCGATATTGGGCCTGTCAACTGCCTCCAGCGTTTCGACCATTGTTCTCCAGCTATGCATACCGCCCCAGCATATCTCGCCTTCAGCAGCTAACCTTTCGCCATAGTCAGCCGCAACATCACATGCTTCACGGAATGTTTGTGCAATCAGCTTAGTGTTATTAACAGGATCTTTTGCCCAATCATGAGGACTGCTCGCTGAGTCAATACGAACAATACCATTTGGGCGAATACCTATTTCACGCAGTTTCTTTCCGATATTACATGCTTTTTTTACCTGCTCGACAAAGAATTTCCTGTCATTACTGCTTCCCATTGCAGGGCCGCCCCATATGGGTGCAACCAGGGAACCGATTTCCAGGTTAAACGATGATACTTTATCGGCAAGCTTTTTAATGCCATCATCGGTTATGTCAATATTGATATGCGGGTCAAGCAGGCCAAGGTCAACTCCATCGAATTTTATTCCATTTACCTCCGCGGCAGCAGTCATTTCAAGCATTGTATCAAATGGAATAGGAGGTTCTGAATCCGGTCCTTTTCCAACTATACCCGGCCAGGTCGCATTATGTAGCTTAGGATAATTATTTGCTGACATAGTTTTAGAATTAAAAAGTAAAAAATTAAAATTAAAAATCTTCCATCACTTTGTGCTTTGATGCCTCTGTGCCTTCTCTCACAAAACCAAATCCGGATTACCCGGACCAAAATGTTTCAGCATGACAACAGGATCTGTTTTTGAAAAGTTCTGAATTTTTACGCCTTCTGTTGCAGCTTGTTCACTAATAAAATATTCATCGTGGGTAAGTTGCCCAAATCGTATTGCCGATGGCGTTTCAATATCCCATACGCCCATTTTGCCATGCCCCTGCATCATGATTATACCATACGCCGCTGCATCGCGGATGGTTACAGTTGATCCCGGAAATACAGTTAATTCCTTGGCGCTATACGCTTCATTTTTATAGCAGATCCAGTTCTCCGAATAGCCGTCTTGCTTCATCTCTTCTGCGGGTTTAACTGGTTTCGGCCGCATAAAATGGTTCTGTGCAAAATGAGTATCAACGTTCGGCTCCCAATCGATCACTTCAAGCAAATGTTCGTAGTTGCCGATTTTATCCGGCGGTGTGTTTTTCCAAAGCAATTCTTCAGGTATAATGACATTGTTCACTAATGATTGATACATGGCAAAAACATCCGACGCTTTTTGGGGTTCATACGTGCATAAGCTGCCCGGTGCGTGGAGAATGCCGGGAGGAACATCCCAACCGGTACCAGGTTCCAGGCGGTGTGCATGTGAAATGTTGGTGATCTTATTATCGCCTTTGCTGAAATTTTTTAGACATTCTAATACTTCTTCTTTCGTTGTTCCAGGATTAAACCCAAAGAAAGTGTAAGGAAAATCTCCACCATGATTGTTCAGCTGCGGCGGAAAATAATAAGCTTCGGGTTTTCCTAATTGACCCGTAAGTTTGGCATGTTCATCGCGGTGATGCACATGGTGAGGCAATGGACCAAGGTTATCAAAAAATTTGGAATACATCGGCCATGCTTTGTACTGATTCCATAACCGTGCTCCAATGATAGCGCTTCCGAGTTCGCTGATCGCATCTCTCAAAACGATTTGGGTTGTTGTACCACCTTCTTCAAAAACAATATGGCTTAAACCTTCATTTTTACTTGTCAGTGGGCCATTGTCTGCTGGCGTGGTGGACGAAAGCCAACGTTCGTCTATGCCTCCCCGTATGCCGCCCAATGCATAATAATCATCCTGGTGAAGCTTGATGCGGCGACCGGGTATGCAAAATGATCTCGGCACCCATGTTGGCGACAAACGCAATATTCCTTTTCCCTGGTCAAGTGCTTTTTGCGCTAAACTTAATTTTTCCATTTGGTTTCAGTTAAAATGTTTTTTAATCAGGCTTTCGTTAGTTCTTTTGAGAATTTCTGAATTTCACTTTCTGTATGTAAAACTTCAATATGCAAATCGTATGTCCTGGTTTCTGCCGGTGCAAGTAATATCAATTCTTTTTTTTGCCTTGCTTTAGCCTGCCCATCCAATGTATTTGTAGAAGGCTCAAGCCCGGTTACATATTCACCTTTTCCCCAATGTTGCCAGTTTATAAGCCAGGGGAATTGCTTTTTTGAAAAACGCAACACAACTCCCAATGATAAAGATTGATTCAATAAGCCGCATACACATTGTCCGGAAGGATCGGAATCAATGTCAATCAGGGCGACTTCTTCACCCGTACCATTATGGCTATCTAACGGTGCAGGGCATTTGCGGAAATTATTGGTATCGGTAAATATTTTATGCCGGCCATCATCAAAACGGGGATGCCATTTTCCATTCCAAAGAATATCAGTTCCTTCATCAATGAGCGGCCAGCCAAAATTGCAATGATATAGCAACATATGCGGCGCGGGTACATTTCCCCGGTTTGTCACTTCATCGTGAATATGAATAAACGATTCACCGATTTTGCCGGTGATAGTTCGTTTTAATTCAAGATTATTCAATAATACCTGCGCCTGTTTCATTTTGCCGGTAATACTCATTTCCATTTTCCCGGCTGCGGGATCTGGCTGCATAATGGATTCTATTTCCGCAGGTATATTACTTATTTCTCCATGCAGCCCACGTTCACCGTATTCATCAGTTTCAGGCCCGCCTATATGGGAAAGCCCGCACGTTGTAAGCAAGCCGCCACCAAAAGTTTTCAGCCATTCGATTCCCCTGTTGGAAAATGGCTGCGGAGATGTAACACCTACATGACTAAGCCACGAAAGACTATGCTGATTGAAAAAAGAATCCATGATATCCATTGCACGGTCGAGCACAACTTTATACCGCAATCCTGTTCCTGTATTTATCCATGCAATGCGGGTTCCTTTTGCGGCGCCATTATCCAGCACCGATGTTTCGATACCGCCGATTTGTGCGGGATTTGAAATTTTATTTGTCCATGATTGACCTGGCAAAGCAATATCTCCTGGTTAAATGTAAGATTTATGATCAGATATTATATATCAGTCAAATAAGAAGTCTAAACTACACCCAATCACACTCAAAAGTTAATGGTACTATGCTGCTTTAAAATTCGTTCCCCGCTACTTTATTTGCCCGGTAAAGAATAAAATGACGAATAGTTTCTGCATGTCGTGTTTCTTCCAGGCAAACGATATTTACTGTCCGTAATTTATTTTTTGGCCGCTGAAAAAATACTGTCTTGTTTGTTTCCACCCGATTTAAGATAGGCCAGAAGATCTCTCAATTCATCCGGGTTTAACCGCTCAATCAAATTAGGAAGCATTGGTGAAACTTCTGAAATCATTGTCCGTACAACGTCCTTCTTCAAAATTTCCTTGGTCATTTGCGGAGCAAATGGGTTTTGGGAAATGACATATTTGTCGTTATCCTGGCTGATAATTCTGCCTATAACAGAGCCTCCTTCTTTGAGGTAAAAGACGGTAGCACCAAACTGATCGGAAATCGTTTTACTGGGATCGATAATTGATTCCAGCATATCCTTATATGAAAAGCGTGTACCCAATTGGGTTAGGTCCGGCCCCGCGGTACCACCTTCACCTTTCATGGTATGACAGGAAATACAAAGAGAAGCAGCAAACATGGCTTTTCCCTTTTCAAAATCACGATGAGTCATCGCACTGTCCGATACTTTTACCGCTTCATCCAGTTTCCAATACCGGCCCGGACCTTTTGGCTGTTGCACATTGCCAACAACATAAATTCCCGAACTTTCAACCAATGAATCGCCGGACATTTTATTATACAAAGCAAACATGCTTTTCGGTACATTTTTTAACGCACTCTTTCGTGCAAGATTAATAAAGCCGATAAAGCTATGACCACCCTTAAAATTAAAAGCGTTATAAAACCATTGATAATATTTTTCCTGCAATGCCGGTGTCCACCCATTTTTTGCCTGCGTTAGCACAATAGCATACCATGTTTGTTGCTGTGGCGGTACTTTGGAAAGCATACCTGCTATATCCATTCCATACTGCGGGTTGCGCATGATAAGATCAGAAGACTCTGAAATTGTTTTCTGTCCCGAATTATCATCTTTGGCTGCAGCCATTAAAGCCATTGTTTTATCAACAGCCTGCGGAGCATCTACATAAACCAATAGCTTGCTTAACTCACGGTTAAGGTCATTTGAAGACGCCGGGTAGTGAGGGTTCAGAAAATCGGCAACGGCGGTTTTCATTGTGGCATCGGGCATTCCCATCCGCGCAAATACCAGTTCAATTGCACGCAATAAATCAACTTGTTGTGATTCAGAAAGAGCTGAATAATCGACATGTGTAAGTAACTCCAGAATTTTGTTTTTCGAATCAGCTTTTCCATTGCGGGCTAACGCGATGGAAGCCTGTGTAATAATAACAGGATCTTTTTCGCTGAATAATTTATTCTGCCATTCATTTACCGGCTGATTTTCTATCGCAATCCTTGCGGCAAAACGAATAAAACGATCGGCATGCTTTAAATAAAGCCATGCAAAATCAACAGCACCTGCCTTTGGCTTTCCATGGAATTCTTCCAGTTGCCTGCGGATTTTTTGTTCTTCACTCAATACAGGAACTGTAAGCGCTTGTGTGTTCTGTGTATTATCTCCGTAATAAACACGATAGAGATCAGACTCTAACCGGCGGCCACCGGTTAAAAAATACAGAGCGCCATCGGGGCCGATAACACCGTCTGTTAACGGCAATGGTGATCCTGAGACAAATTCTTCGCCTGTAGTTTTATAGGAGGCACCGTCTGCTTCAGGATGAATGGCATAAATAATTCCGAAACTCCAATCGAAAGCAAATAGCGATCTCCGGTATTTCTCCGGGAAATGTGAATTAGCGCCATAGATAAGATTGGTAGGTGAGCCCTGCCCAACATTAATAATCGCAGGTAAGTTATCAGGATAACCCGGCGACCATTTTTCAGTTCCGGGACGCCATCCGAATTCACTGCCGCTTGTTACATGACAGATGCGTGTGGGCCTGTACCATGGTGTACCAAAATCCCATTCCATATCTGAGTCATAAGTAAAAAGATCACCGGCATCATTAAATGCAATATCAAAAGGATTACGAAAACCAGAACTTATCAATTCCCACTTCGAACCTGTTGAATCAACATTCGCTATCCATCCTCCTTCCCAGTTTACGTTATTATCATGACCGTTCGGATCTTTTATCAGCGGCAACAGATTATCTAATTTCCCGGAAGGTTGGCTACGGTATCCATTCATTTTTGGAATCTTTGTGAAATTTCCCGCAACTACAAACAAGGATTTTTTATCAGGGGATAATACAATACTATGAGGCCCGTGTTCGCCTTCACCATGCAACGCTTTTAATAATGTTATCTTATCGTATTCATCATCGCCATTTGTGTCCTGCAGGCGGTATAATCCGCTTCCTTTTGCAAAAGCGCTATCACTTCCATGATTGATCATCACATACAGACTGTTGAACGCATACAATAAACCATGCGCATAACCAATGCTCACATTCTTTTTTGACGTATCAATAACTCCCTTTGCATTCGGGATATTCAGTTTTTCAATTTTGATTTTAGTTACTGTGTCTCCGACAGGAGGAACTGTCATCCTGTATAAGGCGCCATACTGATCAGACGCTATTAATCTTCCTTTATCATCGAAAGTCATTGCTACCCACGAGCCTTCTTCATTTTCTGATGGACCATACAAATGATCCGCATTAAAACCAGCGGGTAACTTCAGTTTTGCGACTTTTGGGTCCTTACTTACCATTGCCTGGGAAACATCAGGAACTGTTTGTTTTTCATCTTTATTATTACAGCCTATGGCAATTGCGGCAATTTGAAATATTACTAGCGGGAGAAATCTGAATTTGAACATGTTGGCGGAAATTTTCTATTTAGTGTTTTGATCGATATTACTTCCGGAAACTGAATTGTTATCACAATCCACAGTATGTACGGTAAGAGAAAATATATCTTTAAATATACTCAACCCTGTACCGTTACCGGTAGTAAAATTATAGCCCGGTTAAGCGATCAATATAGGCATTAATTACACATTAAATAGCAGGGTCTGTGATGAAGGGAAACAAAAAGAACTTTTATACCCGATATTTCCCGGACATTTACCTGGCAACGGGCGGGATTTGCTATGGTAACCAGATTATAAAACGATTTGAGACTTATAAATTATAAAACCGGATAGCGTTTTCTCCAAACACTTTTTGCCTTTCTTCTTCTTTAAAATTTTCCATGTATTTTTCCAATAGACTTTTCCATTGCACATACATGCCGGAAACTAATATCACTGGCCAGTCGCTGCCAAATAGTAAACGATCAGTACCAAATGACTCGAATACTGTATCCAGATAAGGATAAAAGTCAGCAGGGCTCCATTGTTTCCATGCCGCTTCAGTAAATAAGCCGGATAATTTACAAGTAACATTAGGAAGCTTTGCCATTTCCTGCATCAGCCGTTTCCATTCATTGATGTCTTTGTTTTTTATATCGGGTTTGGCGCAATGATCAATAATAAATTCTTGTTGAGGAAATAAGGATGCAAACTCAAGCGCAGGTTTTAATTGGTAATGATAAATCAATATATCATACGTGTATCCGTATTGCTGCAGATAAGAAATGCCTCTGTGAAAATTTTTACGCAGTAAAAAATCAAGCGGTTCGCCTTGTGCCACATGCCGCCACCCTTTTATAATGGGGTATTGGCAGAAATAAGAAAGACGCTCTTCAATATTTTCATTCTGCAGGTCAATCCATCCGACTACGCCTTTGATAACAGGATGTGTTTTTGCCAGTTCAGTCAGAAAATGAGTTTCCAGTTCAGATTGATCAGCCTGGACAGCCACAACACCATCCACACCATTCCTGGTCAATGTCTGTGATAGGTTCTCAGGCAGATAATTCTGTTGCAGGATTTTCATATCATTCATCCATGTGTCCCGCTTTTTATCGTACTTCCAGAAATGAACGTGAGTATCTATGACCATAGCAATCTTTTAAACAAACAGACAATAATTTAAGGACGAACCTTCTTTGCGAATACCTGCCCCGATACCTGGGCAAAGGAACTGCGATAAGTTGTATTATTTCAGATCCAACTGTATTACCGTATCCGCGTCATCTAATGTAACTCCATTCAGATATACAAACACCCCTTCAGGTACCTGTTTGAATTTTACCACTGACTTATCCGCAAACTTTATCGCTTTTAAAACCTTTTCTTTTAGTTCAGGTATAAAAATATAAGTATCCTGTTGTGGTGAGTTTAATATATGCAGGTAGAGTGTTTTATTTTTTATTGTACTCACCCCCCAATCCTGGGGCGCAATGAACCGTCCACGTGTGCCATAAATAGTTTCACCGTATTGCTGCATCCAGTTGCCTACTTTTTTCAATGTATCAATAAACTCCGGTTGAACAAGTCCATCAGGCATCGGACCGATATTCAACAAAAAATTTGCATTGCGACCCGCCGCATTTACCACGTATTGAATCAACTGCTTTGATGATTTATAGTTGCGGTCAGTAATGTTAAAACCCCATGAATCATTCATTGTTTCACATGTTTCAACCGGGAGGTTTTCTGACGCCTGCTGAAAGCTCAGCCCGGATTTATTTTGTCCCGGTAAATCTTTTTCAAACATTTGGAAATCTTCACCATCAAATGGGGTCATGTGATGATTATTGCCGATCAGGCATTTCGGCTGCAGTTTATGAATCAATCCGTATATCTCGTTATACTTCCAGTCTATGCGTGACGAACGGTCATGTTCGCCTTCCGGCGCCGTTTGGTCCCAATGACCATCGAACCAGATACCACCAATTTCTCCATAATTAGTTAATAGCTCAGTCAGTTGGTTTTTCATAAACTGTAAATAGCTTGCATAGTCTCCCTGGCCTTTACGTCCCGATTTTTGCCCTGTTCTTCCTGTTTCATGCGGGTAATCTTCCCGCGTCCAATCCAGCAATGAATAATATAAAAAGAGTTGTATGCTTTGTTTGTGACATTCATCAGCGATTTGCTTCACCACATCTTTACCATAAGGCGTACCCGTTATTTTCCAATCTGATTGTTTTGTATCCCACACACTGAAACCATCGTGGTGCCTTGTTATGAGTGTAATATATTTCATGCCCGCACTTTTCGCGGCATCCACCCATTTCTTTGCATCAAATTCAACCGGATTAAAGAAACTTTTCAGTCTTGCATATTCCTCTACCTTAATGCCGCGGTTATTCATTACCCATTCGCCATCGCCGAGATAACTAAACACGCCCCAGTGAATAAACATGCCAAACTTCATATCCTGGAACTCCTTCCGGTGCGCCAGGTTCTCCGGTGTTGGCGTATAGCTTTGTGCAAGGGTATTCTGCAAAACAGAAATAAAAAGAAAGAAGAAGAATGCAGTTTTTTTCATGATTTGTTTTTAGAATTAATTGTTGAGATAAGTATTTTGTTCACCAACTTTTATTATTCTATTTAGCTTTTATTGTGATTGCCCCGGCGAGGAGCAAAGCGACGAAACTGGTCATACTTTGTGCGGCGTTTCACCTCATCCCTGCCTGCCGGTAGGCAGGCTCCATCTCCTTCTCCTTAAAGAGAAGGAGCGGTTCTGCAAATCTTTAATGAACTTCATATCTCCCACATCTTCTATATTCTTTATTCTTCATTTTCGAAAATTACAATTAGTATAAATATTTTCTAAAAGCAAGGGCTGCGCCTTGATGGCTTCCCCCATCCGGGGGAAGTCGGAAGGGGGCTTCTAATTATTCAACTTCAAAAACCCGCCATCAATCGGGTAATCTACTCCCGTAATAAACGACGCTTCATCACTGCATAGATATAATGCAAGGTTTGCCACTTCTTCAGGCTTGCCCATTCGACCGATAGGTTGCGCCTTCGACAATTTTTCAAACATTTCCTGCTCTTTGCCTGCATAATTCTTTTTCAAAAACCCATCCACAAAAGGAGTATGCACCCTTGCAGGCGAAATAGAATTGCAGCGAATGTTTTCATGAATATAATCCCTGGCCACACTCATCGTCATTGCCAGCGCGGCGCCTTTAGATGTACTATATGCGAAGCGATCTGAAAGCCCGGTCAATGCAGCAACGGATGCCATATTCAGAATTACACCACCCCCTGATTTGCGTAATTGCGGAATAGCAGCATGCAAACAATTGTATACGCCTTTTACATTCACCATTATTATTCTGTCAAAATCTTCCTCGCTGGTATTATCCGCTTTACCGATATGGGCAATGCCGGCGTTATTCACCAGGATATTAATAGCGCCTATTTTTTCAAAAGTGGCGAGCACCTCTTTTTGATTGGCAACATTGCAGCCGTGTGTAAAAATTTTTCCACCCGCTGTCGCTATTTCATTAGCGGTATCCCTGGCATGATCCTCGCTAAGTTCAATGATATGAACCGTAGCTCCCTGCTTTGCAAAAACTGTTGCTATCGCTTTGCCGATACCACTGCCCCCACCTGTAATGACTGCTGTTTTGTTATCTAACCGAAACATTTTTGTTGTGTTTAAAGAATACAATTATGTATAGAATAAGGCAAGGGTGTGAAGTTAATTATTCTCTCAATCCGACAAATGATTTTTAAAATAAAGCGCATAGTTTTTTCATAGCTGAAATTTCAGGAACTGTCATATATTTAGTTTCATACTTGTTTAAATCACTTTCATTTATGAAGCAAACTATTGTATCTCTCGTTTGTGTTTTATTATTCATATCCCTCCGTGCACAGCAAAAGCGGCCCATTGCTCCAATAGACTATTATCGTTTACAAAATATTTCGGATCCTCAGATATCACCGGATGGTAAATGGATAGTTTACACATTATCTACTGTTGATACCGTGAAAGATAAACGCAACCGCGATTTATGGATGATAAGCTGGGATGGAAAAGATAATGTGCAGCTCACAAACGGACCGGGCAACGAATCTTCAGCCCGTTTCAGCCCGGATGGTAAATATATTTCCTTTACAGCAAGCCGTGGAGACGACGATAAAGAAGAAAAGAAATCGCAGGTATATCTGTTAGACCGCAGGGGAGGAGAGGCAAAAAAAATATCCGATGTGAAAGGGGATATTGAAGATTATGTCTGGAAGCCTGATGGTTCAGGAATTCTTTTGGTGATGAAAGACCCCGATTATTCTGATACCGGTAAAACAAAGATCCGCACCCCATATGTAATGGAACGTTATCAATTCAAACAGGATTATGAAGGATACCTGGATAACAGGAAAAGCCATCTTTATTATTTTGATATCAAGTCAAAAAAGATAGATACGCTGACAAAAGGAAATTTTAATGAGACAAATGCCGTTTTTTCTCCGGATGGCAATACGATCGCTTTTGTAAGCAACCGCACACCTGATCCCGATAAGAATGAAAATACGGACATCTATACTATGGACGCAAAGGCAGGGGCGACAATGAAAAAAATAACATCATGGCCCGGTAATGATGTTAATCCTCAATGGAGCCCCGATGGAAAATGGATCGCGTACCTGCAAAGCAGCAGCGATAAGGCCTTTACAATGTATGGCGAAAACTATCTTGCTGTTATTTCAAAAGATGGCGGTGAGCCAAAGTTGTTAAGCAGGCAAACGGATAGGCCTGTCCGAAATCCGAGATGGAGCAGTGATGGGCAATCCATTTCTGTATTAATGGAAGATGACAGGCAATGCAATGTGATTTCTTTTAATGCGGAAAATGGACAGATGACCAAAATGACAGAAGGGGATAAAAGTTTTTCAGATATTGAAACACAAAACGGAAACTGGGTTACTACAATGAGTGATCCCAAAACTCCGTTGGAAATATATGCCCTGGAGAAAAATAATTTGCGCAGGTTGACTACTGTTCAGGATTCTTTCCTGGCGCCTTTACAATTAGCAACTGTTGAAGGATTCAAATCAAAGAGCAAGGATGGAACAATGGTATCGGGATTGTTGTATCGTCCTGCGAATGCTGTTCCGGGACAAAAACTACCATTGATATTATTTATACACGGCGGCCCGGTTTCACAGGATGAATTTGAATTTGATTTAACCAGGCAGATTTATGCTTCGGCTGGTTATGCAGTGGCGGCGGTTAATTACCGGGGCAGCAGTGGCAGGGGCATTGAGTATACCAAATCCATCTTTGGCGATTGGGGAAATAAAGAGGTAGTAGATATTGTTGGCGCCGCTAATTATTTAATTAAAGAAGGAATTGCCGATGAAAACAATATGGGCATTGCCGGATGGAGTTATGGTGGAATTTCTACAAACTATACGATTGCAAGCGATCAGCGTTTCAAAGCGGCAGTAAGCGGCGCAGGCAGTTCTTTGCAGCTTAGTATGTACGGCTCGGACGAATACATTAACCAATATGAGAATGAATTGGGCGTTCCCTGGAAGAACCTCGACAAATGGTTAAAAGTGTCATATCCTTTCTTACATGCAGACAAAATAAAAACGCCAACGTTATTTATGGCTTCGCAAAATGACTTTAATGTGCCTGTCGTCGGAGCAGAACAAATGTACCAGGCTTTGCGTAGCTTAGGTGTGCCGACTGAATTAGTAATTTACCCTAACCAGAACCACGGTCTCGTTGTGCCCAGCTATCTTAAGTTCAGATATGAAAAACATATTGGCTGGTTTAATAAATATCTGAAGGCAAACCAGAAGACATTTTAATTACAACAATAAGTGTAATTGCATGTTTGTATGAAACGAAGGTCGTTTATAAAAACCGGGATATTATCAGTTGGATCTTTGGCATACTTAAAAAATTCTGCAACACCTGCAGTTAAAAAGAAAGAAATGAAAGTAAGGTTATTGAGGCATGCTACCCTTGTTGTAAGAGTGAATGGAAAACTTATACTTGTGGATCCGATGCTGAGCAAAAAAGAAGCGATGGATCCTGTAGGTAATGCAGGGAATAATAACAGGATACCGATGGTTGATTTGCCAATCGATGACACAGAACTGGATGGACTTCTGAAAAAGACAGATGCTGTTTTATTAACCCACATACACAGGGACCATTGGGATATTGGTGCACAACAAAAAATCGACAAGAACAAATTAATTCTCTGTCAACCTGCGGATGAAGAAAAAATAAAAGCCGGGGGATTTACCAATGTAAAAAGTATAGAAAACAGTTACGGCTGGAATGGTCTCACGATTCATCGTACCAACGGGCAGCATGGTACAGGAGAAACAGGTAGAAAGATGGGAGTAGTTTCAGGCTTTGTATTGGATAATACAAAGGATCGCTTATATATTGCCGGCGATACCATTTGGTGCAGCGATGTAAAAGATGCTGTTACAAACCACAGACCCACCTATATTATTGTAAATGGTGGCGGTGCAAAGTTTATCGAAGGCGATCCCATTACTATGACAGTGGATGATGTTTTGGAATTATCAGGTTTTACGAAAACACCTGTTAGTGTAGTACACCTCGAAACTATTAATCATTGCCTGCAACGAAGAAATGATTTTAACTCCGCGATTGCTTCCAGATCGCTGACGAAACAGGTAAGCATTCCCCGGGACGGAGAATGGCTGAATATGGCATGAGCGTGTAAAACTCAGTTTACACGACGGGTATTTTCAAATCTGTACCTGCTTTTTTCCCGCCTAGTCTTTACGTTGGGGATACTCAAAATTTTTTGACGATCTCATATTATTAATTTATTATTGTCTCAGGTTGAGACAATAATAACCGTAACGCGAATTTTTTATCACCACATTATATTTTAAAAATGAAAAAGGAACTATCGATTCTCGCTTGCCTGTTTGTTTTTGCACTGCCCGTAATTTCCTATAGCCAGGATAACACCGATGCTATTTCAGCAGGTAATACTATTGCTATCGCAGAAACAGAAGGCGGTAAAGTAAAAGGATATATCCATAAAGGAATTTACAATTACAAAGGAATTCCGTATGCGAAGGCAGAACGTTTTATGCCGCCTTCAAAACCGGCATCGTGGAATAATACCCGCAGCTCTCTTACGTATGGCCCTGTTTGTCCTACAGATCCCACTACCTCTGTTTTTGATGAAATCGAATTTTCGTTTAATCATAACTGGGGATATCCCAATGAGCATTGCCAGACATTAAATGTATGGACACAGGGAATTAATGATGGAAAGAAAAGGCCGGTAATGGTTTGGTTTCATGGCGGCGGGTTTACTGCAGGTTCTTATGTTGAGTTACCATCTTATGATGGAGAAAACCTGAGTAAGAAAGGCGATGTAGTGGTTGTCAGTGTCAATCACCGGTTGAATGTTTTGGGTTTCCTTGATTTATCAGCATATGGAGAAAAATATAAAGCGTCAGCAAATGCAGGCATGCTTGACCTTGTTGCTTCATTGCAATGGGTAAAACAGAACATTGCAAAATTCGGAGGTGACCCGGATAACGTCACCATCTTCGGGCAATCCGGTGGCGGCGGTAAAGTAGTCACATTAATGAATGCGCCTTCAGCCAAAGGCTTATTTCAAAAAGCAATTGTGCAAAGCGGTAGTTACATAACCGGCTTTACTGAAAAATCAGTCTCGCAAAGAGTAGCTGCCGCTTTACTGGAAGAATTGGGATTACAGCCAGCACAGGTTGATTCACTACAGAAAATATCATATGAACAATTAAATGCTGCAGGTAAAAAAGCGCTGCGAAAGGTGCAGGAAGCATTAGTGAAGGAAGGAAAACCTGTTGGAGGTTTTGGGTTAGGCTGGGGGCCAATATTGGACGGAGATTTTCTACCCTACCAACCTGCAGATGCAGCTGCCCAGGAAATTTCAAAAAATATTCCTTTACTTGTCGGTAGTACAAAAAACGAGTTTACTCCTTTTATGCCGGGCACAAGAGGAATAAGCATGGATTCTGCGAAATCAATTTTGAAGAAAAAGTATAATGATAAGACCGATGCATATATTGCCGCCGTTAAGAAGGCATATCCGAATACTGTAAAGCCTTCTGATTATACAGACATTGATGTTATATTCAGGCCGGGAGTTATCAGACATGCGAATATGAAAGCCGTACCCGGCGCTGCCCCGGTGTATGTTTATATGTTTGCATGGCAGTCTCCCATTAATGATGGTATTTATAAATCCATGCATTGCATGGAGCTTCCTTTTGTATTTGATAATATCAATCGCTGCGAAGAAATGACGGGTGGTGGTAAGCAGGCTTATGTATTGGCCGATAAAATGAGCTCGGCATGGATAAACTTTGCAAAATCCGGTAATCCTAATGCAAAAGGGCTGCCCGAATGGCCAGTATATACAACTGCAAAAGGAGCGACAATGATTTTTGATAACCAGAATGTAGTAATGAATAATCCGGATGAAGACTTGCTGAAAATTGCGGCGCCGAAATAAGCAGTCAAAGCAGTGTTTATTATCCGGGTTTAAAAACTTGAAACTATGATTGCTTCGCGAAGAGTTCTATTTATTGTCACAGCAGGCCTGTTATTTTTTTCATCGTTTATTCCATTATCTCATTTTGCGGAAATAATAAAAACAGATGCAGGTCTTATCTCAGGCACTCAATCTGCCGACGGAGGCATAAAAATTTTTAAAGGCATTCCTTTTGCAGCGCCACCTGTTGGGGACTTAAGATGGAAGGCGCCGCAACCTGTTACACCATGGAAACAGGTAAAAGAATGCAATGCTTTTGGTGCAAGCCCGGTACAGGGTAAACCGGTGCCTTTCAGCATGTGGTCAAAAGAATTTTTAATTCCGGATGAACCGATCAATGAGGATTGTTTGTACCTGAATGTATGGACAGGAGCTAAAACAAACAAAGAAAAGCTGCCGGTATTGGTTTGGATTTATGGTGGCGGTTTTGCAAGTGGCGGCAGCGGAGTGCCGATATATGATGGTGAAGCAACGGCCCGGAAAGGAATTGTGTTTGTAAGCATAAACTACCGGGTAGGCATATTTGGTTTTTTTGCCCACCCCGAACTCACAAAAGAATCCGGCAAAAACGCTTCCGGCAATTATGGATTGATGGACCAGGTAGCTGCGCTTCAATGGGTGAAAAGAAACATTGCAGCATTTGGAGGTGACCCGGAAAATGTAACAATCGCGGGGCAATCTGCGGGATCAATGAGTGTGAATTTCCTGGTAGGTTCGCCGATAGCAAAAGGGTTATTCAACAAAGCTATCGCTGAAAGTGGTGCAGGCCTCGTGAGTAATGCATTTGGAGGAGGTACAACTTTGCAACAGGCAGAACAGGATGGCGAAAGAACAGCGAAATCTTTTGCTGTATCCTCTCTTGCTGAATTAAGAAAAATTTCCGCTGATGAATTGTTGAAAAAGGGACAAGGTTTGAGAAGCCCGGTTGTAGATGGATATGTATTACCTGCATCATTACCTGAAATATTTGCTCAAAACAAAGAGAATGAAGTTGCGCTGCTGACAGGCTGGAATGAAGATGAGGGATTGTTATTCGGACCTGTAAAAAACGCTGTTGATTTCCGTAAACAGGCAGCACAGCAATACGCCGCTGACTCAGCTACTTTCCTGAAATATTACCCGGCAGATGATGATAAGCAAGCAAACACATCCCAGTTGAATCTTTCAAGAGATATGATATTTGGTGTGCAGAATTATACATGGGCCAATATAAGCACTACTAAAGGCAAAAAAACATTTGTATACAGGTTTACCCGGAAAGTTCCCGGTACGGGTGAGTATGCAAAGTATGGCGCTTTCCATACCGGTGAAGTACCTTATGCTTACGATAACCTGAAATTTGTAAACCGTCCCTGGGAAGCAGTGGATCACCAGTTGGCTTCTGTCATGTCATCGTATTTTGTCAATTTTATAAAATCCGGTAATCCGAATGGTAATAGCCTTCCCCGGTGGCCTCTTTATACTGCAAACGATAAGCAAATAATGATACTGGGTGATAAACAGGAAGCGAAGCTGATACCGGATAGAGATGCCCTTGACTTTATGTATAAGAAGATGAGTGGTCAGTAATCTGACCGCAGCTAAATAAAAAGGGATATCATTAAACGTTATGATATCCCTCTTCTATCAGAATTGTAATTTGATTAAATTTATTCGCCCCAGATTTCATCTTCACCTTTCAGCCAGCTTTTTACCAGGGATGTAGTTACTGACTTAGGTCTTTCTAACGGGAATGAAAGTGCACGGTCCCAGCATAGGCTGGCCAATACTCCCAATGCACGGCTTACACCAAACAATACGGTATAAAATTCATATTCTTTCATACCAAAATGTACGAGCAATGCACCGCTGTGTGCATCAACGTTAGGCCATGGATTTTTTATTTTTCCTAAAGATTGAAGTATTGGAGGAACAGCTTCGTAAATATTCCATACGGTTTGCACAAGCGGATCATCAGGCATATGTTTTTTTCCAAACTCCATTTGAGCAGTAAATCGCGGATCCGTTTTACGTAATACCGCATGACCATAGCCGGGTACTACTTTACCTTCACTCAACGTTTTCTTCACATATTCACCAATCTGTTCTTTAGTTGGCATTTCCGTTTTCAATTCTTCCCTCATCTCAAATATCCATTTGATCACTTCCTGGTTGGCAAGGCCATGCAACGGGCCGGCAAGCCCGTTCATACCTGCGGCAAAACTCAGGTATGGATCACTGAGGGCGGAACCTACAAGATGTGTGGCATGCGCGGATACATTCCCGCCTTCATGATCGGCGTGAATGGTCATATACAAACGCATCAGCTCTTTGAAACTCTCGTCTTCAAAACCCAGCATATGGGCGAAATTGCCTGCCCAGTCAAGCAAACCGTTGGGCTGGATATGCTCGCCAAACTTATACTTACGACGATAGATATACGCAGCTATACGGGGTAGCCTTGCAATAAGATCCATTGAGTCATCGAATATTGCTTCCCAGTAATCTTTTTTATTGAGACCCGCAGCATATTTTTTTGAAAATTGGCTTTCAGTTTGCAATGCCATTACACCTACCACAAACTGTGTCATAGGATGCGTATTTATCGGCAATGCCTCTATAGTGTGAAAGACATGTGTAGGAACATGGCTGCGTCGCTGCAATAAACCTGTTAATGTATGTACATCATCTTCATCGGGAAGCTCACCGACAAGCATGAGATAAAAAAGGCCTTCCGGCAATGGTTCTGAGCCACCTGGTGCTTTTGGCAGTTTTTCCTGCAATTCCGGAATAGTATATCCACGGAAACGGATACCTTCTTTTGAATCAAGCAGCGAGGTTTCACTAACCAGGCCCGTCATACCACGCATACCCTGGTAAATCTGTGAAAGTTGTACCTCCCCGATTTTTTTATTGCCATGCGTTTTCAGTAAATCCTTAATTTCTGTTCCAATTTCGTCGGCCTTTATTTTGAACCGCTCTTTAATATCTGCTGCCATTATAGCCTGAATTTTAAGCTGAAAAAATATCTGCGGGTTAGGGGCTAAAGTTAGGCAAAAAATGAACTGGCAAAGAACTAAGATTAAGAAGATCAGAAAGATCAGAATGAAACTAAAATATTGTCCCGCTATTTATTTTGTATGAATTTTATTGATCAGGATGCAACAATAGAGTCTGGTCAATTTTTATCCATAAGCAAAAATTATTTTCTCAACCCAATAAATTATTTCGGTGCTTTCCTGTAGAAATAATAGGCAACAAATGCGAAAGCGATATTAGGGAGCCATGCAGCAAGCAAAGGAGGAAGGCTGCTTTTTACTGCAAACACAGTGGAGAACCGGTCGGAAATTATAAAGATGGCCGCGATAGCAATTCCAATAGCAAGATGAAGGCCGCTGCCGCCACGGGTCTTGCGGCTGGCGATAACAGCGCCGATAAGAGTTAAGAGTATTACTGTAAACGGAGTTGCAGTACGCCGGAATTTTTCAACCTTTAACGTGTTTAAGCCTTCTGTTCCCCTCAGTTCCTCTGCACGGATGTAAGATGATAGTTGAGGAGTTGTCAATTTATCTTTCAGGTATTCATCACGACGAAGATCTTCGGGTTTTATGTTCAGGTTAATCTTCATTGACTGGGCAATAGTAATCGTTTCCTTCATACTATCAATTGTTCTTATTGTTGCATTGGTCAGTGTCCAGCCTCTCGTTTTTTTTGCCGTATCCCAATACAGAACATCGGCGCGAAGGTTATAGACCATTTTATTATTACTCACACGGTCCAGGAAAAAATTGGTCGCCCGTTTCGACGATGTATCATAATATTTAATACCGATGTAAGTATTGGAATCGGAGCGCATGTAAAACTTACTTGAAAAGCCGGTCCCGGGTTCGCCTTTTTTCAGCCAATTTGTTTCAAAAGCGCTGCGTATACCATTCGCTTTCGGTATCAGGTAGCGGTTTGCAAACCACAGAACAGAAGCCAGGAAAACACCTCCCACAATATAGGCCCTTAAAAAGCGATTGAAACTTGTACCACTTGCCAGTATAGAAATGACTTCTGATCGTGCCGCCATGCGGCTGGTGAAATAGATAACGCCAATAAAAACAAATAGCGGAAATAACATTCCCCATATAAAAGGGACAAAACCGAAATAGTAATCTTTAATGATCGTCGATGTGGGCAGACCGGTTTTTACAAAATCATCCGTTTTCTCGCTGCTGTCTACGGCTACTGCGATAATGGTGAACAGCATCATGCAAAACAAGAAAGTAACAATAAATTTTTTCAGGATGTACCAATCTATCTTTTTCATTCCGCTGCGAAGTAACAGAATTCTGCGGGAACGAAATGTGAAAGTATATTGCTGTCTTAATCACACTGATTTAACTTCTGTTGCGTCCGCCATTGGCGGATCAGCGTTCCGGTCATTATTCCGCAATAAAAACATCTTTATTCAAAATAAGGAACATCGTCGTGTGATTGCTTTTCTTTTTGTTGCCAGTAAGCCAGCGTTACAACATGACCATTTTTTGTTTTAAGCAGGCGACCGAATATCGCATTGGTTGGATTAAAACTAACATCAGTAACGCCAATAGTAAATGTTTCAGGAGCCGGCGGCAGGGGTGGGGGTATTGGTTCTCCTTCTTTCGGTGCAACAGGTGCGGCAGTTTTAGGAGGGGGTGATGCGACCACGATAACCGTGTAGTGATTGTATTCTAATAAATCTTTTAAAAATGCAACCCGTTCGGGCTTCACATTTTTTTCAACAATGGCGCATTTCACTCCATTCAGGTCTTCAAATTCATGATTCTTATTAATGGCCATGTCTGTTCTGAATTTCGGATTCTATTTTACCAATGAATAAATATAATTGTATGCCCCGCTTAATAAACCAGTAATTAATATACCCGCAACACAAATGATCATCGCAATTTTTGGCAATAAACCTGTTTTGATTTTTTCGACAGGATTATCATTGCTATCCATAAATATGGCTTTGATCACCTTCAGATAATAGTATAAAGAAACAACCATGTTCAGGGCCGCAATTGTAATTAACAAATAATTTCCTTTGCCTGCCCCGGCGAGCAATAAAAAAAACTTGCCAAAGAAACCCGCGGTTGGAGGAATACCAGCCAACGAAAACAGGGATATCGCCAGCACCCAGCTCAGTAGCGGGTTGGTTTTATAGAAATCTTTATAGTCATCAAGGTTCTCTTTTCCTGTTACTGCGCTTACCAGTGATATGACACCAAATGCACCAAGATTCGAGAAAATATAAACAAGAATAAAATAAATAACCGATGCACTGCCTTGAGCAGATTGCCCTGTAATACCAATTAAAATAAAACCAACCTGCGCGATAGAAGAAAAAGCAAGAAAACGTTTCATATTCTGCTGCCTTAAAGCAAACAGGTTTCCGGTAATCATCGTGGCGACCGATACAATAAAAAGAATGTTATACCACGTTTCACCTAAAGGGTGAAATACTTTGTATAACACAGAAACAAGTACAAATAAAATCGCTCCTTTTGAAATAACGGATAAATAAGATGTAACTGCAACAGGTGAACCTTCATACACATCTGCCGTCCATAAATGAAAAGGAACAGCGGAAATTTTAAAGCCAAAACCTGAAATCAGAAGAATCAATGAGAAGATCAGTAAGGGGCTATTGCTGAGATGGGAGGATATTTCTGAAAAATTTAAACTACCAGTGGCGCCATATAACAGGGATATACCAAACAATAATAACCCGGATGAGAATGCAGAGGAAATGATCATTTTAAATGCCGCTTCCGATGACTGTCGTTTATTCAAATCAAAATTACATAGAGCTGCCAATGGAATCGTCGATAACTCGAGCGCCAGGTAAAACATGAGGATATTACCTGAAGAAATCATAAAGAACATACCGAGAAGAGTAGACAACAAGAGCATATAAAACTCCGGTACATGCTTATGATTTTTCAGCCAGTTGTAAGATTGTAATGAAATAATAAATGTACCGAGGTTCAATAAATTTTTTTCAAATCGCACCAGTTCACTGGTTTGAAACATATCACCAAAAAGCTTTCCTTCCCCGGCAAAGAAGAACCCGGATGCAAGATTGATAAATAGAAGAATATTGATAAAATTAAGGAGTGTTTCATTTTCCCATTCTTTGTTTCCCAATTTCAGAAATAAAAGAATAAAAATGATAATGGTAATTACCAGCTCCGCCTTCATCAGTATAAAAAAATCATTCAGCATGTATAACTCCGCTCTGTTGTGTTTTTACTTAACAATTGTTCCCAGTTTTTGTATAATAATTTCTGTTGCCGGTTTCAGCAGTTCGTTCAGCCAGAAGGGTGCTATGCCTATAGCTACAATAGCAATAATCAGTAAACCAGCGGCCAGTTTTTCATTCCATTCCGCGTCTTTCAATAAATTATACTCCTTGTTATTTACCGGTCCCATGATTGCCTGTCCCGTTGCCCGTAAAATATAAACCGCTGTTACTACAATGGAAGCGCAGGCAATAATTGTCGCGATATGATAAAACCTGCCCGCATTTTCCCACGATCCCATAAATACAGTCATCTCTGCAACAAAGCCGCTGAAACCGGGTAACCCCAATGAACATAAACCGGCGATAACGAATACGGCTGAAATAAATGGCATCACTTTCAGCAGGCCTCCCAGTTGCGCTACCTGTCGGGTATGTGTACGATCATAAATCATTCCGATGGCGGCAAAGAAAAGCGCTGTCATAAGGCCGTGAGATACCATCTGCATTACGGCGCCTGTGATGGCGGTCTTAGTCAGCATTCCGATACCTAATAAAACAAAACCGCAATGGCTGATAGAAGAATAGGCATTTATATATTTCAAATCGGTCTGCATCATCGTAGCGAAGGCGCCATATAAAATGGCAATCGATGCCAGAACTATAATAATTATGGAATAATGATGCGCCGCATCGGGCATTAAAAAAGCTGCTACCCGCAGGCAACCATACCCACCCAGTTTCATTGATATCCCTGCAAGAAACATGGAAGCCGCTGTGGGAGCGGATGAGTGGCCATCAGGTACCCAGGTATGAAAAGGAAAAATGGCTGTAAAAATTCCGAAACCTATAAATGCAAACGGGAAGAACAGGTTTTGAATAGTGACCGGAATTTTTGTTTGTGCTATTTGCAAAAGGTCGAAGCTATGTTCGCCGTTTACAGATGTATTGAAATAAATTCCGGTAAGTCCTACAAATACCAATGCTGATCCGCCCATGAGCATTAAGGCTAATTTCATGGCGCTATATTCTTTTTTTCCGCTGCCCCATATTCCAATTAGTAAGAATTTAGGGATCACGGCCAGCTCAAGAAAGAAGAAAAGTGTAAACAGGTCTAATGAAATAAAAAATCCATAGGCCCCGGCACTCAGGAAAAGAAGCAGGAAGAAAAATTCTTTATTCAGCTTTTCCATTTTCCACGAAACCAATACGGCTGCCAATACAACAAAGGCAGTGAGCATGATCATTGAAAGAGAAATGCCATCAATACCCGTGTGATAGTTTATATGCAGGGAATCATACCATGTATAATTGTTTTCAAAAAGCATGATGCCCGTATTGCCGGATGATCTCTCTTTCCAGAATAAAAAAAGCAAAATAAAGCATAGTATAAGCTGAGCCGCGGACCCGATGAATGCAATTGTTCTTACCAGCTTTAAATCCTTAAATGGCAGCACAGCTAAAGCAGTAAGAAATGGCAATATGACGAGTAGTGATAAGTTCATTGTTGCATTGGGTTTTTAGCGCCATAGGCGCGACATGTCAGTAGTAGAAAGCGACATGTCGCGAAAGTCGGTTTCATCAGAGCTCCGTAGGAGCGGCATGTATAGTCAATCATAAAATTCAAACAAATATTTTTCATTGTAATCAATTTCAAATTTGCTCATAAAGTCTAAATATTCTTCGCGAAATGTTCTCTTTTTATGATACCCTGGCTGGTTTAAAATATACTTTACAACTTCTGGTGCCTGCGATTTGGAATAACTGAATGCCCCATATCCTTCCTGCCAGCTAAACGTATTGTTGTTAAACCTTGATTCCTTTAGAAAAGAAGATGAATTCGCCTTAATATCCCTTACTAA
>Ga0207689_10000986_pt1 | contig 27294 bp, 16 predicted proteins | sample KBSMisM52_FD_184312 | JGI IMG/M metagenome (GOLD analysis project Ga0207689, IMG submission 184312) | Miscanthus rhizosphere microbial communities from Kellogg Biological Station, Michigan, USA - KBS Miscanthus M5-2 (SPAdes) (version 2) | ecosystem: Host-associated > Plants > Roots >...
CGCGCTTCCAGTAGGTGCGGATCAAGTGCCAGGGCCTTCTTGAAAGCGATCTTTGCCTTCTCGTGATCGCCGGCCTGCCCGAGGCCCTTGAGCACACGATTAACGTAACAACTGCCAAGCGCCGAGTAAGCAAGGGCAAAAGTCGGATCGATCTCAAGCGCACGCCGGAAATGTTCGATAGAAGAATCGAGTTGTTCTCGTTCAAGCGTGTGGTAGATAAAGTTTGCGAGACAATCGCGTCCGCGCAAGTACTCTTCTGACGCGGCGGCGTTGGTTGTTGCGCCCTTCGCGAGTGCGACCTCCTCATCCGGACTCAATTCGAGCCGCAAACCTTCAACGATCCGTTTCACGATTGTGTCCTGGACGTTGATGATGTCGCTGGCGTCAGCGTCAATTCGTTCGCTCCAAAGAATCTGACTTGTAAGGACGTCGAGAAGCTGCGCGGTAACACGCAGTCGATCGCCGGCGCGCAGGAATGTCGCCGTCAGGATCGCATCAACACTCAACTCCTGACCGGCCTCGGCAGGATCGACTTGTTTATTTTGATACTTGACGATTACAGACGACGGACGAACCACTAATGATCGAACGCGCGCGAGTTCGGTGATTACCGCGTCAGCAAGTGAAAACTGGTAGAAGTCAGTCTCTTTGTCATTGCCGACGTTCTTAAATGGAAGGATCGCGACGCTCTTGCGTTCACCTTCAGCGAGACTTGTGGCAGGCGATTGATCGGCTTCCGCAGAGTCGGTTATGCGACGACCGGATCCACCCGATGCGAGCTCGGTGCCAGTCCTGCCTTTTAGCCATCGTATGGCGCGCGAGACGTGACTGCCTGTGTGCAGGTGCTTCGGAGCCACGAAACTCGCGTCAATACCCGGCACAGATTCATTTGTTACTTCACGCAAAACAGAACGGAGATCGTCGGCAAACTGTGAGACCTTCTGATAACGATTACGCGGATCCTTGGCGAGTGCTTTGTCGATGATTTGCTGTAGACGAGGTGGAACGCGACCCGGTCTTACTTGTGCGAGTGGCGCAGGCTCGTCGTGAAGTACGGCGTGACGAACGTCGACGGCAGTCTTCCCTTTGAACGGCCAACTTCCGCTCAACATTTCATATAACAAGACGCCGGTAGAAAAAATATCTGCGCGGGCATCAACCCTGTCGCCTCGTGCCTGTTCGGGCGCGGCATAGGTTGCGGTGCCGTATGGAATGCCAACTTCGGTCAACTCAGTGTGATGAATTCCGGAAGTACGTGCAGCCTCTTCGTCGAGCAGTTTGGCCAGGCCGAAGTCGAGAACTTTTACCTGGCCCGACGGCGTCACCATCACGTTACCTGCCTTGATGTCGCGATGAATGATGCCTCGCGAGTGAGCGGCAACAAGCGCATCGGCGGTCTGAAGCGCGATCGACAGTGCGCTTTCCAAAGACAGTGGACGTCCATTGACCAACTGGCGCACGTTACGACCCTCGATGTACTGCATCGCGATGAAGTGAATGCCGTGGATCTCGTTAAGATCAAAAATCGTGCAGATGTTTGGATGATCCAGGGCCGAGGCGAGACGGGCTTCCCGTTCGAAACGCTTTAAGTTGGCTTCCTTGGCGGTGAGTTCTGCGGGAAGGACTTTGATGACAATGGTTCGACCCAGTTTTGAATCAATGGCTCTATAGACCGTGCCCTGTCCGCCTTCACCAAGCTTCTCAAGGATCTTGTAATTCCCCAGGGTCGAGCCAATCATGGGTCTTCTTCAAACTAGAACGCATCCCTCATTCAGATGGGACGCGGATCTTCAGGGCGCAGTTTTTAGTAGTGGCCTATTTAACCCCCTTGACTAACTGACGCGCAACCCTTTCGTGATAATAAGCGAATTCAGACTAATGACTCGTAATCTTTGCCACATCAAACTTGTAAACAGTTTGCCCCGAAGTAACCACCGCCAATCGTGCTCCGTCTGGTGTAAAACGAACCAGTCGAATGCGATCTGCGAAAGTCAGTTTGCCTACTTCTTCAAAAGTGTCGAGCGAGTACAACGTCAACTGCCCACTTTCGTTTTCGACGCATAGGACGTTCTGACTGATCGTCGCCTGGTCTCCGAATACCCGGCCTTTTAAAGCGCCGGTACTCAACGAATAAACCGAAGTGCGATTCTGATTGTCTATCACAATCAAACGATCGCCGGTTGCGAACGCCCCCATAATCTTGAACGCACCGCCGAACGTCTCGACTACGATACGAGCTATTTCTTTTCCTGTTTTTAGATCGAGCACCTTGATGTAATAGTCGGAATCGCTGTCGTTTGTCTTGTGATATCGCTGACTAAGTTGCGGGTCACTCTGAATTTCAGCCATAGCGGTCTTCGCGCCGGCCGACCACATCTGCAACATTGTGCCAAACGAACCGTGCGGGACGATCGTTGGGATTCCCAGGGGAAACTTCTGCGACCAAAGTTTTTCCATTGTCGCAGCACTATAGACTTCGACATTAGTAATCGGCTTCGAGTAGTCCTCGTATTCCTTTTCACCTTTTGTGACGGTGTCCCGTGAAGTTCGAAGGAGAACCGGCCCATATTGAGTGATTCGATTTTGCGTGACGCTTGGCCCACGCTCCAGTCCGCCGCTATGCTTAATATCCATTCGCCCAATCGTGCGCGGGTTTTCATCTACCTTTGGGAAGTCGAGGTAAACCGCTCCGTCATCGGCAAAGTGTGCGCCTCGGAACCCACGAACGTAAGTCAACATCTTTCCCTGGCTCAGGTTCCAGATCGCGCCTCGCACATTGCTGGAGAGCGCGAGTGTGCTGAGATCCGGCGCGATGTCGGAAGCGTAGAGACGACCAAGCGGATTTTCCGGGATGACTAGTATCTCCGGTACGCCTCCGCCAAGCGGATACAGAGCGATTTCGCCGCTGGGAGTTTCTGCCGCTCCGATCCCGTCGTAAACGTCGAGAAGCCGGTTGGTACCAGGTCGTAGAAATTTTTTGGTCGTGAAATTGTAGGCTGCACCGGCGGCATTGCCACCAACAACGAGCGCAAAATTGTCGTGCGCGGCCGACTTCCAGAAACTTGGTCCGGGGATGCGTTCGATTAGAGTTCCTTCAGGGAAAGAAAAGACTGACGCTTTGCCATCAATGAAGTAGTTGCTGATTATTTTGCTGGAACTCAGAAACGTAAAACCTTTCACCGCCACCTCTTTAACATCGCCTTTGAGCGAAATCTGTTTCCTTTCCTGAAGATCAAAACTCAACATCTTTTCTTCTGAATAGCTGCCTAATGAATTCCAACCCCAACTCTTATCACCAGCCAGGAAGTAACGCCCGTCCGGCGTAAACGACATGTTTATGTATTTGCCTTCTTCCGAGATCGGCGACATGGACAGGATCAAGGTCGACAGGGCTTCGAAAATGTTTGGGACAGTAAAACCCTTTTTCTCAAAGATTATCGTTCCTTCATCGACGTCGAGCAGCATCAGGTTGGCGTTTTCATCCAAACAGCCCATCACTTTACCCGTGGGTGAAAGAGTGGTTTGCATGCAGGAGCCGCGAATTACAACTTCACTCGCCCAGTCCAACTCGTGTTTGGCGACACTCCACGCCTCAACGCGTAGATTTGTGGTGTAGAGAATCACTTGTTGAGAATCAGCTGAGAACTGAGCGGCGTACGCTTCGGGAGCATTGATGCGAAATAGTGAAGCCAGCGGCTCGCGACTTAACACGCTTATGCCCGCATCATCCTGGGCCAACAAGTATTTTCCATCAGGACTGAAACGGATGTGATAAACGCTGGAACGAAGAGGCGGATCGAGTTTGGTTTTGGAGATCAATCCTGAGAGCGATTCGCGTCGGCCAAGTCCCGAATATTTCACAACCACTCGTTGCCACTTTTCAAACTCGCCTTGATTGTTAACGTGTGCCGTAGCGCGACAATCAGCCGGCAGCATCGCCAACTGTTTGAGCATCTCGGCCAAGCGCTTTTGTTCTGGTTTTGTGGTGCCGAACAGACTGGAGAAAAAGCTGCCGGTTTTTCCTTTAGTCTCCTTGTATCTATCCCAAAACCCTGCCTGCGCCTGGGCGTCGTAACCAGCACCGGCCATTAAATAAAGTCCTACCATGTCAGCGGCGAATTGATCACGATCTTCTCGTGATCCGAGTTTGTTGCCTGCCTTGGATTTGTGGAGGCGTTGATCAATGAAGAGATTATATTTCTCGAAGACGTCGCGCCGATCGCCAAGCGCAGTTACTCCAGCGGTTTCTCGAAACAACACACTCATGTCGTTGGACGAATGGCGTGCAATGATATGACCTAGCTCATGGGCCACAACGCCGGCGAGTTCGTCTTCATTTTTGGCAAAGGCGATCATCTTGCGAGTTACGTAGATGCGGCCGCCGGGGAGCGTAAAAGCGTTCATTTCGTTGATATCAACGACGAAGAACTGAAAATGAAGTTTGGTTGGCGGCATGACATCGATCAAACGTTGACCAATGCGGCGCAAGTAACCCGTTACATCTTGATCATCAATGACGCGAAAATTGCTTTCGAGGTGTGCAGCGACCGCATCACCGAGCGCGGTCTCCTGTTCAGGCGAAAACAAGTTGCCGGGAAACGGTGGGATGTCCGGCGCCTGGCACTTCGACTGGGCGAAAGATGGGACAGAGGTCGAGGCCCAAACGACAAAGATGAGCGCGGCAAGGAGGAAACGACTTTTCATGGATACTCCGACTTAAGGAAGGGTGATACTTGTGTTTGAAATGCATGAAAAGAGTAAATTCGGCGGAGGTTCCGGTCAAGAGATAAAGGCAATCGTCATGTGTCGAACAAGCTGGGAAGGGCAGGACGTCTCAGTGGCTTGAACAAGCTGGGAAGGGTGGCAAGCGGAAATTAGGACGCCTCGCACTATTGACGCCGAGCGCGCCCCCGCTGAGATCTAGCGCCCTAACTTCCGCTGCCCCTTTCCCAGCTTGTTCGACACACTGAGACGTCCTGGCCCTTCCCACCTATTCGATTCACGACGATGTCTTTTTCAACCCTAGAATTGTTGTCCTTCAAACAACACAGACTGAAGTCTGTGCCACTCGCTGATCTACCATCGGGATTCGTTGTATTATGCGTGGGAACAGTTCCACTCAAGCACTTTCTTATAAACGAGGAGACAGTCGAATGATCGAATCGCGCCGAACCAGTCTGCGCATCGTTACTGTTTTGTTGATAGCGGTGTCGGTGATCTTGGTTATCCATTTCATTCCCAAAGCGTCTGCCCAAGATAAGTACCCTGCTAACCTTTACTCGGGTCTGCGTTGGCGAAACATCGGACCGTTCAGAGCTGGACGTGTCAACGCTGTGACAGGAGTGATTGGCCAACCGAGTGTTTACTACTTTGGCTCTGTGGGCGGTGGCGTTTGGAAATCGATAAATTCCGGCCGTACATGGAACCCGGTCTTTGATTCGGAAAGTGTCGGCTCGATTGGCGGAATTGGTGTCGCTCCTTCAAATCCCAATGTTGTTTACGTTGGCACTGGCGAGGCTGACTTGCGCGACTCCATTTCGTTTGGCAACGGCATGTACAAGTCATCCGATGCCGGAAAAACGTGGAAACACCTTGGCCTCGACAACACGCGACAGATCAGTCGCGTCCTTGTCGATCCGAAGAATCCTGATGTCGTTTTTGTCGCAGTGCTTGGCCATGTCTACGGACCACATCCCGATAGAGGCGTTTATCGAACTAAAGACGGTGGCGCGACCTGGCAGAAAATTTTGTACAAGAACGAAGACCTTGGCGCGATCGATCTGGCATTTGACCCAACCAACTCGCAAACGATCTATGCCAGCATGTGGAATGTTCGGCGTCCACCATGGTTTATCTACGCACCAGCCAACGGTCCTGGCTGTGGAATTTTCAAATCAACTGATGGTGGAAATAATTGGACCCAACTAATGAATGGCCTACCGACCGAAGGTCTTGGCCGGATTGGTCTCGCGGTTTCCCAAACCAATCGCAACCGCATTTACGCGATCGTCGACGCGAAAGAGGGTGGGCTCTTTTCGTCGAGCGATGCAGGCATGACCTGGACGAAAGTTTCCGGCGACAACCGGATCTGGGGACGTGGTTGGTACTTCAACAAGGTGACCGCCGATCCAAAAGATGCTGACACCGTCTACGTGCAGAACACATCAATCTACAAGTCGACAAACGGTGGTAAGAATTGGATAGCAATAAAAGGGGCGCCAGGTGGTGACGACTATCACCAGATGTGGATCAACCCGGACGATCCGAAGCGAATGATTGCCGCTAGTGACCAGGGAACAATCGTTACAGAAGACGGTGCTGCGACATGGAGTTCCTGGTACAACCAATCCACAGCACAGCTTTATCACGTCGCTGCTGACAATCGCTTTCCTTACTGGGTGACCGGTGCGCAACAAGACAGCGGTGCGGTCGGTGTACCAACGCGCAGCAATCACTCGGAGATTTCCAACCACGACTGGACCGGTCTTTGTGCCGGTGGCGAAGCTGGATACACAGCACCCGATCCGTTACATCCCGAGATCTTGTTTGGTGGTACGGTGACGCGTTGTAACGTCGTCACAGGCGCCTCGCAAAATGTTTCCCCGGAGAAAGGTGATGGTCCGTTCCGTCATGCGTGGACGCAGCCATTGGTCTTCTCCGCCGCAGATCAACGAGCGCTCTACTTCGCGAACCAATATCTTTACAAAACAATAAACGGCGGCGAAAGCTGGACGCAGATCAGTCAGGACATGACACGCGAAGCGCCAGGCATACCAGCCAACCTGAACGAGGCTGCTGCTTCAGATGTGTCGCCAGGTGCGCCGGCTTCGCGCCGACTCGGCGTGATCTACACGATCGCACCGTCGTCCTTGCGCGCGCCAACACTCTGGATTGGCACCGACGATGGTTACATTCATCTAACGATCGATGATGGCAAAACCTGGACGAACGTCACGCCTACACAACTGACAGCATGGAGCAAGGTAACGATGATGGACGCTTCGCATTTTGATGTTAAGGAAGCGTACGCAGCAGTCGAGCGCCATCAACTCGAAGACTACGAGCCTTATATTTATCGCACGCGCGATTCCGGCAAGACGTGGCAAAAGATCACGACCGGCCTGCCAGCGGGCGTCTACGTGCAAACCGTGAAAGAGGATCCGCGACGCCAGGGATTATTGTTCGCGGGCACCGAACTCGGCGCCTACGTCTCATTTGACGATGGCGATCACTGGCAGTCGTTGCAACTGAATTTGCCACATGCATCGGTGCGTGACCTGGCGATCCACGGCGATGACTTGATTGTCGCCACACATGGTCGAGGATTTTGGGTACTCGACAACATTACCGCGCTGCGGCAGATCAACGATGAGGTAACCCGTGCGAGTGTATTTCTATTCAAACCAGCCACGACAATCAATGTGATTCCCGGAAGTGATAACGGAACACCGCAACCACGAGATGAGGCGCTGGCTGAGAATCCGCCGCTTGGGGCTGCGATTGATTATTACCTCAAGACAGCAGCGACTGGGGCAGTAGTCCTGGAGATCCTTGATCCGGCCGGCGACGTGATACGGCGTTACTCAAGTGACGAACGACCAACACCAGTGAATCCGGAGACGCTCAATATTCCAGCGTTCTGGCGCCCCACTCCTGAACCGCTTTCGGCAGGAGCAGGCATGCATCGTTGGATTTGGGACCTACGACCAACGCCACCTGCGCGTGCGGCAGGCGGAGGTGGTGGTGGCGGAGGCGGTGGTGGAGGCGGTGGATTTGGAGCTCGCCCGACAGTGTTGCCTGGGAAATACTCAGTGAGGTTAACAGCCGCTAGTCAAACCTTGACGCAGCAGTTAATCGTCGAACCCGATCCCAGAACAAAGTAGCTGATAAAGTGAGTGCGCCTCCTTGGAGTGCGAAGGCCCGGCAACGCTTTGGTATATCGCTACCGAGTCAAATGCCTTTACCAAAGCGGTGCCGGGCCACCGCACTCCAAGGAGGCGCAAGTGTTTTTTTACTTGTTGCTGCTTACTTCATCGGTCACGCCCATTTGCCAGAGCATGAAGGCATAGTCATAAGCGGTCTCATGCAACGCATCATAGCGACCTGATGCACCACCATGACCAGCACCGAAGTTGACCTTCAACAACAACGGGTTCTGGTCAGTCTTCATTGCCCGCAACTTCGCAACCAGCTTTGCACCTTCCCAGTAAGGCACCTGGCTATCGTTCACGGACACTTTCACTAACATCGACGGGTAGTCTTTCTTCCCGACGTTGTCGTACGGCGAGTAAGTCTTCATGTAATCAAACGCTGCCTTCTCGTTGGGATTACCCCATTCGATGTACTCGGCCGTGGTCAACGGCAATGAAGCGTCGAGCATCGTGTTGAGGACATCGACGAAAGGAACTTGCGAAATTACTCCCTTGAACAAATCAGGTCGCAGATTGCTCACCGCGCCCATCAAGAGTCCTCCGGCGCTGCCGCCCTGGATTACGAGACGATCTTTCGACGTGTACTTTGCTTTTATCAAATGATCAGCGCAGGCGATGAAATCCGTGAACGTATTCATCTTCTTCATCATCCTACCGGCTTCGCGCCACTCTTCACCCATCTCACCACCACCGCGAATGTGAGCAATGACGTAGATGACACCGCGATCAAGAAGACTCAATCGCGAAGAAGAAAAGGTTGGCGGAATTGAAATGCCGTAAGAGCCGTAGGCATAGAGGAGCATCGGCGCACTACCGTCGAGCTTTACTCCCTTGCGATAGACCATCGACATCGGAATCTTTGTCCCATCCGACGCAGTGGCAAATACACGTTCGGATTTGTAGTTCGTTCGGTCGAATCCGCCCGGCACCTCGGTCTGCTTCAGCAAGGTCGACTTGCCAGTGTTCATGTCGTAGTCAAAAACAGAATTCGGCGTTACCAGGGAGTTGTACGAATAACGCACCACGCTTGTATTGAACACGCGATTCGCATTGAGTCCCGCCGCGTAAACTGGTTCGGGAAATTGAATCCGGTTGTGTTTATTAGTCTTGAGATCAACGATCTCCAGTTGCTGGAGTCCGTTCTCCCATTCGGAGACGACAGCGTGATCAGAGAACAGGGTAAAATTCTCAATCTTCACTGCGAGTTTGTGTGGAATAAACTCTTTCCAGTTCTTCTCAGATGGATCATCGACGGGTGCGGTGACAACTCGGAAGTTCTTCGCGTTCTTGTTCGATCGAATGTAAAAGAGATTGCCACGGTGATCCACGTCGTACTCGTGTTCCGCTGCGCGAGGTATGACGACTTTCAGCTCTGAAGCCGGTTTGTCCGCCGGGATATAGAGAACTTCAGTAGACGTCTTGCTGGCTGACTCCAGAAAGATGATGGCGTTGTCGCGAGTACGCCAGGTCCCGATATCATAGAGCTCATCCTTCTCTTCGAAGATCAACTCATTCTTATCGGTTCCCAGGACGTGACGGAAAAACTTGTCGCTGCGCTTCGTGGTCGCATCTTCTGTTACATAGAAGAGAGTCTTGTTATCGCTGGCCCAGGCGACGTTGTTCACTCGCTCGATCCGCTCGGGAAAGACTTGTCCGGTGCGAAGATCTTTGATCTGAAGCGTGTATTGTCGATAGCCAGTGTTGTCGGTCGAATAAGCTAATAGGTTTCCATCGTCACTCGGCACAAAAGCACCGACGCTCATGAACTTCTGACCTTTCGCGAGCTCATTCTGATCTAGAACGATTTCTTCGGGAGCATCGACGCTGCCGCGCTTCCGACAAAAGATCGGATACTGCAGCCCCTCGACAGTTCTCGTGTAGTAGAAATGATTTCCCCAGCGATAAGGGACATTGGTGTCAGTCTGTTTGATGTGGCTCAACATCTCCGTGTAGAGCTTTTGCTGAAGCTGCTCAGTCGGCTTCATCAAGGCATCGGCGTAATCGTTCTCAGCCTGAAGGTGGGCCATAACTGCCGGATTTGTCTTCTCGCGGAGCCAGAAATAGTCGTCGACCATGGTCACGCCGTGAATCGCTGTCGTTTTAGGTTTCTTTTCTGTCATTGGTGGTTGAGGCGCAACGCCTCCATTTGATTGTGCTTTCGTATCAAGTGTAATTGAGAATACACATGAAAAGACAAACGCGAATAGCAGGAGTCTTGATTTAGTCATGGAGCACCTTCTTCTAGTGAAATCAGGTCAGAATCAGAACGAAACGCACAAGACGCTTCGTTTTATTACCCGCTAACTAGTGGTCAAAAAGTGCTTTTGATCACACTGAACTGTTTTCACAGTTCAAGGGGGCAATTTGGGCCGTGTAACTGGGGAGACTCGAAGTTTTTTGTTTTACCAGCACACGGCTGGTTAATCGTGGACCGTTCAACCTCTTCGCGGATTACCCCACCCAGATCCCAGATACTTACCATCTTCCACAATACAAGGAACGGTGGGATCCCCATTCGAGTACTTGAACATTTCCGCACGATGCGCGCGGTTGGTTTGAGCGTCGTAGTCTATAAAAGCAATTCCCTTGGAATTGTAGTGGTCTCGCGCCTGCTGACAATAAGGACAACCCGGTTTTGTATAGATGACTAAAGCCAACGTCGTGATCTCCCAAAGTTTTCTTTGCCGATCCAGTGGCGCAATGAAAACGGTTGCGCGAATTCGTCTAACAAAATCTGTTAGGTGCGATTATACTGCCGCTGCCTATGAGCGACCAAAGCGCTGGCAAGACAGGGGTGGAGGAAATAGCGGCTGATTTGCTCGATCCTTACGAGAAGTTGGTAAGTATCGAGGTGCTCGGCAAGGAGGTGGACGTTCCGGAAAAAAACCGTCTGCTCCGCTGTTTTCAATACCTTTCGATAAACACGATTTCCTACGGCGATTTCTGCTGGAATGGTGAGTGCACTAACTGTCAGATCTGGTATCACATGAAGGGCCAGGATGAATCGAACGATCGCCCGGCACTTTCATGTCGGCTTGAATGCGCGGAAGGAATGGTGATCACAAAACTGAGCAGCTTTATTGAGTTGGAGGGGATTAGTAAGAATGTCCGATAAACTTTAGTTTGTCGAAATCATCGTTGGGGGCGTGTTAGGCAGGGTTTGCACAAGCTAAAGTATATCGGACATCGTTTTCGCAATAGGGCAGGCATTCCTGTCTGTTTGGTCTTCCTGGTTCTAGTCCAACCACCGCTCAATTGTTAGAAAGGATGTGCCCACGGCGGAAGCGCCTCTTCTTCCACTCGTTTCTTTCCGCTTCTTTTCAACCGCACGGTCCACAGACAGGAATGTCTGCCCTATCGCTTAGAGTTAGTTTCGTCTGGCGTGTCTCCGATCTTGACGAAAGTCGCGAACATCTCCTCTGCGATCACGTCGATCAACTCTTAGCTCACGCTGATCACGATTGATTTCGCGAGAGTCGACACGGATTTCTCGCCGGTCTGCACGTAACTCCTGTTGACCCGCTCCTTCACGTCTATCCTGGCGCAGTTCCCGTACATCACCACGTCGATCAATTACATCTCCATGAAGGTCACGACGATCGCCACGAAGTTCTCGAGTGTCGGTTCTAATTTCTCGACGGTCTAACCGCAGTTCTCTTCGTTCCAAACGGTCGATGTTTCCATTTTGAGCTATGGCAATTCCTCCTGAAACGAGAACGATGCCAAGCAACAGCAACAAACTTCCGGACTTTCTGTTCTTCATTAACCTTTCCTCCATTGCATTCTTTAGTCAGTTTTGGGCTCACTAAAACTTCGTTCCGGAGGAGAGACAACACTTCACCAAAGACGCAGACCGACTGCGCTTTAGAAGCTTGCGATTTGTAATTTAGCTTCAGTAACCCCAGCCGAAAGGTTAGACGCGGCAGGATAGTGAGAGGTCGGAATTTCTTGACCACTGAACTTTGAGCTTAGGACTTTGTACTTTGCCTGCTGAACATCGAAGACCTTCAACTGAAAGGGGCTGATCTTCAAAGCACAAAGTACAAAGCTCTAAGCTCCGCTTTGTTTAATACTTCGCCACGGTCGGGTCAACTTCATTTGACCAGCCGATGATTCCGCCCTTGAGATTGATCAGCTTACCGGAATAGCCAGAGCGTTGCAGGGCATCGATCGCTCGAGCGCTACGTCCTCCCATCTTGCAATGCACTACTGTCTCGCGTGTTTGATCGATCTCATTCATGCGAGCAAGCACCTGACCGAGTGGAATGTGAATCGAGTTGGGAATTCGTGCTATCGCAACCTCGCTGTCCTCACGGACGTCGATGAGTTGAATGTCGTCGCCTTTATCTAGACGTTGTTTTAGCTCAGTTGAGGTGATCTCTTCCATTGTTCGCTCCCGTAGTGTTTGGTTTGAGCGAAAGTATCGGATGAACTCGTGAGCTTAGCAAGCGCACCTCTTTGGAGTGCGGTGGCCTGGCACCGCTTTCTTAATGCCGACTCCAAGCTTACGCGCTTCTTTGCCAAAGCGGTGCCGGGCCACCGCACTGCAAAGAGGCGCCTCCATTCAGTATGCTGTGGGACTTAGGCTAAACTGTTAGTGCACACTCTTTAGAAAGGCCAAACATGAGATTCGAATTCTATTCCGAGGCAATCAACGACGTCCCCAAGTTATCGGTTGATGGCACAGTTTCGAACAGCATTCACTTCTCGCACTGGCAAGGAAACAAAACCCCAACTGAACTCAAGGCTGACACGTCGACTGAAATTGCCCTCAATCTCGTTACATCCCCCCGGCGAGCTGAACTTACAAAACACATCGAGTTGGTAACTAACAATCACTTCGATACCGACGGCATGTTGTCAGTGTGGACCGTGATGAATGGCGCTCGTGCGGCAAAGTACCGCGACGTCCTGATCGCTGCTGCTGAAGCGGGCGATTTTTCGGAGTATTCGAGTGCCGACGGAGTGCGGATCAGTTTGGCAATCCAGGGTTCTGACCAGGAAATCCCAACGGACGATACAGGTTCACCTCTTGCGCGCTTGTTAGCCGGAGAAGACGTGAACGACGACGCCCGGTGCTACGAAGTCATCATGCCTGAGGTTGAGAATCTGTTGACCAACATCAACGATTATGAGCCTCTATGGCGTGAGGGATGGAAAAGAATTGTAGATGCACTGGAGAGTTTTGACCGAGGCTTGTCGACAGTCACTCAGCTGCCGGAGTCCAATGTCGCTCTGATTTGTCTCGCGCCGGAAATCTTTAGCAACGAAGGCTTCAACCCAACTCGCCACTCAGCACCCTACACGGCAATCTCAAAGTTTGCGCGCGGAGAATTGTTTGTGATCGCAACCCCCGCGCAGGGTGGCTGGTTTTATCGTATCGATTATCCCTACTACTCATGGGCCGAAACAGTTGTGCGTCCAAAGATTGAACGACGCGATCTGTCGCAAGTCTTGGAAGTCTTAAACGAAAAAGAAGGCAACGGCGCTGCTCGATGGCAAATTGACAGTCGTGAATTAAGTTCCGCCGCAAAGTTTCTGGATGCACAACAGACGCTCGCCCCTTCAAAGTTAAAACCGGAAGAGGTTGCGGCTGAGTTTGCGAAAACAATCTTGAGAGCTGCCGGTTCAAGAATTTGAACTTTGATCTTAGAGCTTTGTGCTTTGATCCTGGTGCTTGGTTTGGCCTGCTAGGTTACCGCCAAAGTTCAAAGCACTAAGATCAAAGTTCCTGACTTTCCATGCATGACGTAATCATAATTGGTGGTGGCCCAGCCGGGTTGTCAGCAGCAAGTTGGTGCGACGAGCTTGGGCTCGACACACTGTTGCTCGAGCAAGCAGAACAAACCGGTGGACAGCTTCATCGTATCCACAATCCGATCGACAACTATCTCGGCATTACAGCGGCCAATGGTCAGGAGCTTCTTCAACAATTCACTAAAAGTCTCGAAACAGCTGAGTTCGATCAATGGACCCAGACGTGTATAAGTTCCGTCGACCTTCGAAGCAAGAAAATCTCTTTACAAAGCGGGGAGCAATTGCAGGCGATTGCGATCATTATTGCCACCGGAGTACGTCGACGAGAACTAGGAATTGCTGGTGAGAAAGAATTCCTAGGCAAGGGAATCATTGAGACAGGCGCAAAAGATCGCGAGTCGCTCGCCGGTAGTGATGTTTGTATCGTAGGAGGTGGTGATGCGGCAGCTGAGAACGCGTTGTTGCTTGCGGAAGTTTGCCCCACTGTTACGCTGATTCATCGTAGCCGGAAGCTTCGCGCGCGGCGAGAATTCGCAGAACAGCTGCACACTAACCATTGCATTACAGTCTTTCCTGAGTCGGTAGTTACTCGCATCCTCGGAACGGAACGAGTTGAAGCCGTGGAGATACAACGAAAAGAAGGAATAAAACCATTTCAGCTCGCTGTTCGCGGGGTGCTCATTCGAATCGGCGTTGAGCCGAATACCGATCTGTTTGGCGACCAGGTCAAGTTCGACGAGAAAGGCTACATTCTTGTAAACGGCGAGCAGGAAACGAGTGTCCCATTTGTTTTTGCAGCAGGCGACGTTTCTAATCCTTTGTCGCCAACCATAAGCAGCGCGACTGGCGCCGGCGCCACGGCGGCGAAAGTCATAGCGTCGCGGTTGAATTCAGGGGCACGCAAATCCGTATGAGCGAGACTGGACCGTTCTACACCGATGCGCATATCGTCGCTTACCCAGTTGAATACATCGCCGGAATCGATCTCTATAACGCTGGGGAGTTTCACGCCGCTCACGATGTTTGGGAAGAGCGTTGGATGGGTGAGGTAGGGCCCCAGGAAAAATTATTCCTGCAAGCAATGATTCAATCGGCGGTTGCTTTTCATCATCTCGATATTGGCCGACCGGGCGCCAGCCGGCAGATGTATCAACGAGCGAAGGAGAAGTTTGGCAGGTTGGGCAAGAGGGTATTCATGTCGTTGGATCTTGAGGAGTATCAATCACAGTTGGACACAGCCCTCTCCTGGTTAATGAGTGTAGCTGATCCAAGAGAACACCCGATGCCACAAATCCGACACCCAAAGATTCGACTCCTGGCTGAAGTCAACGAGTTTGACTAGCGTGTGAGGACAAACCAATTCTTAATCACATCAGACTTGTGTTGTTGGCAATGTGGCTCGGTTCTGCATTGTTCTTCGGAGCCGTCGTGGCACCCGCAGTCTTTTCGGTGTTGCGTTCTTTCAGCTTGCCAAACGCTAGTGAGATTGCCGGCTCGATCGTCACCAGGTCATTGTCGGTCGTGAATGTTGCCGGATTTGCGATAGGTCTCGTCTTACTGTTGACCTTGTTCTTAGGTGATTCCTCCGTGGGGCGCATCGCATTTCTAATAGAGACGGCCTGCATCCTACTCATCACAGCGGCAACGGGCGTGGGCCACTGGGTTATTGCGGCTCGGATGCGCGCGCTTCGAACAGCGATGGTTCTGCCAATAGACCAGGTTCTGCCGAGTGATCCACGCAGGGTCGAGTTCAATAGTCTTCACGGTTATTCGGTGAATGCGCTCGGGCTTGCTATGATTGCTGCCCTAATAACGATAGTTATGATTTCTCGCAGATTGCGGACCTGAACCAGGGCGCAGCTGGTACTTCAAAGTAAGGATTGAACGGGCGTGGAGATTATTGAAGACATTGACGCTTGGCGGCAGCGGTATGAAGCGTGGGCCAAATCGGGTTCAAACAGAACTGACGCGGACTATCCATTCGTAAAAAATCGTCGTGCTCCATTTACGGCGGCCAGGCGGGCACTTCCGATGCTCAACCTGGCGCTGGTCTCGTCGGCAGGCGCCTACATTGATGGCACTTCTGAGTTTGCGACCAACGACCTGACGTTTAGAGAAATCCCTATCGAAGTCGAATCTACAGATCTTCGGTTTGCCGCGAGGGGATACGACGCGACGGCGATCACCCAGGACGTAAACTCACAATTGCCGGTTGAACGACTTCTCGAGTTTGAACAAAACGGAATCATCGGTCAGCTTAACGGAGTGTTCTGGAGTTTTTCCGGGTACGTTCCCGCCGCAGACGCGGTCGCTAATGAGTTAGCGCCCAGGATTGTCGAACGGTTGCAGCGCTATGAAGTGCAGGCTGCCTTGTTGATTCCGGCATCTCGTCTTTGCCATCAGACGATCGGCCTCGTTGCGCGAGCCATTGAGGCCGCAGGTATTCCAACAATGACATTGGCAGTTGTGAAGGACGTTGTTGAGAATGTTCGGCCTCCGCGCGTCGCTCTTTACAACGGCGAGTTCGGCAGTGTTGCTGGAAAACCAAACTTCCCTGAGCACCAACGTCGCATTCTCGATGAAGCACTACGGTTGATCGAACCGATGGATCAACCAGGTATTCGCAAGCTTGTAGTTGAACTAGAGAGCGCGGTCGAATTATCACGCGGCGAACGCTAACTAGTTTCGCTTCCCTTTAGTAGCTACCTTGATTATACGGACGCGCTCTTCTGGGACCGCAGGCGTCCTCGCCTGCCTTCCACGAATAAACGCCCCCTCATAGATGCTCAAACTAATCATTCGCGTAATCGTCGGCTTAGTCCTACTGGCTATTGTTTACTTACTCGTTGCCCCAGTTCCGATCACTCCAGCAGCCTGGACACCTCCCGTTGCTCCAACATTGACTGGTCAATACGAACAGAACAATCGTCTTGCTCACACTGATCGCTTATCGCTTGGCGACGGTCGTTCACCCGAAGATGTCGCAATTGATTCTGGTGGTCGCATTTATGGCGGCTTCGATGACGGTCGAATTATCCAGTTACAACCCGACGGAACTCAGCCGCACGTCTTCGCTAACACACAAGGGCGACCTTTAGGTTTAGCTTTTGATCCTGCCGGAAATTTGATCGTCGCAGATGCAATCAAAGGTTTACTCGCCATTGATAAGAGTGGAACGATTAAGGTGCTTGCGACCGAAGTGGACGGTGCGAAGTTTGGCTGCCTCAACGATCTCGACGTCGGAGTCGATGGCACGATTTACTTCACCGAGGCTTCCAGGAAGTTTCCAATGTCGCAATTCGCAAACGACATCCTCGAGCATCAACCAAATGGACGCTTCCTCGCCTACGATCCCAAGACTCAAAAGACTCGAGCGATTGTCGATGGGATCTATTTCGCAAACGGAGTCGCCTTAAGTCCGGATCAATCGTTTGCTCTGGTTAACGAGACGGGTCTGTACAGAGTCCTGAAGGTTTGGCTAACCGGACCGAAGCAAGGTCAACGCGACGTTTTCATCGATAACCTGCCGGGCTTTCCTGACGGGATATCATCAAACGGGAAAGGCAAATTTTGGCTCGCGCTGGTGACGCCACGCGACGCTGTCTTTGACAAGATCCTTCCTTATCCGTTTGCGCGCAAGATCGTCTATCGCCTGCCTCAAGTTCTCCAGCCTGCCCCCAAACGTTACTCGTTCGTACTCGGTCTCGATGAAAACGGGAAGGTCGTCGACAACTTGCAGAATGGTGCGGCCGACTGCTACGCAGAGATCGCGAATGTAGTGGAACACGATGGTGTGTTGTACTTCGGGAGTATTGCTGAATCTACGATCGGGAAGTTCTCGCTGCGGTAGCAAGCGTCAAAACGCAAGCAACACCTTCCACAGATTGCGCGGATTAAACAGATTTTTTTAGAACTGTTGGGGCATACCTTTTTTCTTAAAGAAATCTGTGTAATCCGCGTAATCTGTGGATAATCGTTTCTTAACCTTTTAACCTTGGCTACTTAGTAATCACTTGGATAGCACAGTGTCATTGGGGCTTAATGCCCACCCGCCAAAATCTCAAGTAATAAGCGGTCCTGATCGCCCCACTGTTTAGCACGTATCCAATCAACGGATTCATGCTTTTGCTTGCCGTCCCAGCAAAACTGTCTAAACCTAAAAATAATAAGACTTAGGCCGCCTTTCTATCACCCAACAAATACGCGGCACGCATGTTGTAGTTAAAAGTCCTGAACTAAAACTAAAACAGAGTCGATTTCGGCCCCCTTCTCCGAGACGCTCGCGGCAACAAGCGGCAGCCTTTCTCACTGAAGAAACGACAAATCATGAATCTGTTATCAGCGGCAACCTCTACCCCTCAACACCTTTTCAAAACAACAGACCTGGTGGGAAGCTTGATGCATAAGCTTTCACCGGAACTAATTAACATCATCAGTACCCTCGGGGTGCATCAGAGATTTTCCGCCCTCGAAAACTATCCTGACTTTCTTTGTGGCAAGACAAAAAACGCGACGAGCTCAACTACCGAACTCGGAGTCAACGCAACCAAGCGTTGTATCCAGGAGTGGGGTGGTGACCCGTCACGTATCGGTTTGTTAGTAGCGGCGACAAACACACCCGACCAGATGTTGCCGTGTTTGGCGTCGGAAGTAATGGGCAAAACGCACGGGCTGCTTTCACGCTCGTTGCGAACAGTTAGCATGCAAGCGCAAGGTTGTTCTGTTTTACTGAAATCGATCGAAGTAGCTCAGTGGTACCTCGCCGCAAATCCCGGAAAGCTGGCAATCGTCGTAATGGCGGAAACACACACGCCTTACGTTGCTCCTCTTTTGCGGGATGAATATTTGGGTTTCCGAGAAATCCTGAGATTGAGGAAGGAGCAGAAGCTTGATCCCGAGCAATTTGAACAACAAAGGTTGGATACCACCTTCGTAATCCAATCGATGCTATTCGGGGACGGCGCTGTCGCTCTACTTGTAGGCACTGAAGAAGGAAAGCCAGCGTTCGGACCAATCTCCCACCTAACCAACGACGACCCCCGAGATATGAACTTGTTGACGATGGTTAGTAACAGCTCACACCCATTCCTGAAAGGACGTCCACAGTATTTCATGCAGCCGAGCGTGCCCACACGCGGAGCGCACTATGCAGTAACGACCGTCAAGAATGTTTTGGAACATCCCGACTCACCGGTTAGCGATCTAGACCACGTCGATGATTGTTTGATCCACACGGGAAGCAAGAAGATCCTTGATGGCGTTTGCTCTCAACTCGACCTTTGCCCTGACTCATCCAAAGTGCACGGGTCATACAAAGTTCTGCAACAGTATGGAAATCTGTCGAGTGCATCGACCGGATTCATGTTGGCCGAAAAGAACGACTGGACCGGGCCGACTATGGTTGTTGGATTTGGAGTTGGCTTTGCTGCTAGTGCGGGAATAATGAGCTTCAACTAATGAAGACCCTGTGACTTTGATCTCTGGCCTTCATAGGAAACTCAACTAACCAACCGTTACTTCTTCCGGGAGTGTGGTCGGAGTTGTGAGCACCGCTCCAACTTGAGTGAAGTCAAACGGCTTGCCGATGATTCCGTCTACCAAATGCTCTTCTCCAATGGGCGGCGGAGTCGCCGGTCCGTAGCCGGTCACCATTATTATTCGAATGTTGGGACAGTGCTTGCGAATGGCGCGAGCCGTTTCCCATCCGTCCATTTCCGGCATCGCCAGATCAGTGAAGACCAGGTCGAAGTTGCCGCTAATTAGCTTCTCCAGCGCTTGATGTCCACTCTCCGCTAGTTGGACGTCGTGATTGACGGCCACCAGCATTTCCGCCAGCGTTTCTCTCACTGAGGCCTCATCGTCAATCACCAGGATCTTCAACGCCGGAACATGATCGAGGTCTTCTGCGTCCTCGGTTTCCGTCGACTCAGTTGCGATTGCGGGTAGATCAATTGTGAAGGTCGTGCCATTACCATGTTCCGACGTAACACTGATCGAGCCTTCGTGTCGTTCCAGAATGCTGTAGCTCACCGACAAGCCCAGGCCGGTGCCGTGAGCGCCCTTGGTTGAAAAGAACGGTTCAAAAATCTTTTGCCGAACCTCTTCCGGCATTCCCATTCCGTTGTCGCTGAACTCAAGTTGCAGACGGCTTTCGTTTAGCCGGCATGTGATACTCAGTTTGCCACCTCGAGGCATAGCATCGACTGCATTCACGATCAGATTCACAAACACTTCCCGAAGTTCCGATGCGCTGCCATATGTACTACATCCCGTTTCCGCATTGAGGTTAACTTCGTACTCGAGGCCACGTAGTCGCGCTTCGTTTTCCCACCGGGTTCGTGTGATCTCGACCGCATCTTGCAACAAACCGCTCACGTCGAGCATTTCAAATTCCTTCACTGGCGACTTCCGCGCAAACGTTTGAATTCTTCTGACCGTCGCTGCCGCGTCCTCCGCAGCAGTTTGAATGATATCAAGGTTGCGAATCAGGGCCGGGTCATTTACCTGTCGACGCAGTAATTGGGCGCGACCAAGAATCGCCGCAAGCGAGTTGTTGAAGTCGTGAGCCACACCCGAAGCAAGCTGTCCCAACGCTCTCAACTTGTCGGCCCTGGCGGCACGTTCTCGTTCTTCCTTTTGTTCAGTTATGTCGCGTGCGATTCCCAGCACACCGGTAACGCGGCCTTCGACCACAAGTGGCGAATTATCTACTCGTGCGTGACGCAAACTACCGTTGAAAGAGAAGTATCGCATCTCGTAAGTTTGCGGCGAGCCATTCAATGCGGCATCAAGCTTTTCCTGCACGAGATCACGGTCGCCCTCATAGACCATGTCCAGCAGTGGACGTCCAATGAAATCGTTTAGGGTAAATCCGAGGCCCTTCATGGTTGCGGTGTTGCACCATTTGAAGCAGCCATTAGTGTCGACTGCGTAGATCGACTCCCGGGCGCTCTCCAAAATGTTGGTGAGAAGAGACTGGTGCTCTCGTGCTACCGCCTGAACTTTGCGCAACTCCGACAGATCGCGGGCGGTGCAGACTGCGGCTTGAGCTTTGTTGGCGCTGTCGAGGATCGGCTCAATGGTTACCAGTAACGGACGATTCAAACGACTCGGGGTAATTTCGATCGTAACGCTGCGACAGTCTTCTATCGCCTTCTCAACGACGCATGCTTTATCTCCCTCGCGCGTGCTGAGAATGTCGCAGCATTTGCGACCCAGCAACGCTCTCGGGTGTAACGCCTCCATCGCCGCGCCTGCACGATTTACTCGCTTCAACTCACCTTCACGGTCGAAAATAAAGATACCGTCTGACATCGCATCGAAGGTTGCTTCCCATTCGGTCTTACCACGCGCGACCATTTCAAATAGCTCAGCTTGAGCTATGCCGATCGACAGTCGTTCAGCCAGTGCAACGACGAGTGTGATCTCATCCTCGGTCCAGTTACGATTTCGATCGGTCTGGTGGATGCACAACACTCCGCGAAATTGCCCTTTCACTATAAGCGGGTAAATAATCTGTGAACGCAATCCCAGCTGTTGTGCGTGCTCGCGCACATATGCACTCAGCTCGGCTGAGTTTTCCGAGTAATTAATGGCATCGTTGATGACTAGTGGTTGGCTCGACGAAAGAAGGTGACGACCGATGGGATCGTTGTAGGTAACCTCGACGTGTTTGATACTGCTGACACCCTCGCCGAGATATTCATGCTCAAGCGGTGAGCTAAGCTCTTCGGCGTTGTAGAGGAACAAATGCACTCGCGACGCTGAAAGCGCCAGGCCAAGTTCGCGGGTCGCCGTGCTGAGAACTTCCGGCAAACTCAGTGAAGCTCGGATAGCCATCGTTAGACGGTTCACCAGGGCTTCGCGTGTTGAGGTTGTTTCGGCCTTCTGATAAAGGCTCGCCTGCCTGATTGCAATTCCAGTTTGGTCGGCTACCGCCTTAGCCAATGCGATATCTGACTCACTCCATGGACGTAGCTGCCTGGTTGTGGACAATGCGAACGCAGCGGGCACGCCGTCACCAACTCTAATGGCCACATACATGATCGACTGCACATCAGCCTTGGAAAGTATGTTCCGGTAAAGGTCAGCAATCCGACTATCGTGAGCGGCGTCATCGAAGGACAAAACTCCCGTCTCATCGAGCGCGACAATCAACGTTTGTAGGTGGGCCAGATCGAAGTCGGAAGCAGCCGGTAAAACTCCTTCTGCGTGATACTCAGCCACGTTCCGCGCAGAGTGTGCCTGGTCGTCCCTCATGAAGAGAGAGCAACGGTCAACATTCAAATAGGATCCCAATTCCTTTACGGCCGTCTCAAAGATCTCCTGGCTATCAAGGGAGCAGCGAATCGCTTGAGAGATTCGATGCGACATCGCCTCACGTTGAGCCTGCTGCGCCAGGGCATCTTCGGCACGACGACGTTCGCTAATATCGACGCCCACACCCGCGACAAACTTGTTTCCGGCTGAATCAGTTGTGGGAAACTTGAACACCAGCCAGTGATGGGGTGTGCCGTCTTCGAGAGGGACCGTTTCGATAACCTCTTCCGGCGTCCCGGAGTTTAGGACCCTGAGATCGTGGCGATGGGTTTCTTCAGCGAACTCACGCGGCAGCCAATCGAAGCTCTTTCGTCCCTGGAGATAACTCAACTTCTTTCCAAAGAGGCGCTCAAAGGGCTTGTTGACGTAAACATATTTACCTTCGGCATCTTTCATGAAAGCAACAGCCGGGCTGTTGTCCATGAAGCTGTTGAAGAAGTTTTGAGTTTCGCGTAGCTCTTCTTCCGAACGCTTGCGCTCAGTGAGGTCTCGGCCGATTCCCTGCACCCCGACTGGTTTGCCATCACGAAAAATTAGACGAGTGCTAACTTCAAGACGAACGCGACGACCCTCTTTCGAGATGATATCGACCTCGTAAACAGTCGACACTCTCTCGGTAGCTTTGTGAGCGATCATCTCGCGGGCCATCGTAAGATATTCGGGAGCGATTACGTCGGCGACATTCATCGTTGCCGCTTCCTCCCTCGTATAACCCGTTAGCCGTTCTCCACTACGATTCAGAGAAGTAAAGTTTCCGTCGAGGTCGTGCGTGTAGATGATGTCGTTCGCGTTCTCAAATAACTCTCGATAACGTACTTCACTCTCGCGAACGACAGCCTCAACTCTTCTTTGCTCGGTGATGTCGGTAGCAACCCCTATGGCCCCGACGATGCTGTCACTTTCATCGGTAAGCGGTGAGTAGCGCACTTCGAAAACAAAATCCCCAAATTCAACTGAGACGGTGAAAGCCTCACCAGTCAGTGCGCGCCGAACGTTCTCACCAATCATGGGATGGTCGGCGTTGATTTCAAAGATGGACTGACCGACAAGCTCTCCGGGCTTCCGTGAAATGCTGCTTAATCCCTCTCCTTCGCACAGCGTGAAGACTCCGTTCTTATCCGTAGCAAAGAGAATCAGCGATGCGCTACCAACGACTGTACGCAACCTGGCTTCGGTCTCCCTCAACGCTTCTCGAGCGCGTTTCTGTTCTGTAACGTCGCGGAATACTGCCTGAACGGACGCCTTCCCACCCTGGTTGAAGGGAATTCCCGTGACCTCTACATCAATGAGCTCTCCATTGAGTCGAATACATTTTTGCTCAGCTAAGGCGGTGGGTGTTTGCAGGCTGAGAATCTGATCGATTCCTTCCTGAACTCTGGCGCGGCTCTTTGGCTCGACAAAGTCGAAAATCGATCGGCCGATTAATTCTTCCGACGTAGAGGCTCCCCAAAGTTTAGTGGCGGCTGGGTTCAGGTAGGTGAACTTACAATCGGTATGGACCGCGATTGCTTGAGGCGACAACTCCACTAGCTTCCGATAACGTTCTTCACTTTCCTTCAGCGCCTCTTCAGCAGCCTTCTGATCTGTTATGTCGCGAACCACACCGCGCACACCAATCTGTTGTCCACGTCGATCCGTTTGGACCGTGATGACTCCTTCGAGATAACGTAAATCTCCCTTCGCGTCATGAAGACAGTAAGTAGATCGCAGAGCGCTGTTTCCGGTTTGACTCCTGGTCTGCTCGATGTCGCTTACGGCTGATGCGCTTCCGACTAATTCGCTGAGATGCAGTCCGATCAAATCAGTCACCGATCGTCCAAAGAAACGAGCACCAGCGAGATTCATGCTCGTAATGAATCCGTTCATGTCGCGGGCGTAAATGATGTCAGCAGCTTGTTCGACAATTTCGCGATAGTGTTTTTCTATTCGGTGTCGTTCAACAAGGCGGGCGGCCTTAACAATCAGTTCGTCGTGCCTAAAGGGTAGTTCGAGGTAGTCGTCAGCGCCCGCATGCAACCCTAGCAAATCGTCGTCATCCGACCGCTTATTTCCACTAATCAGCAGCACCGGAATATAAGTGGTGCGCAGGTCATCTTTTAGAAGACGGCAGAGCTCAAAGCCGTTCAATACGGGCATTACCACGTCGCTAATTACGACGTCGGGCTCAAAAGACACAGCCAGAGCGAAGCCTTCGGAACCATCCTTGGCTCCGCAGACTTCATAACCCTCTTGAATGAGGAGTTCGACCAAAAGGTCCAGTATCTTCTCGTCGTCGTCGACAATTAGGATACGTCCTCGGTCGGAGGGGCTAGTGTTCATCGATCTAAATCCGGAATTTTCCGAGAGATTTTGAAAGGCTGACCGGAGTTTCTGTGGAGTTCTTGCAAGCTCGTCAGCGGGCTCACTGAGCGAATCGGAGTATAACAATTTTGGCCATAGTTGGCCACAGCATTGTGGTTGTATTTACGGGGAAATTGGGGGTCTGAGGCCCGCAAAACGGGGGCTGAAAGGAGCCCTCGCCGTCCCGGAAGAGCCGCCACCGACTTGTCACTGAAGATTGGCTTAAGTCACCCGCCTAATGGCCGCGCTTTTTTGCTGGTACGTCCGTTGTCAGGGTCTTGGCAAAGTACCCAGAACGGTAATTGAGCTTGAGGTTTTGTTGCTTGAGTTCGGGGTTTACCAGCTGGATCTCAATCCGACGGTATGATCCGTCGCGGTTTTTGTTGGAGGGTGAGTAAGCAACCAGGTATTGCTCCCGGAGGTCTCGCTGAATCTGCGCAAACGCATCGCGCAGGTCCTGTTCCCGCCTCGGGAAATATGCCCTGCCACCAGTTTGTTCTGCGATCTTGCGGAGCGAACTCTCATCGACGTTGGCAACGTATCGATCGCCAATGCCGATGGCATAGATGAATGCGTCGGCTTTCTGAGCACGCTCGATTGCCTCGTGCATCTTCATGTGACTACTGGTGTCCTCGCCGTCAGTCAACAGAATAATGGCGCGGCGCGTGTGTTCCGCTGAGGTACTAACTAATTCCTCTGAGGTGGCCCAAACAGCGTCCCAGATCGCAGTCGAACCCGCCAGGCTCTGATTGGTTCCGGAAATCGGTGGGGTTCCATTCACGATTACTCCACCTCCGACGTACCCCGAAGGGGGAACAAACTCGACCCGATCTATTGCGTGACTCAATCGGGGGATACTCCCGGTAAAGCCCTGCTCAAGAGTTGTCTCGCCGGTAAACGAAAGAATTGCAGCTTCATCCTTGGCAGGTCGGATTACGGCTTCCAAAAACGCACGAGCAGCAGTCTTCTCGTCAGGAAGTGTTCGTTCTTCAGAAATACTCGTGTCGATCAAGATTGCGATCGACAGAGGTAGATCAATGTTTTGTTGGAACGTAAAGATTTCCTGGGGCTGACCATCTTCGAGAACACGAATGTCTTCAGCTTTCAGTGTATTTACGAAGCGCCTGCTTTTATCCGCAGCTGTAAAAAACAGATTCGTTAAGTTGGTCTCTACCTTTACCACTTCATCGGAGTCTTGTGGCACTTCATCAGTCGGACGAGGTGATGGCGAAGGAGATGGCGAAGGATTTACGCTACCCGCGCTGTTGCTGGTTTGATCTTTAGCGAAACTAAGTCCAGTTGCCCCGCCAACGATTAGCAATAACACTAGAAGTAACAACAGGGGATATCTGGATTCTTTTTGACGCTTCATTAACTTCACTTCACACTTCTATTACTGTGATTCCGAAACTGGTTTATAGCCACGCTTGGTTCTTACTTTAAGATCGCCGCGGCCCTGGGCAAGTTTCACATCGATCTTTCGAAACGTTCCGTTGTAGTTTTTGTTTACCGGGTTGTAAGTCACCAAATACTGGGTCCGCAATTCCTTCGAAATTTTTGTGAAGGAACGCTCGAGCGACAGCATGTCGCCGGTGAAAAATGCAATGCCGCCCGTTTCTTCAGCAATACTTTGCAATACTCGATCATCCGCATTAGAGACCTGGCCAGCTTCGACGCCAGGCACCGTGCTAAGGAAGCCAGCCTTCGTTGAAATGGTGAAGATTGTGGTTTCCGTCCTTTGCGCAATGTCGATGGCGTCGCGCAAAGTGGCGCGACTGAAAGTATCGCCGCCGTCCGTTACCAAAACGAGCACGCGTCTACCCGGCGCTGATCTCATCTTCTCATCGCAAAACTGCCAGACCGCGTCGTAGAGCGATGTGTGGGTTCCGGTTTGTTTTGTCGCAGACACTGCCCGATCCAAAAGATCTAATTGGTTGGTGAAGTCCTGACGCAACTTAACTTCATCATCAAACGTGCCGTATAGAACTCGATCCTTACGAGGCTTAATTACAGTTTGAATAAAGTTCATTGCCGACTCTTGTTGAAACTTCAACTTACCTGCAGTAGACGCTGAGGTATCGATCAAGACCCCGACAAAGAGCGGCATGTTCTGCGATATCTCGTCAGAAAATGTTTCGATCTGTTGTGGAACTTTATCCTCGAGAATGATGAAGTCTTCTTTGGTCAACCCGGGTACAAAAGCACCCTTCTTGTCGACGACAGTGATCGGAAGACGAACGCGACGAATATTGGTGATGATGGAACCCTGAGTATCCTCGTTTGGTGTCGGGCTAGGTGAAGGTTTCGGTTTTTGCGCGCTCACACTAACTGCCGCAACCGCCAAAAGAGTAGCGAGCGACAATTTACAGAATAAATGACTTACTAAACGAGATGACATAGGGTCTGGATTATAGTTCAGGCGATCTCTGGAGTCTGTCGGATGCCGGCGTTTCGATGCTTTCAAGTGCAAACCTGTTGCCCTTTCTGATGGTGGCTGCTAGTTGCCGATTTATAATGCAGGAGAATTTAGTCAAACCATGTCGCCCTGGACGTCACATGGTTCAATTTTCGGGGCGGGTGTTACAATGCGTTGGAACCCGACCTGGCCTGACTCGTCGCGCAAATAATGCCCGACAAATCAAATAAACCCAACTCAGGCGCACAGAATCCGATTCCTGAATTCATTGCCCATTATCGCATCTTGCAGAGACTGGGCAAGGGCGGGATGGGTGAAGTATTCCTTGGTGAGGATACCAAACAACATAATCGCAAAGTTGCCCTGAAAGTGTTGCCGCCGGACCTCCTGAAAGAGGAGCGACGACTCCGCAGATTCAGACAGGAAGCCCGTGCGGTCCTGGCACTCAACCACCCAAACATTCTGACGATCTACGAGATTGGCGAGTCGCCCGATAGCCAGTACATCGCGACTGAGTACATCGAGGGCGAG
>Ga0207689_10000988_pt1 | contig 27253 bp, 23 predicted proteins | sample KBSMisM52_FD_184312 | JGI IMG/M metagenome (GOLD analysis project Ga0207689, IMG submission 184312) | Miscanthus rhizosphere microbial communities from Kellogg Biological Station, Michigan, USA - KBS Miscanthus M5-2 (SPAdes) (version 2) | ecosystem: Host-associated > Plants > Roots >...
GCGTAGCGTCTTCATCATGGATGCGGCCGAGCATCTGATGCCCGGGTACTTGCGCTTCGTGCGCGGTGTGATCGATTCGAACGATCTACCCCTCAACGTCTCGCGCGAGCTTCTGCAGGAGTCCAAGGTCGTGGAGACGATCAAAGGTGGCTGCGTCAAGCGCGTTCTGGGACTGGTCGACGATCTCGCCGAGAACGACAAAGACAAGTACGCGAAGTTCTGGAAGGAGTTCGGCCGCGTCATCAAGGAAGGGCCGGGCGAAGACTTCGCTAACAAGGAACGCATTGCCAAGCTGCTGCGCTTCGCTTCGACCCATGCCGACAGCGAAGAGCAGAGCGTCTCGTTGGCGGATTACGTGGCCAGGATGAAGGAAGGGCAGGACAAGATCTATTACGTTACGGCCGATTCCTTCGCTCAGGCGAAGAACAGCCCGCATCTCGAGATCTTCCGCAAGAAGGGAATCGAAGTGATTCTGCTGTACGAGCGGGTGGACGAGTGGCTGATGTCGAGCCTGACCGAATTCGAAGGCAAGCAATTGCAGTCCGTTGCCAGAGGCGATCTGGATCTGGGCAAACTGCAGGACGAGACGGAGAAGCAGGAGCAGGAAAAAGAGGCCGGCGATTTCAAAGATCTGACGGATAGGATCGGCAAGACCCTGGGCGAGAAAGTGAAGGAGGTTCGCATCACGCATCGACTCACGGGTTCACCGGCTTGCATCGTCAGCGACCAGTATGGCATGAGCATGAACCTGGAACGGCTGCTGAAAGCGGCGGGACAGAAGGTCCCGAACAGCAAGCCGATCCTCGAGATCAATCCCCATCATCCGTTGGTCCAGGGTTTGAAGTATGAATCCGATGAAACGCGTTTCGCGGATTGGAGCCACATCCTGTTTGACCAGGCGCTATTGGCGGAAGGCGGGCAACTCGAGGATCCGGCCACCTTCGTCCGGCGTCTCAACGAGCTGATGCTCGCACTCGCGGGTGGTGCGGGGCCCAAAGTGCCCGAATCTGGCTCTGCATAGCGTGGGCTGGTAAGCGAGTCGCGAGCGGATCCATGGCAGAAGCCCCAGGCTCCCTCCCTGCGCCCATCGGCGCGATCTGGCGTTGGGTCGACCGGAACATCCTGGAGCTGGGGCGGCAGATGCGTCTGTCGTATCTGCCGCCCCTCATGGTGTACATGGCGGCCGGTATCTCCGGCCTTACGGCCATAGTCGGCACCTTTTTCGTCAAGGAGTATCTCGGGCTGTCGGCCCATTTCCTTGCGGCGTTGGGCTTCTGGGCCACGCTCCCGTGGGCCCTGAAGATGCCGCTCGGCCATATCGTGGACTTGATCTGGCGGCACAAAGCAGGCTTGGTATACCTCGGCGCCGGGTTGATCGCGGTAAGCGTGCTGATCATGATCGGTTTGCTCGGCTATCCGGCGGCGTTGCGTGCGGTGATGCCGGCCGGCGCTTGGTTCGTCCTTTCTACCCTGTTGGCGCCGATCGGCTACGTGCTGCAGGACACGGTTGCCGACGCGATGACGGTTGAAGCGGTACCTAGGGTGGACGCCGATGGCCGTCGTCTGACTGACGAGGAGCGTCGCCTGGGCCAGATCACGATGCAGACGCTGGGTCGCGTGGCAATCATCGGCGGCGGCGTGCTGGTGTCGGTTGCGAACGTGATGCTGTTCCGCGGCGTCGGCTCCATGACTACGGTGCAGAAGGCGGAGGCCTATCTGCAAGTCTACGAATGGGCTCTCATCATCCCGGCCATTTCGGTCCTGGGTGTCGTCCTCGCCAGCGTCTTGAGGCGACGTGCCGCCAGGCGCTTGGCGGCCACAGGGCTCAGCCGCACGCAGATCCGCGTGTTGCTCGATTCGCACGTGGAGCGTCCCGAAGTAAACTGGTGGATTCTGGGCGGTGGCCTCGCATTCGTTGCATTCAGCATTTTGCTCGGATTGAGCGACGTGCCATGGAACGAAGAGATCATCTTCGGCGGGTCGCTGGTCATCGTGCTGATTCTGATCTGGCGCTTGACGCGAGAATTGGAGCCAGAGGCGCGCAATGTACTTATCGGGACAGCGTCGTTGATCTTCGTGTTCCGCGCCATGCCCACGCCCGGTGTCGGCTCCACCTGGTGGATGATCGACACACTAGGCTTCGATCAGCAATTCTTGTCCGTGCTTGCATTGATCTCTGCCGCCCTGACATTGGCCGGATTGTTCGTCTTTCGTCGTTTCATGGCCGAGCGGTCGATCGTCTACGTTATCGGATTCCTGACGGTCGCCGGAACGCTGCTCGCACTGCCACCGTTGGGAATGTTCTACGGTCTCCATGAGTGGACCGCTTCTCTCACCCATGGCGTGGTCGACGCACACTTCATCGCGCTAGTCGACACTGCGCTGGAGTCGCCTCTCGGACAGATCGCCATGGTGCCAATGTTGGCTTGGATCGCCAATTCGGCACCGGACCGCCTGAAGGCGACGTATTTTGCTGTGATGGCCTCCTTCACCAATCTGGCTCTGTCGCTGTCGCAACTCGGGACGAAGTATCTGAATGGGATATTCGAAGTCACCCGGCAAGTCACCGACCCGAGCAATGGGACGATTCTGGTCCCTGCCAATTACGGCGAACTGGGGCATCTGTACCTGGTGGTGATCGCGATTGGCTTCAGCTTGCCCATGCTCACGATAATCTTCGTGAAAGCTACGCGGTTCCGCAGCGCCTGATGCCTGAAGCCGGGCTGCTGACCGCTTGTAGCCTGACTCCAGTTGGACTATGGTCATAGTTGCGCTTCCAAGGGAGGAGCCGCCATGTCGGACGTCAAACGACCGGGATCGCTCGCGCAGAACGAGTGGACCCGGCGAGAGTTCATGCTGAGCGTGCTTGGTGGGGGGTTTGCGCTGGCTGCACAACCGGTGCTCGCTCAAGCCACTTTCACGGATACCAAAGGATTGGTGGCGGGAGAGGTGAAAGTTCCCGCGGTGGACCGAGCGATTCCTGCCTATCACGCCATGCCGGAACAAGGCGGGCCATTCCCGGTCATTCTCGTGATTCAGGAAATCTTCGGGGTACATGAGCACATCCGGGACGTGTGCCGGCGCCTCGCCAAGAGCGGCTATCTGGCAATTGCTCCGGACCTTTTCGTGCGCCAGGGCGATGTGTCCAAGCTGACCGATGTCCAGCAGATCATCAAGGATGTGGTGAGCAAGGTGCCGGACGCGCAAGTCCTCGGTGACGTGGATGCCGCATTGATGTGGGCCCAATCCACCGGCCGGGCGGATCGCACCCGCACCGCGATTACCGGATTCTGTTATGGCGGACGCATCACTTGGCTGTATTGCTCGCATAACCCGTCCCTAAGGGCGGGTGCCGCCTGGTATGGGCGACTGGCAGGCCCAGTCACCGAACTCGCACCCAAGAACCCAATCGACATTGCAGCGACGCTTACCGTGCCTGTTCTAGGTCTGTACGGCGGTGCGGACGCCGGCATCCCCCGGGACACCGTCGAGGCGATGCGCACGGCATTGGCCCAGGGTAAGAGCGGTTCGGAGATCATCGTCTATGAAGGTGCGCCCCATGCCTTCTTCGCCGACTACCGCGCCAGCTATCGCAAGGAAGCAGCCGAAGACGGCTGGCGTCAGATGCTGGCCTGGTTCAAAGCCCATGGAGTCGAAAGCCCAGGAATGGTGGGTTGAAGGCCGTGGTTCGTGACTTAGAGGCTGTGACTGGTGATTCGTTGCTCGTGATCAGAGAGCTACGCTGAAGTTACGAGGCACGAGCCACAAGTCACGAGCTACGTACCACGGCCGTCACTGGAATCTGAGTGCATCGATCGGTTTGAGACCTGCCGCTTTGCGCGCCGGATAGAAGCCGAAGAACACGCCGACAGCTGCTGCGACGACGAAGGCCAGTAGCACCGAAGTGGCCGTCACCACTACGAAGGTCCCCGTTGTCTGTGTCACCAGCAAGGCGCCGCCGACTCCGAGCAACACGCCGATGAGACAGCCAAATACCGAGACGATGATGGCTTCGAGGAGGAACTGAAGCAGGATGTCGCGGCGGCGCGCGCCGATGGCCATACGGATGCCGATCTCGCGCGTGCGCTCGGTGACGGACACCAGCATGATGTTCATGATGCCGATGCCGCCCACTACCAGCGATACCGATGCCACCGCGCCGAGTAACAGCGACATCACTTTGGTGGTCTGCGCTTGTACCTCAGCGACCGCGCTGAGGTTGCGAATGGTGAAATCCAGGTCTGCACCCTCCGGGAGGCGATGTCGTTCGCGCAGTAATTCGGTCATGGCGCGCTCCGCGCGCGACATCATCTGCTCCGTGGCGGCCTGCACCAGAATATAGCGCACGCTGTCGGGGAACTGGCTGCCGAACAAGGTGCGCTGCGCAGTGGTGAGCGGAACCAGGATGGTGTCGTCCTGGTCGCGCCCATCCATGCTCTGGCCCTTGCGGGAGAGCACGCCGATGACGACGAAAGGACTATTGCGAATTCGAATGGTCTTGCCTAGCGGGTCCTCGTCTCCGAACAACTGCTGCACCACCGTCTGACCCAGGATCGCGACTCGTGTCGCGCTGCGCATCTCCGCGTCCCCGAAAACGGCGCCCGACTGTATATCCCAGTCGCGTACGTCCAGGTAGCTCGGTGTCGTGCCATAAACCTGAGTATTCCAGTTGTTCGAGCCATAGATGATCTGCGAGGACCCCGGTTGCACCGGAGCGACTGCTTCGATCGAAGGCAGCTCGGCCATGGCTCGGGCATCGCGGACGGTGAGCGTTGGCGCGTTGCCGGAGCTGCTGCGCACGCCGGCAGTACTGGAGAATCCGGACAGCACGATGAACAGATTGCTTCCCATGGACGCGATCGCTTGCTTGACCAGGATCTGCGCACCTTGTCCGATGGCCAGCATCAGGATCACCGCGCCCACGCCGATCACCATGCCGAGCATGGTCAGGAAAGTGCGAAGCTTGTTGGCGGCCATTGCCTGCCAGGCTTCGCGGAGCATGTTTCCGATCATTGGTGAAGACCGTGGTTCGTGGTTCGTGACTTAGAGCCTGTGATTGGTAATTCGTTGCTCGCGATCAGAGAGCTGCACTGAAATTACGAGCCACGGTATTCAAGTAGCCTCCGTTTGCTCGTGGAAAAAGTTCTTCGTGGCGCCGTCATAAGCAATGCGTCCATCGATGAAGTTCACCACCCGTGCGGCGCAGCGAGCGATGTCCAGCTCGTGCGTTACCAGCACGATGGTAATCCCCTCTTGCGCGTTGAGTTGCTCGAAGAGCCGCATGATCTCGTGGCTGGTGGCGGTATCAAGATTGCCGGTGGGTTCGTCCGCGAGGATCAGCTTGGGGTGATTCACCAGAGCGCGTGCGATAGCGACGCGCTGCTGCTGTCCCCCCGAGATCTGATTCGGCATGTATCTCGGGTAGCGTTCGAGGCCCACTTTGGCGAGCAAGTCGCGCGCGCGCGCCTCGCGTTCGCTCTTCCTGACGCCCGCGTACAGCAAGGGCAGGGACACATTGCCCTGCAGACTGGTGCGCGCCAGCAGGTTGTAGCCCTGAAACACGAAGCCGATGAAACGGTTGCGCAGGCCGGCGAGCTCGTCCGAGTCCAGGCGTGAGGTGTCGTTCCCATCCAGGAGATACCGGCCGCTGGTTGGAGTGTCCAGACAACCCAGGATGTTCATGAAGGTAGACTTACCCGATCCTGACGGTCCCATGATCGCAACGAATTCGCCATCCGTAATGCGCAGGTTCACGTCCCGGAGCACAGGTTGCACACCGGCGTCCGTCACGTACTGCTTGTGCAGCCCCTCGACTATTACGACGGCGCGGGCGGCGTCCGCCGTTCGACCCGCTGCGATGTCCGCTGCTATCTCTGGTGTTGTCTCTTCTGTGCTCATCAAAATGCCCGCATGCGGAAGGAGGAGGGCGGTCCGTTGCCTTTCTGATCAGGGGCGGTATCCTCGACCACGACGCGATCTCCCGCGCTGAGTCCATCGAGCACCTCGGTAAATTTTCCGTCCGAGATTCCGATCTGTACTGGTACTGCTACTAGACGATTGTCACGGATAACGTACACCACCGGTCCGGCTGGACGCGCGCGGCGCTCCGGCTGACCCGAGACAGCTTGCGGCTTGGCGGCGCGTTCAGCGCCACCGGTGGGCTTGAAGCGCAACGCCGCGTTGGGCAGGAGCAGGACGTTGCTGCGTTCGTCGATGACGAAGCTTACGTACGCCGTCATGCCGGGCATCAGCGAAAGGTCGGTGTTGATCACCGAGACGACCACGTCGTAGGTCACGACATTCTGCTGCGTGATCGGATTGAGTCTGATCTGTTTGACCTTGCCCTCGAAGCGGCGACCCTGAAACGCGTCCACTGTGAAGCGAGCCGGCTGCCCGACTTTGATCTTGCCTATGTCGGCTTCTGCCACGCTGGAGTCGATCTGCATTTGCGACAGGTCCTGGGCAATCTGGAACAGTGTCGGGGTCTGAAAACTGGCGGCCACGGTCTGCCCCAGATCCACTTGACGCGACACCACCACCCCCGACACGGGTGAGCGGATGATGCTGTATGCGAGATTGGCGCGGTCACGGCTGAGTTGACCGCGAGCTGTCTGGATCTGCGCCTGCGCTGCCTCGCGTGCTTGAATTGCCTGATCGAGATCCTGCTTCGAAACATACTCCAGGCCGAACAGCTCTTTCGAGCGCTGCTCGTTGGCGAGAGCCAGTTTGAGGGTGGCGTCGGCGCTTGCGAGGTTGCCCGCACTTTGTTCGACTGCCGCCTGAAAAGTGGTCGGATCCAGTTCCAGCAAGATCTGGCCGGCTTTCACGCGGCTGTTGAAGTCCGCGTGCAGCTTCTTCACTGTGCCGGACACCTGAGTGCCGACGTTGACCAGCACAACGGGATTGAGCGTCCCATTCGCCGTGACGGTTTGCGTGACGTCGCCAGAGGCCACTTCCTCCAATCGATAGCGCTGGTCCAATGGTTTTGTTGAGGCACTGCGCCAATAGGTCCAGCCGGCGTACGCGATCCCCGCAACCAGTGCCGCGGCGCCGGCGCGGAGCAGGAAGCGTCGCGCTGTCATCGAAAGTTTGGAACGGATCATTGTGTGTTGGGGCTGGTCTGCGATGGGATGCGTTCGGCCAGGAGGTTGGGCTCCAGCACGCCGATGGCCCGGGCCAGCGTGACCTTGGCCAGGTTCCAGCGATAGCGCGCCTGGATCTTCTGCAGTTGTGCGCTGGCGAGCGCACTTTGCGCGTTCAGCAGATCGGTGATCGTTCCCACACCGGCCTTATAGCGCGCTAGCGCAACATCGTAGGACTCTTGAGCGCTGACCGTTAGTTCGGTCGCAGTCGTGAGCGATTGATCCTGCGTGCGGAGGTCCTGATAAGCGCGCCAGACATCCAGCGATACGTCGGTGACGAGCTTGTCGCGAGTGGCGATCTGTGCCTCGAGCAGCTCGCGCGCTTGCAGGATCTGATAGGTGCTCCGATAGCCCGTGAATAGCGGGATGTTCAGTTGGACGCCTACACTTCCGGTACGCGGATCCAGACCGCCGCCGGTGGCCTGCGTGGCGCCGGCAGTGGCGAACACGGAAATATTCGGCAGGCCGAGCGCTTCTTGCACCTTGATGTTCGATTCCGCCGCGCGTACCTGCGCTTGTGCGGCAGCCAGGTCGGGTCGCTTGGCCTTGGCTACTTCGAGCAAGTCGGCGATCGCGCGTTCCGCGACCTTCTGCGCCTCGAGGTCCGGCGGTGGAGCAATGTGTAGGTCCCGATCGGCTGACAGCCCGAGGGAGTTGGCCAATACGCCGCGCGCCGTAGCCGCATCGCCTTCGGCTTGCGTGAGGTTTAGCTGCGCTTGTGAATAAGCGGTCTGGGCCTGGAGTGTGTCGGCGCGTGTGGAACTACCCACGCGCTGCCTGGCCTTGGCAGCCTCCAGGCTGGCGAGACTGGATTTTTCAGCAGCCGCATTGGATTGCACCGCCTGCTGTGCCGCGTACAACAGGTAGTAAGACTGCACTGCAGTCAGCAAGACGCCTTGCAGCGTCGAGTTGTGCGTCCAGTCGGCAGCCTGCAACGACTGCTGTGCGAGTTCGAGGTTCGCGTCGCGTCCACCGAAATCGAATAGTAAATAATTCAGGCTCAGAGAACCGTTGACCACGGTTTGTCCACCAGGACTTGGAACGTTGCGGGTTTCTACACGCTGCAGGCTTGCGGCTGCGTTCAGTTCGGGCAGATATGCTGCGCGCGCCACGCCGACCAGGGCAGCTTCCGCCTTGGCGTTTGCCCACGACAGACGCGTGAGAGGGTTATTGCACAGCGCCAGGTCGATGGTATCGGCGAGTCGCAAGGGGTCCGGCACCTTGTCGGCATTCGCGCAGGGGCTCGTCGTTCCATTCCAGAACTGACTCGGTGCAGCGGGGCGCAGGCGTGCGGTATCGAATGGATCCTTCGGGTCTGCTGCCCATACTGACCCGCTTCCTGGATCCAACAGGAGGAGGCTGGTTACCGCGAAGATCGCTGCGCGCAGGACGTGGCCCGCACCGACAGGCACATGGATCAAATGATTCGCCTCGAGGAATTCAATGTCGCGAAGGTGCGCCATTACACCAGCGCAACGTAAGCATCGCATATCAGACGAGAAGCGTTTTGTAACGTACTGTTGCATTTACCAGTGGTGTCACACTGGTTTACCTTGTTTGCCCCACGCTGGCAACGGAACAGGCTATAAAGGTGAAATGACCGCACCGGACCACATCCTGATCGTCGACGACGACCGCGAAATCCGCACTTTGCTCGGCGACTATCTGGGCAAGAACGGATTTCGTGCCACTGCCGTTGCTGATGGCAAAGGTATGTGGAACGCGCTCGACGCCGGGCGCGTCGACCTGGTGGTGCTCGATGTCATGCTCCCTGGTGACGACGGTTTCGTGCTCTGCCGGAATTTGCGGGCGAGGGGCGATGTGCCTGTCATCATGCTGACCGCCAAGGGTGAGGACACCGATCGAATTGTCGGATTGGAGCTCGGTGCGGACGACTATCTGCCCAAACCGTTTAACCCACGCGAGTTGCTGGCGCGCATCAAGTCGGTCCTGCGCAGGCACCGCACCGTGCCCGGCCATCTCCAGCCGGAACCTGCGCAGGCTCTGCGTTTTGCCGGCTGGACGCTGGACTTGGCCGCGCGCAATCTGGTCTCGCCACAGCAGGTCGTGGTGGCATTGTCCGGCGCGGAATTCCGCCTGCTGCGGGTTTTTCTGTCCTACCCTAATCGTGTACTGTCCCGCGATCAGCTCATGGATCTCACGGTGGGGCGAGAGGCGGATCCGCTGGACCGCAGCGTCGACGTGCAGGTCAGTCGACTGCGCCAGCGACTGGGCGAAGATGCTCGCGAACCGAGCATCATCAAGACGGTCCGCGGCGAAGGCTACGTGCTGGCAGCAAGCGTGACCGCTGTCCTGATAAATACTGCGACGGGGTCGCGAGAGGAAGCCGCAACCGAGAATAGCCAGAGTCGCCGGCACTGAAATCTGCTTGCCACCCTGTAACTAACGAGCATCGCCTACTCGTACTTTTCGCATAAGCCATGCGTCGACTCTTGCCGTCTTCGCTGTTCGGCCGACTGGTCCTCACTTTCGTGAGCGGTCTGATCATAACCATGGTCGTGACCTTGCTGGCGCAAATGCCGGAACGCGAGGCGTTCGTGTTCCGCATCAGTGCCGGTCGCGGGGCGCAGCGTGTAACGGATCTGGTCAAGCTCATGGACCAGCTAACGCCGGCAGGGCGCGAGCGTCTTGCCGAGATCGCCCGCACCCAGGGAATCCGCACCGAGCTCGACGCGCCTGCGCCGCACTTGAACGTACCCGAACCCGGTTCCAATGCCGCAACGTTGCGGGAATTGCTCGCCGAAGGGCTAGGCCGAGAGCGACCACTAGCAGTGGCGGTTGGGTCCGCCGAGTTGCCACCCGAGGCTGGCACCACGCAACCGCGGGATGGATTTGCGTTCAACGTGAGCACCCGGCTGTCGGACGATGGTTGGGTCCGTTTCGAATTCCAGGAGCCGCGCCGCCTGCCGCGTTGGCCTACGCGCGTGTTGATCGGCATGCTGAGTTTCATGGCGGTGATGGCAGTGCTGTCCTTCGTAGCCGTGCGCTGGGTCACTCGTCCCCTGCACGATCTGGCCGAAGCCGCCAACGAACTCGGCGCGGATCTGAGCCGGCCTCCCCTGACGGAAAGCGGGCCACGGGAAGTGCGCTACGCGGCGCGAGCTTTCAACTCGATGCAGGAGCGGCTGTCACGCTACGTGCGCACGCGTACCGCCATCCTCACCGCCATGTCGCACGACCTCAAGACCCCGATTACCCGTTTGCGCTTGCGGGCGGAACTGCTGGATCAGCCTGAAGTGCGCGAGAAATTCATCCGCGATCTCTCGGAAATGGAGGGAATGGTCAGCACTACGCTCGGCTATATGCGTGGGCTCGACGACCGCGAGGCGGTTCGTCCTGTCGATGTCGCTTCGCTGTTGGCGGCGCTGCAGGCTGACGCAGAGGAACTCGGACATAAGGTGCTGGTTCGCGGCGAGGCGCACTCTCCGTTTCCTGGAAAACCGGAAGGCTTGAAACGTTGCTTGCAGAATCTCCTGGACAATGCGCTGCGTTATGCGCAGGACGCCGAACTTGCCGTAGAAGACAATGCGAAGGCGCTCACATTGTACGTACGCGATCGCGGCCCCGGCATTCCGGCGGATCAACTCGACCAGGTGTTCGAACCGTTCTTCCGTCTGGAGTCTTCGCGCAATCGGGGAACCGGCGGCACCGGCCTGGGACTATCCATTGCCCGCAACATTGCGCAGTCCATGGGAGGAGAGATCAGCTTGCGCAATCGCGAGGATGGAGGGCTCGAGGCGACACTCACGCTGCCGCGCGCACAGGATAATTTGTCTCAACCCAAAGCGTAGTTTTTACTTTCTCAGCAGTCCGCTGCGTCTTGCTTCCTTCACGGCCTGTGTGCGATTGCGTGCGTTCAGCCGCCTGAACAAGTCCTTGAGATGTTGCTTGACCGTACCCTCAGTTACCCCGAGCGCCTCGGCGATACGTTTGTTCGGCATGCCCTCCGCAAGCAGCGGCAGAATCTGCAGCTGCCGCGACGTCAATGGTCCCGATTCGGCGTTGCTTGCAGTCGTTTCCGGGTCGGGAATGAACAGTGCATCTGGAAGGTAGACCTCACCGCGCAGAACGCGCCGCAGGCCTTCCATCAATTGCTCGCTGCTGGCGAGTTTCGGAATGTACCCACGAGCGCCGCCGTCGAGCAGCGCACGGATCGTGCGAGGATCGTTCACTCCCGAGACAATTACGATCGGCAAATTCGGGTGGCGTCTTCGCACCGCGAAGAATCCATCCAGCTCGCTCATTCCCGGCATCTGCAGATCGAGGACCAATAGATCAACCGGCCCCTCGAGGGCTAGTTTATCGAGCGCTGCCTGAATGTTGCTCGCTTCCAGCACCACGACCTGTGGATCCAGCAGCTTGAGAAAAAAACGCAGCCCCTCGCGGAACATGGAGTGATCGTCGGCGTGCAGAATTTTCATGGGGACGACTGCCGCTGGCTTGGGGCGTGCGTGCGCTTTGCGTGCATGCGATCCGCGGGGTGGTGCATCGAATCGCGCGTCACTTGCGCGCCGAGTTTGGCACTGCCGGCAGGGTGAAATAGAACTCATTGCCACCGCTTGGTGCCGTGCTCACTGCGACCGTGCCGCCGAGCTTCGACACAATGCGTTGCACTGTGGTCAGGCCCAAGCCGTGCCCCGTTGCGCGCTCCTGTTGAAGCCTGGTGAACGGGAGGAAAACATCAACGCGCTCTGCCTCGGAAAGTGGCTTGCCGTTGTCGCGCACCCAGAAGCGCATCTGCGCACCGTGGGCTTCGCCTCCCACGTTCAACACCGGCGGCGTTCCACTGTATTTGATGGCATTGCTCAACAAATTGAGCCAGACTTCACCTACCCAAGGAGCGTAGCCGAGCGCGCGCGGCCAAGTCTGCGGCAATTCTACATGTGCTTGCATCTGTGCCTGGATGTCGGCCAGTTGCGCCAGCGCCTGTCCGACTAGGCGACCCATGTCGAGCGGTTGCGCCTCCACCGTCTGCTGCGCGACGGTGGAGAGCAGCAGCAGTGCATCGACCACTTCGCCCGTCATGGTCAGAGCACCGAGCGCTTGCTGAAGCAGATGCCGCTGTTCGTCGGAGAGGTTATCGGATTTGAACTTGTAGAGGATCTCCAGAAAGCGATTGGCCGCGGCGAGTGGCGTCTTGAGACTGTGGGCGATCGTGTGGCCGTAGGCCTCCAGATCCGCGTTTTTCATCGCGAGATCTTGGCCCTTGAGAGATAGCTCTTTCTGCAATCGGTGCAATTGCAGATGATGCTGAATGCGTGCCAGCAGCTCTTCACGCTGGATTGGTTTAGTGATGTAGTCCACGGCGCCCAGGCCGAAGCCTTCGACTTTGTGGGCAGTATCATCGATCGCGGTCATGAAAATGACTGGCACGCCGGTGGTGCGCGGATTGTCCTTCAGCCGGCGACACACTTCGAAGCCATCCATATCGGGCATGCGCACGTCGAGGAGTACCAAGTCAGGGGTCGCGAGCTGCACCTTCTCCAGCGCCTGTGCTCCGCTTCGGGTCAGCATCAGATCGAAGCCGTGCTCGGCAAGAAAATCGGAGAGCAGCCGCAGGTTTTGCGGTTTGTCGTCGACAATGAGGACAGTGGTGCTGCCCAGTTCACTCGGTGACGGCATCGCGATGTGCTCTCAGGTACATCTCCAGCAGCGCCACCAGCCCTTCCTCGTCAAGGCGGCGCGCCATGGCGAATATGCGATGTGCGAAAGGCTGCAACGCCTCCTCCTGTTCCAATTCCAGTGCGCGCTGCTCGACCCGCACCAGCTTTCCGAGGCGCGCCAAATCGAGCAATTCCTGCAATACAACTGGTGAGGGTGCGACCAGCTGCGCTGAGACGAACTGTGCCGGGGATTCGCGCTGTGCAACCGGCGGTGGCGCATCCGCGTCGTAGCGCCACTTCAAGTCGAGGATATGGCCGATAGTATCGATCAAATCGGCGGCTTGAAATGGTTTGCGCAGGCAGGTTGCGAACGTGGCGGGGTCGGCCTCGGCACGTTCAAGGTCAGAGGTGCTCGCCGAAGCCGCTACCAGCGGGACGCTGCGCAAGCTCGGCTCGTCGCGAATCGTGCGCGCAGCCTCGAAGCCATCCATCTCAGGCATGCGCAGATCCATCACGATCAAGTCCGGACGGCGTGCGCGCGCCACCTCGCTCGCCTCGCGGCCATCCGCGGCGAGCGCTACGTCGAAGCCCAACGGCTCGAGCATCCTACGCATCAGCTGACGATTCTCTTCCTGATCGTCCGCTACCAGAATACAGCGGCGACCTCCCTCGTAAGCCACGATACGGCGATGCACCGGCACCACAGCCTCCTGCTCGTCGACAAGTGGCAGCACCACCACGAAACGAAATTGGCTGCCGACTCCCAATTGGCTCTGCACCTCGATTGCCCCACCCATCAGGTGCGCCAACTCCTGACTGATCGCCAGGCCCAAGCCGACCCCGGCTTCTCGCTTGCGTCCCTGATCCGTCTGCTCGAATGGCGTGAAGATGCGAGTCTGGTCTTCGGGCGCTATGCCCATGCCCGTGTCTTCCACGCTCATGCGCAACTCGATGGAGCCATTTTCAACCGACGTCGCTTCCACGCTCAGCGCTACTCGCCCGCTGTCTGTGAACTTTATCGCGTTGCCCAACAGGTTCAACAGAATCTGCCGGATGCGCTTTCCATCCGCCTGGACCAGCGTTGGCAGTGTCGGTGGCGCATCGAGGATGAAGTTCAATCCCTTTTGCTGGGCCTCGACCCGCACCATCGCGGCAATCTCTTCCAGCAATGCGGGCAGTTGCACTGGGGCCGGGTTCAACTCGAAATGACCGGACCGGATTCGCGACAGGTCCAGCAGGTCGTTGATGAGTGTGAGGAGATGGCGACCGCTGCCGGCGATGGTGTCCAGCGCATCTTTGCGGGCCGGGTCGGTCAGCGCATCCTTGCGGATTAGATCGGCGTAGCCGAGGATGGCATGCAACGGCGTTCGCAGCTCATGGCTCATGCTGGCAAGGAATTGATCCTTGGCGCGATTGGCTGCCTCGGCCTCGGTGCGCGCAGCCAGCAGCGCCTTGCGCTGTTTATTGAGCTGAGTGATCCAGAGCACAGCGGCCAGAAGAATGGCCGAGAAGATGGCCAACGATGTCCAGATCGCACGGTAGTCGACCTTGCTCTCATAACGCACCGACAGCCACTTCTGTGAGATCTCGCGCTCTTCTTCGTGACTTATGTTCGCAAGGACCTTGTCGAGTATGCCGACCAGTTCCGGCCAGTCTTTGCGCACAGCGATCGAAAATCCCCGTGGCTGCAACACCTTCTCCACCGGGGTGGCGATCTTCAGATTGCTGATCTGATGAAAGCGGATGTTGAACACGATCGGGAAAATGTCATCCAGCAGGCCATCGGCCTTGCCGGTCGAGACCGCCATGAGCCCTTCGAGCAGATCGGAGTAGGCGGTGACGCTATAGTTAGGGTAGGCGCGGGCCGCCAATTGTTGAGAGGAATGGCCCTTGACCACACCGACGCGCTCGGGCGCCAGATCTCGCAGTCCCGTGACGAAGCCGAAATCGTCCCGGGTGACAATAACATTGACGTAGTGCAGATAAGGTTTGGTGAACAGAAGATGCTCTTCGCGTTCCGCGGTCGGTACCAGCGCAAGGACGACGTCGACCTCGCCTTTTTGTAGCTTGCTCTCCACGGTGGCGAAGTCCGGCATCTGTCGCACTTCAAACCGCACCCCCAGCTGTCGCTTGAGGATTTCCATGTAGTCTGCGACGACTCCGGAGAATCGCTTCCTGCTGTCCTGAAACTCGTAAGGTGCATAGTTAGTCTCAGCGCCTACGCGGATGAGCGGGTGGGCTGCCAGCCAGGCTTTCTCCCTGGCAGTAAACTCCACTCCGGTTGGCGTATCCCCTTCCTGCTCGGAGGGCTGCTGTGCGACTACCACTGCCGGCAGTACGGCAAGCGCCATCAGAGCGGCAAGGCAGAGTGTCCATAGGCGATCGAATAAGTCCATGAGCGTCTGCGGATTCGGGGGTTAAGCCGGTGGCTCCGGGCCAAGAGATTTGCGTAGTGTAATCCCCCCGGCGGCAAAGGCCTTAAGCACTGGAAACACGAGCATTTCAGCCTTCTATCACCAAAGTGATAGGAGACATGTCCAATGTGGAATTCCCCTTCGCGGCGGCGCTTGAGATGATTTGTCCCGGAAGCCCGCCTCTTCCCGGCCTCGAAAGAGTGGTACCTCTGAGGACCGAGTTTCGAATACCCCGGCAGGCGGCGGTGGACAGTTAAACTAACAGGTTAAGGAGAATCTCATGCGTGCATTGATCTCTGCTTTGGCGGTGGCCGGTCTTTTCGCGGTCGCCCTCCCTGGGTACGCCGATGATGTGAAGAGCGGCGGCCAAACGAACAAGCCCGGTCGTTCTATCGATGAGCCCGTCAAGTCCGGTGGCGCCAGCGACAAGCCGGGTCGTGCCATCGACGAACCCGTCAAGTCCGGCGGTGCCAGCGACAAGCCGGGCCGCGCTATCGATGACCCCGTCAAGTCCGGCGGCGCCAGCGACAAGCCTGGCCGCGCTGTCGATGACAGCACGGTGAAGAGCGGTGGCGCTTCTACCAAGCCCAGCCGCGCTGCCGATGATGGCACGGTGAAGAGCGGTGGCGCCTCCACCAAGCCCAGCCGCGCTGCCGATGACGGCACAGTGAAGAGCGGTGGCGCCTCCACCAAGCCCAGCCGTGCCGCCGATGACACCGTGAAGAGCAAAGGATCTTCGACCGCTCCGGGCCGTACCGCCGACGAACAGAAGGCCAAGAAGTCGAAAGCCAAGAAGCCTGCTACCCCGCCGGCCACCAACTAAGCAAACGCATAGCTCGCGTTTCAGCTGAAGGCGAAAAAAGGCAGGGAAACCTGCCTTTTTTCTTTTCTGCGTTCCGCTTTGTAACAGAAGTACCTCGAATCACGAGCCGTTAGCGGCTCTGCTGCTCTTCCTGCTGCTTGCGCTGCTGGTCAGCCTGTTGCAGCGTGTCGTTCACCCCTTTCGCTTTATCGAGCGCGTCTTGCTGCGTACCGAAGATGCGATCCTTCTTCGACGTGGAGGAGGGCTTGTCCGTGTCCGACCCTCCAGAGCACGCAGTCAGGAGTAGCGCGCAAATCCCAAGCAGCATCGTCCTCACTCGATGACCCCGAGTTTGCCGCTGTGCGATCCCATGTACCAGAGCCTGCCTCGTGCATCGACGATCATCTTGCGTATCCCCTCGTTGGCGGTAGGCAGCTTGACGACTTCGAAAGCGCCCTTGGAAGGATCGAGCCGTACCACAGTGTCGGTGTTGATCTCATTTGCCCAGACAATCCCTGCGCCGTCGACGCTCACAGCATAGGGTCCTCCGCGGGCGCCCGCGGGCAGAAGATATTCCTTTATGGCCTTGCCAGTGGCGGCATCGAAGTGCAGCAGCTTGCCGTTACCGAATAAGGTCACCCACAGCGTGCCGTCCGGCGCCACCGCCATGCGGCGTGGTGCGCTGTCCGCCCCGGTGTCGACTTCGCTCAGCTTACCCGACGCGGCGTCGATGCGGCCGAGCTTGTCCGCACCCATGCGGCAGAACCACACGTTGCCAGATTTGTCGATCGCGATCCCGTAGGGCCGACCGCTGGTTGCATACTCGGAAATCTTTCCGGTGCGCGTGTCCAGCCGCCCGACGCGTCCACCCGACTGGACCGTGAACCAGATCGTGCCTTTGCCATCGGTTACCAGGGTATGCGGGTCACCGCCCGAGGGGGTTTTGAATTCGGTGACTTTCCCACTCGACGGATCCAATCGACCAATGGTCCCGTTGCCGTTACCGGTGTACCAGACCAAGCCTTGGCTATCGACCAGAAGGCCGTGCGGGTGAGCGCCGGCGGGCAGGCTCCACTCTTTGAATTTTTCGCTTGCAGGATCGAAGCGCGCGATCTTATCTGCGTGCATGACGGTGATGTAGATCGTGCCATCGGGCGCGGGTGCCGGATCACGAGCGAACGCCGGCGTGGGTACCGACCACTCGCGCACACTGCCGGTGAAGCTCGGGTTTGATCCTGGCTGCACCGTATAGTTGGAGCCACCGGCGGTGGTAACGCTACTGCTCGTTGCAGCCCACAGGGCGACAACAGTGCACGTGGTGCGAAAAAGCACTGCCATGGTGCGGTTCTCAACTATGGGAGCCGAACTGCCATTTTATCAAAGCTGTGATTTGACGGAGAAAAATACCCGACAAGGAGTTTTGCGATGCCCCGTATGCTTCTTGCTGAAGGACTCGCGGGAATACTAGCCGGCACGGCCATGCGGCTGGCATGCCGGCATACATAACGCCAAGGGAGACTCATAGTGGATACGACAAAACCCGCAATCTGGACCCCCGGAGATTGGAATGCGCTCTTCGGATTCGGGACCAACATTCTTGTCAACTTGCTTGTGTTGACCGGGTTGATGCGTTTCGTGCTGCACATGCCGGACGAACTCGTGTTTGGTCGAATCCTCCCCGCGACTGGCCTCATGTTGTGCCTAAGCACGGTCTACTACGCTTGGCTTGCTTACAGGCTGGCTAAGGCCACTGGCCGGACTGACGTATGCGCGCTGCCATCCGGCGTCAGCGTTCCGCATATGTTCGTGGTTACGTTCGTGATCATGCTGCCGATCACGATTAAGACTGGCGATCCAATCAAAGGCTGGGAGGCCGGCCTGACCTGGGTTTTCATTCAGAGTTTTGTGCTGATGATCGGCGGCTACCTCGGACCCTACATCCGCAAAGTCACGCCACGCGCTGCTTTGTTGGGAACGCTGGCCGGCGTTTCCATCGCGTTCATCTCGTTGCGTCCCGCGTTGGAGATGTTCATGACGCCAGTCATCGGGATCGTGTGCTTCGCGATCATCCTGGTCAGCTGGTTCGGCGGAGTGCGATTCTTCAAAGGCATCCCGGCCGGCCTCATCGCTATTGCGGTGGGTTCGGCCATCGCCTGGGGGTCCACAGCGCTCGGCTTGAACTACGGGGGAATGAGCCTGGAGAAACTTGGCGGTTCGTTCTCGAACTTCGGCTTCTCGATACCGCTGCCAGCCTTCGATCACGTGTTCTCCGGCTTCCAGTTCCTCGGTGTCATCTTGGTGACCGCCATTCCCTTTGGTATCTACGACCTTGTGGAAGCGCTCGACAACGTCGAGAGCGCTTCAGTGGCGGGAGACAGCTTTCCTACCACGCGTGTGCTGAGCGCCGATGGCGTCATCAGTTTGATCGGCTGTCTGATGGGCAACCCGTTCATCAACGCCGTCTATATCGGCCATCCGGGTTGGAAGGCGATGGGTGGGCGCATCGGATATTCGGCCGCAACCGGGCTCATAGTGATCCTGCTGTGCCTGTTCGGTATCGTCTCCGTGATGATGGCGCTGATCCCGGTGGTCGCCATCTCCCCGATCCTGCTCTACATCGGTATGTTGATCGGTTCGCAGGCGTTTCAGGAAACGCCAAAGAGCCATGCGCCCGCAATTATTCTCGGGCTCGTGCCGCACGTGGCAGCCTGGGGCAAACTGCAGATCGACAATGTGCTCGGAGCAGCAGGTACCAGCGCAATGGCTGTAGGCCTGGACAAGCTTGGGCAGGTCGGCGTTCTTTATAAAGGACTCGAGGTATTGGGCGGCGGCGCGATTCTCGGCGGTTTGATGCTGTGCGCGATAGCTGTGTTCATCATCGAGCGCGAATTCAGAAAGGCAGGCATCTTCGCGCTGGTGGCCGCAGGCCTCACATTCTTCGGTTTTATCCATGGCGAGGCAATCGGCATCGGCCAGACGCCGTTGGTTGCCATGAGCTACTTGGGCGTTGCTGCAATCCTGTTCGGTTGCGCCAAATACAGCATCGTGTTGCCCAAGCCGGCCTCGATGCACGACATGCACGAGGCCGCGGCACACGGCTCGCCGACCTGATGGCGAGTGATTCGGATTCAGATCGAGGAAATCACATGCAGCGAAAGTCGATAGCCGCCGAACCGTACGAGCTCGAATTCGATTCGGCGAGCACCGCCTTGATCATCATCGATATGCAACGCGATTTCGTGATGCCGGGTGGGTTCGGGGAAGCCCTGGGCAATGATGTAAAACAGTTGCAGGTCACCATCGCACCTACTAAAACCATCCTGGAAGGTGCGCGCAAGGCTGGGATATTGGTGATCCACACACGCGAAGGCCATCGCCCCGATCTGAGCGATTGTCCTCCTTCGAAGCTGGTGCGCGGGCGGGGCAAGACGCGCATCGGTGATGGCGGACCGATGGGACGCATCCTGGTGCGCGGTGAGGTCGGGCATGACATCGTGCCCGAGCTCTATCCGATCGCCGGCGAAGTCGTGATCGACAAACCTGGCAAGGGTGCTTTTTTCGCGACCGATCTGGAGTTGATCCTGCGTGACCGCGGCATCAAGACGCTGATGGTTTGCGGCGTGACGACGGAAGTCTGCGTGAATACCACGGTGCGTGAAGCAAACGACCGTGGCTACGAATGCGTGGTGCTATCCGATTGCGTGGGATCGTACTATCCGGAGTTTCAGAAGGCCGCCTTGGCCATGATCAAGGCGCAGGGCGGCATCTTTGGATGGGTATCGGACTCGAAGCGGGCGTTGGCCGCGCTCGCCTCTTAAGTCGTCGCTTGCCAGATCCTGGGGGAAAAGCCGCTAGCGCCCTTTCCAATGCGGGGTGCGTTTCTGAGTGAAGGCATCGATGCCTTCACCCACATCCTCGGCCATCATGTTGCACGCCATGGTCTCCGCGGCGTACTCGTAGGCGCCCTCAAGACCCATTTCAAGTTGCTTGTAGAACATCCGCTTGCCGATCGAGACGGCGACCGGTGACTTCGAGATGATCTTCCGAGCGAGTTCGTCGACGGCTGCATCGAGCTGATCTACGGTCACGGCATGGTTTATCAGCCCCCTTTGCACTGCGGTGTGCGCATCGATGAAATCGCCTGTTAACAGCATTTCCATCGCTTGTTTTCGCAGCACGTTGCGGCCGAGTGGCACACTCGGTGTCGAGCAGAACAGGCCCACGTTGATTCCCGAGACGGCGAACTTGGCATTGTCCGACGCCACCGCCAGATCACACTGAGCCACCAGCTGACATCCAGCTGCGGTGGCGATTCCTTGTACACGCGCGATCACTGGTTGTGGAATGCGCGTGATCGTCAGCATCATCTCGCTGCACTGAGCGAATAGCTTGTCGTAGTAGTCCTTGCGCGGATTGGCTCGCATCTGCTTGAGATCGTGACCCGCGCAGAAAGCCGAGCCATTGGCGGCGATAACGACGACTCGCACCGACGCATCGTTCTCGATCGATACGAGCGCCGCCTGCAGTTCAGTCAGCAGCTCCTCCGAAAGCGCATTGTATTGTTTCGGCCGATTGAGCGTGAGCGTCGCGACGCCAGCGCGGTCGTTGCGCTGCAGCAGCTTCTCAGCGATGTTCGGAGTCACAGTTGCGGTGGTGCTCATGAGGAGAACTCCGGTTGAAATCTTCAAGTCCGTCAATCAATTAATTATAAACCGCCTTGCCGCCTCGCGGCGCACTTCGCCGCCCAGAGTGTAAATCCCGCACCCTCCCACACCTTCCCAAGTCCCTGTATTATCAACCGGGGGACGATTGCTGCGCACACATGCCATGACAACGGGCTTACTGACAGATACTTTTGCCTATGGCCATGCCGCCGCGACAAGCTGGCGCCTGGCTGCCGAAGCTTGCCTCGCGCAATGCGGACCTGGCGTTCGCAATGCCAATCTCGGCTTCGTCTACGCCACTGATTCCTTCGCCGAAAGCTTTACCGAGATAATCGACTTCCTGCGCCGACGAACTGGTGTCGAGCACTGGGTTGGCACAGTGGGTCTGGGTATTTGTGCGACCGGTCGTGAGTACCTGGACGAGCCCGCTTTGGCAGTGATGTGTTGCGCCTTCGAGGACAGTGCCTTCCGGGTGCTGGGGAGGGTGGGTTCGCCGCGCGACGTGGCGCAAGCCAAGCTCGAGTGGGGTAACCATTCGGCGAACTTCGCTGTGCTTCACGCGGACTCATCCAATCGATCGTTGACCAGCCTGGTGCGCGAGCTGGCTGGACGCACGCAAAGCGGCTTCGTGGTTGGCGGAGTGACGAGCTCGCGTGGCCGCAGCGTCCAGTTCGCTGACGAGTTGGTCGAGGGCGTGCTCTCGGGTGTATTGTTTTCCGAGGACGTCGCCGTTGCCACGCGGCTGACGCAAGGTTGCTCGCCCATCGGCCCGCGGCATCGGGTCACCGAGACGCGCCACAATGTCCTCATTCGGCTCGATGGCCGCCCGGCGCTGGAGGTTTTGCGCGAAGACCTTGGTCCCCAACTGGCGGGCAGTATCGGCGCGCTCGGGGGATACATCTTCGCTGGCCTGCCGGTCGATACCAGCGATACGGGTGATTACATCGTGCGCAACCTGGTCGGAGTGGACTCCGTGCACAAACTCGTGGCCATCGGAGAACCGGTAAAAGCCGGCAGCCAGGTGCTGTTTTGCCGGCGGGACCGTGGAACCGCCAGCGACGACATGCAACGCATGCTGACCAGCATCAAATCCGGCCTGTACCGCCAGCCGCGTGGCGCACTGTACTTTTCATGTCTGGGACGCGGCGCCAGTCTGTTCGGCGAGAATTCCGATGAGCTGCGCATGATTCGCGATGGCCTCGGGGACATTCCCTTGGTCGGTTTCTTTTGCAATGGAGAGATATCCCACAACCGGCTGTACGGCTACACCGGTGTCTTGACGTTGTTCGTCTGAACCCGTGCGTGCTCTCGGGTTGACTTGGCTCGATCTGGTTGCACTCGTTTGGTTCTTCGGCTGGTGGATCGGTTATTCGCGCTTCGCTGAGTGGCACGGCAGGCGCGTTCCCAGTCTGCTCTCCGCGATGGCGCAGTACCGGCGCGAGTGGTGGGTGCGCTGCATCGAACGCGAGTTGCGCATGATCGACACTTCGATCATCGCGAACCTCTCCAACAGTTCCAGCTTCTTCGCTTCGACCACGCTGCTGATACTCGGTGGACTGCTTGCCCTGCTCGGCACGACTGAAAAAGTGTCGGCGGTCGTGCAGGGGTTGCCCTTCAACCGGCAAACCTCCGAGGCGGTGTGGGAGATCAAGATACTGCTGCTCGTTGCGATTTTCGTCTACGCGTTCTTCAAGTTTACGTGGTCGCTGCGCCAGTTCAACATGGCATGCGTGCTCGTGGGTGCCGCACCCAAAGTGCCCCTCGAGGCCGAAGAGGAGTCCGACTACATCGAGCGCTCCTGGCGCGTGAGCCATCTCGCGGCAGAGCATTTCAACTACGGTCTTCGGGCTTACTATTTTGCCCTGGCGGCGATGACTTGGTTCCTCAACGGCTGGCTGTTTATGGGAGCCGCCACCTGGGTGGCGTTCGTACTTTACTGGCGCGAGTTCCGTTCGGATGCGCTGGAGAGCATCAAACGGGAGAAGGAGGGCACAAGTACGAACCAACGTAATACCTGAGCGTGTGGCCATAAAAATACTCGCTGTGTCCGCTTCGCGTACTACTCCACCTGAGTCGGCGGGCCTCTTCCTTCGCAGGGGGGTGAATCTTCTCCCTAACTACAAGAGGCAGGGTTAGTGAAAGACCGGGGTGCGGTGCGCCGCCACTAGGTTCCACAATTGTCAGCAAGGACCAAGAACTCAACCATGTCAAAAGCGCTTCATCTGCGCGATTTTCTGCATCCTTCCGCCGAATCGCGCCGTTACCCCTTCCTGGAACGCGCCACTTTCTGGGAAGAGCGGATATCGCTGCACCTGAAGGACTTGGCTACTGTCCTGGATTGGCCCGCCAGCGGCGATATGCTGACGCTTCCGCCTAAAGCAAAGCTCGAGATCGTTCCGCCTCCTGGGACCGATGCCGAGCCCAGTGGATCGATCGGCGAGTTGCCCTTCGCGTCGGCGAGCGACATTGCTTCGCGCGTGCGCCGCCGCGAACTGTCTCCGTTCGAAGTCGCGCGCGCCATCGTGGAACGTGCCGACGCACACCGCTCGCTGCGCGCTTTCATAACCCTGCGTCCCGAAGCCGTCTTGCGCGAAGCGCGCCAGCTCGAGACCCGCCTGCAAAGCGGCGAGGATCTCGGGCCTCTTGCCGGCGTCCCGGTGGCTGTGAAGGACCTCATGCACGTGAAGGGTTACCCGCTCACGTGCGGAACCAAAGCGCTGCCCGGCGACGAGTCGCAAAGCGACGCGGAAGTCGTGGCGAAGCTGCGCGCAGCCGGCGCGTTGATCGTCGGGACGACCAACCTGCACGAATTGGCCTACGGCGTGACCAGCGCCAACGGGCATTTCGGCCACGTGGCTAATCCGATAGCACCCGGGCGTGTACCCGGAGGATCGAGCGGGGGGTCGGCGTCCGCCGTTGCGGCAGGCCTGGCCGCCATCGCCGTGGGCACTGACACCGGTGGGTCCATCCGCATTCCCGCCGCGTGCTGCGGCATCGTCGGATTCAAGCCCAGCTACGAGGCAGTGAGCCGCCAAGGCGTATGGCCACTCGCGGCGTCGTTGGATCACATCGGGCCACTGACTCGCAGTGTGGCCGATGCCGCGCTTGCCTTCGAGATGATGGCCGGGCTTCCGGCGGGCTGCACCAGCGGCAAGCAGGTAAGCCGCCCGCGCTTCGTGAAGCCAGCGCAGTACTTTTTCGATCAACTCCAGGGGCCGGTGAACCGCGTCGTCAATGCTGCGCTAAATACCATCAGCAGCGCCGGGGGAGATATCGAAGAGCGCTCGATCGAGGGCATCGAGTATGCGCCATCAGCCCAGTTTCTTACCATCTGCACCGAGGCCTGCCAAGCCAACTGGGACCTTCTCTCGCAGCACGGAGAGTCCATCAGCCCAGACGTGCGTCTGCGGCTGGAGGTGGGCCAGTTCATTGCCGGCATCGACTACGTAAAGGCGCAGCGCATGCGACGTTGGCTGCGCGACAATATGCTCTTGGCTTTGGGCAGTGCACATGTGCTGGTTACGCCAGCGATGCCCGTGCAGATTCCGGTGCAGAATGCGACCACCCTCGAATTTGCCGGCCGCAAGTTGCCGATACCAGCGGCGGTGACGCGTTTCAGCGGACCATTCAACTCTGCCGGTTTGCCTGCGGTGAGTATTCCTGTAGGCAAGGATGACAACGGCGCGCCGGTGGGCCTACAGCTGGTCGGCAGGCCGGGTGCTGACGCCACTGTATTGGCGGTGGCGCGGTGGGTTGAGGGTGTCGTTGCTGGTAAAGCGTAGATCGTCAATCGTCAAGTCATGGATGCCACCCTCCCGCAACCGCATTTCCATTCCTCGCCTGGAGCCCTCATGCATCAATATCCCGCGGACATCTACAAGGAACCCGAACCGGATACCGACACGCTCGCAAATCTCGGGCCTCTATGCAGCATGGCTGGCGTTTGGTCCGGCACTACCGGTGAGGACGTCAATCCGAAGGCCGACGGTCCCGAGCATCAGCAGTTCATCGAGCGCTACGAACTTCAGCCGATCGACGCCCAGACCAACGGGCCGCAGCTGTTCTATGGCTTGCGCTATCACACGCGCATTGTGAAGCCGGACGATCCGGAGACATTTCATGACCAGGTCGGTTACTGGCTCTGGGAGCCAGCCACTGGCGCAATACTACTGACTCTGTCGATCCCCCGGGGTCAGATCGCGATGGCGGTTGGTCACGCAACACCCGACGCGAAATCATTCACGCTCGAAGCCGTGCGTGGATCGCTCACCAACGGCATTGTCTCCAATCCTTTTCTCGAGCAGGCGTTTCGCACGGATCGCTACACGATCAAGGTCGATATCCACGCCGATGGCACGTGGTCGTACGAGCAGGACACGCTGCTGGTCATCCCTGGCCAGACCGAGCCGTTTCACCACACCGATCGCAACCGCCTGCACAAGATCGCTGAGCCCATACTTAATCCGACGGCGCTGGCGGCGCAACGACAGCAGGTAATGCCTCGCGGCCATAGCGTTTGAACAGGGGGCTTTTCATTGACTCCAATGATTCCGCCGAAGACATCGAGACAAAGGACTTCCCGCTCCTGGATGCAGGATCGGCAGAGAGAGTATCGGGGTGACGCCAATGTGTAGAAACATCAGAACCTTGTTCAACTTCGAGCCGCCGGTAACGGACGACGAGATTCGTGCCGCCTCGCTGCAGTTCGTGAGGAAAGTGAGCGGCTTCGTCAAACCGTCGAAAGCCAACGAAGCCGCATTCCTCTCTGCAGTCGAGGAGGTCACGAAAGTTTCCAAGACCCTACTCGGTTCGCTCGAGACGAATGCGCCGCCGAGGAACCGTGAGGAAGAAGCCGCAAAGGCACGAGCACGTTCTGCCGTGCGATACAGATCGCTCTCGTGACCGAAGAACGAACGAAGTAGACTCTCGGGTTGAAAATCGCTGACCCGGTCTTGCTACGCACGAAGGTCATTCGGTGACGTATGCCGGGGCAGCGGCTTGCGATAAACCCTGAGCCTTGCCCATCATGAACTTGCGGCGCCATTCGAAGCGAACTACGCAAGTCGTTGCAGGTCTGCTTGCAGCAGCTTGGCTCTGCGCAGGTATCGCTGCCATCGTCCTGGCCATCGTAGCGCGGCGCTGGTTGTTCGCGCTCGCTGGCGTCGGGGCACTCTGGTACGGCGCCCTGTGGGTCCGCGTCTCGCTTGAGGGTCGTCAACTCAACGGTCGCGAGGCGCTGATGCCATGGCGTTCGCCCAAGAGCGGAGATTGAATGCCCCTGGCCGCTGCTTCAGCGGGTTGCGCCCTCACCTGATTCGGAAAGCGGCTGCTCGGGCCGCATCCTAAACGCGAGCACTGCGCCGATCGCCAGCAGGAGCATGGAGCCGACGAAGGGCCAGGCCCAGTTGCCAGTCGTGTCGATCATCCAACCTGCTACCACGGGCGAGACGATAGCGGCGAAGGCCGAGCCCACGTTCATCAGACCGCTGGCAGTTCCGGAATACCTTGGGGCGATGTCCATGGGGATCGCCCACATCGGACCGATAGTGAGCTCCGCGAAGAAAAATCCCAGGCTTAAAGAGACAGCCGCCGTCACTGCATTCTGGGTGAGCATCAGTGGGATAAGGGACAGCATTGCGCCCAGCAAGCCCAGCACCACGAGATTGCGACGGGCGATATCGCGTCGCCCGGTTCGATGCAGAAGCCAATCGCTGACGGTGCCTCCGAGCGTGTCACCCACCACGCCAGCGAAAAACACGCCGGAGGCGAAGATAGCCGATCGCTTGATGTCCAGGCCGTGGTGTTGCAGGAAGTACAGCGGTATCCAACTCAAGAACAGCCACAAAGTCCAGCCGTAGCAGAAGTAAACCGCCGTCACCGGCGCCATGCGTCGGATCAGGCGCCTCCACGGAACCGGATGTGCGGAGCCGATGTTCGCATGCGCGGGCAGCGCATCGACTTCCTGCGGGGTGATGCGTGGATGATGCTTCGGGTCGTCGCGAAAATACAGCGCGAAGGCCAGCGTCCACGCGCTGCTTGCAACTCCGAGCACGACGAAGGAACCGCGCCATGATAGAGCTACCATCAGCCACGCGACCAGCGGTGGCGTGACCGCATTGCCCAGCCGCGCGAACGCATGCGTCAGTCCCTGCGCAAACCCGCGTCGAGAAGGGGCAGTCCAACTCGTCATCGCGCGCGTCGCTGCGGGGAAAGTTGCACCCTCGCCGAATCCGAGCATCACCCTTGCCGCCACCAGCGAGACGAATCCGACAGCCAGGCCGCTGCATACTGTGGCACCGGCCCAGATCAATCCGCAAACCAGCAGCGTGCGGCGCGCCCCGAAACGATCACCCACCCATCCGCCTATCACTTGGAAAACCAGATACGGGTAGGCGAACGCAGAAAACACGAAACCTATCTGCGTGTTGGACAGGGTCAGCTCCTGCTTGAACACGGCGGCCGCGGTGCTCACGTTGACGCGGTCCACGTAGGTGATGAAGTACATCAGGCATAGCAGCCCTAGTACGATCTGGCTGGCGGACGGAGGGCGTATGCGCATGGGCCGTCGAGTAAATTAGGTGAGGCGAAACTTTGGCAGGAACGCCGT
>Ga0207689_10000990_pt1 | contig 27231 bp, 21 predicted proteins | sample KBSMisM52_FD_184312 | JGI IMG/M metagenome (GOLD analysis project Ga0207689, IMG submission 184312) | Miscanthus rhizosphere microbial communities from Kellogg Biological Station, Michigan, USA - KBS Miscanthus M5-2 (SPAdes) (version 2) | ecosystem: Host-associated > Plants > Roots >...
CCGCTCGGCCCGGGACGACGCCGGCCGGCAGCGCACCGCGGCGACCTCGGCGCGGCTCGCCGCGCAGAGCACGACGCTGCAAACCACCGACCCGGTCACCGCGTCGCTGCTCGCCGGGGCCGCGTGGCGGATCGCGCCGACCGCGCAGGCCCGGTACAGCCTGCTCGAGTCGCTGGCCCAGCCGGTGCGCGGCATCTTGTCCGCGCGTTCGGGCGAGGTGACCGCGGTCGCCTCCAGCCCAGGCGGAAAAACCCTGGCGGCCGCCTACCGGGACGGCACGATCCGGCTCTGGGACACCGCCTCGCATCGTCTGGTCAGCACCGCGACCTGGGGCGGCGCGGCGGACGCGCTCGCGTTCGCCGGTAACGGCAAGACGCTTAAGGTCGCCGGGCCGACGGCCGTCGGGACGTGGAACACGGTCGGCCGGGCCACGATCACCAGGCAGCCACTGGCCGGCGTGACCGGCATAACCGGCGGCCGATCCGCTGCATTCAGCCCGGATGGCAGCAAGCTGGCCACCGGCAGCGGCGAGGGGAACGTCCGGCTCTGGGACGTGGCCACCCGGCAGGAGATCGGCGCCCCGATGAGCTCAGGCCTGGCGTCGGTCGAGGCCGTAGCGTTCAGCCCTGACGGGGCCACGGTGGCCGCGGGCAGCAGCGACGGAACGGTCCAGCTGTGGGACGCCACCACCCAGAACGAGGTGGGCATGACGATGACGGCCGGGCCGGCCGCGATCAAGGCGCTCGCGTTCGGCCCGGGCGGGAAGGTCCTCGCCGTCGGCGGCGAGGACGGCGATGTGCGGCTCTGGGACACGGCCACGCAGAGTCAGCCGGGCGCGACCATGGCGACCGAAGCCCCGGTCACGGCCCTGACGTTCAGCGCGAACGGAACGACGCTGGCCACGGCGGAAGGCAACGGAAGCACCGAGCTGTGGTCGACCGCCACCCAGGAGCAGACCGGTTCCGCGCTCGCGGCGCAGGGCTCGGCCCGGGTGAGCGCGCTGGGCTTCGGGCCGGGTGCGGGCCTGCTGGCCACCGGCGACGCGACCGGGACGATCACGCTGTGGAACGCGGCCGGCTTTCACCAGTCCTCGGCTCCGGTCGTCACCGGTGCCCCGGCGTCACCGGCCGCGGCCGGAGGGCACGTGCCCGCGGTGCTCAGCGCACACGGCGAGATCCTGGCGGTCAGCGGCCAACGAGGCACGATACGACTCCGGAACACCCGGACCGGGCGGCCCGTCGGCCAGCCGATCATGACCCATCAAGCGGTGACCGGGCTGGCGCTCAGCCCGGACGGCAAGCTGGTCGCCGCCATCGGCGCGGACGGCAAGGCCCGGCTGTGGGACGTGGCCACCCGGCAGCCGACCGGGATCGCGGTCGCCGTGGGGCAGGCCCGGGACGCGCTGGCGTTCAGCCCGGGCGGCAAGACCTTCGTCACGGTCGGCGCGAACGGGATCGCGGCGCTGTGGAGCGTGGCTACCGGGCACCGGGTCGGCGCGCTGATGAGCGCGGGTGCGGCCCTCAGCCCGGGTCGGGCGGCCGTCGCGGCGGCGTTCAGCCCGGACGGGCGGATCCTGGCCACGGCCGTCGACGGCAGCATCCGCCTGTGGGACACGGCTACCCGGCAGCAGATCGGCACGCCGATGACGGCCGGACCCGGCCCGGCCTACGCGGTCGCCTTCAGCCCGGACGGCCGCACGCTGGCCACCGCGGGCGCCGGCGGCACGGCCCGGCTGTGGGACGTGGCTACCGAGCAGCAGATCGGCACGCCGATGACGGCCGGACCGGACCCGCTCTATGCGGTCGCCTTCAGCCCGGACGGCCGCACGCTGGCCACCGCCGACGGCGACACCGTGCGGTCCTGGGACGTGGCCTTCCCGGCCGGCCTGCTCGATGGCGCCTGCGCCATCGCAGGCCAATCCCTCACCCGCCAGCAGTGGGCTAGCTACGCTGGAACCCAGCCGTTCCAGCGGGTCTGCCCGGCGAGCTAACGCCTCGCCCGGGCCTGCCGGGCGGACGCGGCACGGCTCACGATCGGGATGGTGGTCAGGACGTCGGTCTCCGGGGCGAGAGGCAGGCACGCAGGCTCCAGGCGCTCCAGGCGCTCAGGCCGCTCCGGTTCCAGGCCGCCTCGAACGCCCACCCGGGTCGCGCTCGTAACGCTGGGCGCCTGCGCCATCGTCGCCGGGGGCACCGTAGCGGGCCTGGCCGCGACGGGTTCCGGGGGCCGGGCGGGTACGAGCGGCACCGCGGCCGGCGGGACCAGCGGTCCGTCCGCCGCCGCGCGGCTGAACGCGACTTCCCCGGCGCCAGTGCCGACCCAGCGACCGCAGTCCGCGCGGGCTCACCCCTCGCCGGCGTCTTCCTCGCGGGCGGCACAAGCGGCCGCCGCAGGTCACCGGGATCCGTTCGGGACGGCCGCGGCGTCGTACCTGTCGGGCCGGGCCGGCACCGTGCTGGCCGCCGTCTACGATCTGCGCACCGGCCGCTCCTGGCATCTGGGCCAGGGCCCGCCGCAGGCCGAGGCGAGCATCGTCAAACTCGACGTGCTCGAGACCCTGCTGGCCGAACGGGCCCAGGGTGACGGCACCGGCCTGTCGGCCAGTGACCGGACGCTGGCCGGGCAGATGATCGAGGACAGCGACAACGACGCCGCGACCAGCCTGTGGTACGCGGTCGGCGGGGCCGCCAGCATCCGCTCGTTCAACGCCAGGGCCGGCCTGACCCACACCGCGCCGTCGTCGTGCGTGGTCTGTCCCGGGTTCGCCTGGCCAGGCTGGGGGCTGACCACGACCACCCCGGACGACCAGATTGCCCTGCTCAGGCAGTTGGTCACGCCGAGTTCGGTGCTGCCGCGGGCCGCCCGCGAGTACGCCTTGTCGCTGATGGAGGACGTCACGCCGTCCCAGCGATGGGGCGTATCCGGTGGCGTCCCGGCCCAGGTCACGGTGGCGCTGAAGAACGGCTGGCTGCCCCTGCACGGGACCGGCAGCGACTGGCAGATCAACAGCGTCGGATGGATCTCCGGCGGCGGCCGGAACTACCTGATGGCCGTGCTCAGCACCGGGAATCCCAGCGAGCAGTACGGCATCGACACGATCGACGCGCTAGCCGCCACGGTATGGCAGCGCATGGGCTAGCCGCCCGCGTCCGGGGTCCAGGCCGACGCAGACCTACGCGGCTTACGCCGCCCGGTGGCGGGCCAGCGCGGCCGGGGTCAGGCCGGAGAGCCGACCGCATTCCCTGGTCAGGTGGGCCTGGTCGGCGTAACCCGCCTCGGCCGCGATGGCGGCCAGGTCAAGGACCTCTGGGCGAGCGTCGACGCGCGAGACGAACCCGCGGAATCGCAGCACCCGCTGCAGCGTCTTCGGCCCGTAGCCGACCACGGCCTGGCAGCGGCGGCGCAGCTGGCGCAGGCTAAGCCCGACCTCGTCCGCGACGTCCTCGGCCCGCGCGGCCGGGTCGCGCAGCAGGCGGGCCGCGCGGGTCACGACCGGGTCAGGCGCGCCGTCGGCGAGCAGGGTGGCGGTCAGGTCCAGCATCTGCGCGGCGGCGACCTCCGGGTCGAGCGTGGAGGTCAGCTGCCTCGCCTGCGCTGGCCGCAGGTCGGCGAGGTCGGCCCGCTGGTCACGCAGCTCGCTCAGCGGGATCCCCAGCGCGGGACCGCCGGCCGAGGGCCGGAAGCGGACGCCAAGGACCATCGTGCCCGCCGCCATCGTGGTCACCACCGGACCGGTGTCCGGGCCGGCCACGAAAGCGCCCCGGCCTTGCTCCCAGACCAGGTCGGTGCACCCGTCGGGCAGCACGAGCCCAGACCGTTCGGCACTGGAATCGGTGACCTGCGCCCACAGGCAGGCGACGGCGTCCCGCAGCGCGGCGGGCGCCGGCCATTCGGTATAGCCGGGCGGCAGGGCTCGGACATCCACCTAACCAGGATGTCATGGCGATGGCCGTTTCGTTCAATACGCGCGCGGCGGCGCGTGATGTCATGGGCCGATGAATACTGCAGACTTCAGCGCGGCGACCGCGTTCGTCGCCGCTAACGCCAGGGTGCTCGACCGGCGCCGCTTTGAGCGGCTGTTCGAGGACGGCCCCGCCGCGCCGGTCCGCGACGCGGTAGCCGCCTACCGCAATGACGACGGCGGCTTCGGTCACGCGCTCGAACCGGACTGCCGCGCGCCGGGCAGCCAGCCGGCCGCCGTGGCGATGGCGCTGCACATCATGGACGAGACCGGCGCGTGGGACGAGGACCTGGTCCGGGGTGCCTGCGACTGGCTCGCGGCGGTGGCCCCCGCCGAGGGCGGTGCGGCCTTCGTCGAGGCGACGCTGGCGGGCTGGTCCCACGCGCCCTGGTGGGTGCCTGAGGAGGGGCATCCCGCCTCGCTCGTCGCCACCGGCATGATCGCGGGCACGCTGCACGCCCGCGGCGTCAGCCACCCCTGGCTCGACGGCGCCACCGAGGTCATGTGGAACAGGATCGGCAAGATGACCGAGCCAGGCAGCTACGAGATGTTCGGCGTGCTCGGGTTCCTTCAGCACGTGCCGGACCGCGACCGGGCCCGGGAGGTGTTCGGCCGGGTCGGGCCGCTGATCCTGGAGCGGAACCTGGTGGCGCTGGATCCCGAGGCGCCCGGCGAGGTGCACGGCGTGCTCGAGTTCGCACCCGAGCCCGATTCGCTGGCCCGCGCCCTGTTCGACGACGCGACGGTCCAGGCACACCTGGACCACCTGGCCCATGGCCAGAAGGACGACGGCGGCTGGACGTTCAACTGGCCGGCCTGGTCACCAGCGGCCGAACTGGACTGGCGCGGCTTCCTGACCGTCGACGCCCTCCGCGCCCTGCGCGCCAACGGCCGCCTGTAATGGTGCCGCCGCCAGCGCGAACCGAGCGGCAGACGTAGACCGCGAGCTTGTCACCGGCTGTCTCGCTTTGCCTGTCGGCGCGCGCCCGAGGCGAGGGTACCGGCCCGCTGCTTCTCGGTCCTGGGCGAGCGCAGGGCACGGTCACCCGTGGGCTCTGCGGTGACCGAGGGCCCCTTCCGGCCGACGGCAGCGTCCGCCGGTCCGGTGCCGGGGGCACGACCGTGCCGTGCGGCCCTGGCGGCCGCGAGCCGCTCGGCGCGCAGGGCGGCCGCTGCCTGCCGGGCCAGGGTCGCGACCCGGCGGCTCACCCGGGCCAAGGCCTCTTCGAACGCCTCGGCTTTCATGGCGGCCCGCTTGTTCTCCGCGCGTGCCGTGCCCCGCCCGCCGTGTTCGGCCACCCGGGCGCTGGCCGCCCGACGGTACTGGCCGACGTACTTGTTGCGTGCGCGCCTGATCCGGGCTTCCAGGTCGATCGCCGCATCTTCGTCAAGCGCGGCGAGCTCAGCCCGCTCGGTCTCGGCCACCAGCAACCGCTCGGCGTCATTGAGGACCGCGAGAAGGGACGCATTCATCTGTCTTCCTCGATTCCCCGGAAAGGCACCCGGCACGATCAGGTCTTCCCGGCCAGCCCTGCGATCGAACCATCTATTCCCGCTGATAGTGGTGCTCGGCCAGCTCGTTCTGCGCGTGTTCGTAGGTGATGGTCCGATGAGGACGGTTCTTGCTGAAGGTCAGTGCCCGCGCCCAGTTGAGAACGGCGGCTATCCGGTTTCCCCACCCGACCAGGTAGAGCACGTGAACGAATCCCCACATCGTGTAGCCGATCACGCCGGTGAACTTCATCCCGAACGCGTCGGTGACGGCGGACAGGTGGCCGATAGTGGCCATGCTGCCCTTGTCCCGGTACGCAAACGGCGCCGTTCCGGTCGTGCCTGCCAGCCGGGAGTGGATCAGCTTGCCCACGTAGGTGCCCTCCTGGATCGCGGGCTGGGCCACCCCCGGCAGGTCGTTCAGCCGGGCCATGTCCCCGATCGCGAAGACCTCCGGGTGACCGGGCAGGCTGCAGTCCGGCAGCACCGCGACCCGGCCCGCCCGGTCCGTGTCGGCACCGGTCGCCGCGGCCAGGATGGCCGCCAGCGGTGAAGCCTGTACCCCGGCCGCCCAGATTCTTGTCCGGGCCGGAATGCGCCTGTCCCCGTCTGGGCCGGTGACGGTGACACTGCCGGAGTCCATGTCTCGCGCCATGGTGTTCAGCATGACCTCGACGCCCATCCGCTGCAGCCGCCGCTGCGAGTAGCGCTGCAGCTTGGGGGCGAACGTGGCGAGCACCTGCGGGCCCGCCTCGATCAGCAAGATCTTCGCCTCTGTCGTCGCCACGGATCTGTACTCCCGCGGCAGCGTCTCGTGTGCGAGCTCGGCGATCTGGCCCACCACCTCGACTCCGGTGGGGCCGGCTCCGATCACCGCGAAGGTCAGGTACGCCGCTCGCTCGGCCGGGTCGGTAGCCAGCTCGGCCATCTCAAAGGCGCCGAGGATGTGGCTGCGGAGATGACCAGCGTCCTCCAGCGTCTTCAGGCCGGGCGCGAACACCGCCCATTCGTCATGGCCGAAGTAGGCGTCCGCGCAGCCGGCCGCGACCACCAGGCTGTCGTAGCTCAGCATCAGCTTCTGGCCGTCCGGGGCCAGGGCATGCACGACCCGGCCGTCCAGGTCCAGGTGCTGCACGTCGGCCAGCACCACGCGCGCGTTGGCCTGCTTCCTGACCACGCTGCGCAGCGCCGGGGCGATGAGGCCATCGGGCAAGATCCCGGTGGCGACCTGATACAACAGCGGCTGGAACAGGTGGTGGTTAGTCCGGTCCACCATCGTGATGTCGACATCCGTTCCGGCCAAGGCGCGCGCCGCCCTGACCCCGCCGAACCCGCCGCCGACGATGACCACCCGGTGCCGTCCCTGGCTCATAAGGACAGCATCTCAGGACGCGGCTTCCCGGTGGCAGCGTCAGTCGTAGAAGAGGCGTTCCATGACGGCGCGGGCGTGCCGGGCGGCGCGGCGGTAATCCTGCTCGAGGGCCTGGGCGGCGTCGCCGGGCGGGTAGCCGAGCAGGCGGGCCACCGCGGTCAGCTCGCTGTGCTTGGCCGGCAGGGTGTCGCCCGGGCGCCCGCCGACCAGGACAATCGCGTTCCTGATCCGGGCGGCCAGCTCCCATGCCGCGGTCAGCTGGGCGGCATCCTCGGCGGCCAGCAGGCCGGCCTGTACCGCCGCGGCCATGGCCGAGCCGGTACGGGTGGTGCGCAGCGCGGGCACCGCGTGGGCGTGCTGCAGCTGGAGCAGCTGTATCGTCCACTCCACGTCGGACAGGCCGCCCGGGCCCAGCTTGACGTGCCGGGCTCGGTCGGCGCCGCGCGGGATGCGTTCGGCCTCCATCCGCGCCTTGATCCGGCGGATCTCGCGGACGCCCGCCGGGCTGATCCCGTCCAGCGGGTAGCGGAACTCGGCGATCATCCGGGTGAACCTGGCGCCGAGGTCCTCGTCGCCGGCGCCGAACTCGGCGCGCAGCAGCGCCTGCGCCTCCCACGGCGCGGACCAGCGCCGGTAGTAGGCCCGGTAGGAAGCCAGGGTGCGGACCAGCGGTCCCTGGCGGCCCTCCGGCCGCAGGTCGGCGTCCACGATCAGGGCCGGATCGGGCACCGGCAGCATGAGCAGCCGCCTCAGCTCCGCCGCGACCGCGTGAGCGGCGTCGGAGGCTTCCTTTTCCGGGCGGCCGGGCAGCGGGTCGTGTACGAACAGCACGTCGGCGTCACTGCCGTAACCGCACTCGTGCCCGCCGAACCGGCCCATGGCGATCACCGCGAACCTGGTCGGCAACGGCCGGCGCAGCTCGGCGGAGACCTTCCGCAGCGCCACCGCCAGCGCCGCCTGCAGCGAAGCCCGGGTGATATCAGTGAGCGCCTCGCCCGTCGCGGCGAGCCTCCCCCCGGTTCCGGGGTCGTCCCCCCCGAGGGTATCTTTCGCGGAGGTGCGGAGGAGCTCGCGGCGGCGCACCGAACGGACCGCGGTCACCGCGGCCTCGGCGTCGTCCTCGTAGCGCTGGATGGCCGCCATCATCTCGGCGCGCAGCCCGGTCAGGCTCCGCGGGTTCAGCTCGGCATCGTTGCCGAAGATCGCGACCGCCTCGGGTGCGCGCAGCAGCAGGCCGGTCGCATACCGGCTGGACGCCAGCACGTGGGCCATCCGCTCGGCCGCCTTGGTCTCGTCCCTGAGCAGCCGCAGGTACCAGGGTGAGGACCCGAGTGCCTCACTGACCTGGCGGAACGCCAGCAGGCCCGCGTCGGGTTCGGCGGCGTCGGCGAACCAGCCGAGCAGCACCGGCAGCAGCGTGCGCTGGATGGCGGCGCGGCGGGACACGCCAGACGTCAGCGCGTCGATGTGCCGAAGCGCCCCGGCCGGATCGACGTAGCCGAGGGCCTCGAGCCGGGCCCGGGCCTCGGCCGGCGTCAGCCGCGCCGCCTCGGACGGCAGCCTGGCCACCGCGTCGAGCAGCGGCCGGTAGAACAGCTTCTCGTGCAGCCGCCTGACCTGCCGGGCGTGGCGGCGCCACTCCTCGTCGAAGTCGGCCGCCGGGTCGGAGCGGATACCGGCTACCGAGGGCGGGAACCACGGCTCGTTAGGCCCGTCATTGAATCGCATCGCCCGCCCCAGCCGGCGAAGTACGGCGGGATCCTCCGGCAGGGTGTGGGTGCGGCTGAGCCGGTTCAGCTGCAGCAGGTGCTCGGTGCGGCGCAGGAACCGGTAGGCGGCGCCAAGCTCGTCGGCGTCAGCCCGGCCGACGTAGCCGCCCGCGGCCAGCGCGGCCAGCGCGGGCAGCGTGGCGGGCGAGCGCAGCGCCTCGTCGGTGCGGCCGTGGACTAGCTGCAGCAGCTGGACGGCGAACTCGATGTCGCGCAGCCCGCCCGGGCCCAGCTTGAGCTCACGTCCGGCCTGCCTGGCCGGCAGCGACTGCTCCACCCGGCGCCGCATGGCCTGCACGTCCTCGACGAAGTGCTCACGGCGCGCCGCCTGCCAGACCAGCGGGCCGAGGGTGTCCGCGTAGGCCTGGCCGAGCGTCATGTCGCCGGCCACCGGCCTGGCCTTGAGCAGCGCCTGGAACTCCCAGGTCTTGGCCCAGCGTTCGTAGTAGGCCAGATGACTGGCCAGCGTGCGGACCAGCGGTCCGGCCCGGCCCTCGGGCCGCAGGTTCGGGTCGACCGGGAAGATGCTGCCCTCCGGGGTGGACCGCGCGCACACCCCGATCATCCCGGCGGCGAGGCGGCTGGCGGTGGCCAGCGCGGCGGTCTCGTCCTCGTCCTTGAGCGGTTCGGCCACGAAGATCACGTCGACGTCGCTGGCGTAGTTGAGCTCGCGGCCGCCGCACTTGCCCATGGCCACGACGGCCAGGCGGGCGGGGGTGGCGCCGGAGGGGAGTTCGGCCCGCGCCACGGCGAGCGCCGCTTCGAGGACCGCGGCCGCGATGTCGGCCAGTTCCTCGCCCACCTCGTCCACGGTCACGGCGCTGGTCAGGTCCCGCGCGGTCAGGTGCAGCAGCCGGCGCCGGTACGCCGCGGCCAGCGCCGCCGTGGGCTCCTGGCCGGCGGCGACCGGCCCGTCCAGGCCGCCGGGGCCAGGGTCGCCGGGATCCGCTCCGACGGCGCGCAGCAGCCCGGCCCGCAGCTCGGCCTCATCGGGGCGGGTGATGGCGCCGCGCAGCAGCCCGGCGTCCTCCGGGTGCCGGGCCAGGTGGTCGGCCAGGCCCGTGCTGACGCCGAGCACCGCGGTGAGCCGGTCGCGGAAGTCCTCTTCGGCGAGGAGCGCGGCGCGCAGTTCGTCCCGACTCGGGGCGTCCCGGCCGGCGGCGGCACCGAACAGCCGGGCCAGGCCGGCCACGGCCAGGTCGGGATCGGCCGCGACGGCGATCGCGGTGACCAGCGGATCGGTCCTCAGCTCGGCCGCCCTCACGCCGAGGTCGGTGAGCAGCAGGCGTTCGGCCCGCGCCGGATCCGCGAATCCCATCCGCGCCAGCCACCCTGCCGACGTGGTCCGCGAGCCACTCACCCAGTAAAACTAACGGATAACGGGCGGGTTCCGCTGCGCCGGGTGAACCACCGGTCGCGGGCCCTTAACGCCGACCCGTGGCGCGTCTATAGTGACCTTCAGCCGAGCCACGGGAGCAGAGCGTGAAAAACCTGTACATCGCGGGAAAGTGGACCGAGGCCGCGGACGACGGCACGTCGCAGACCATCAACCCGTACGACGCGACCGTGCTCGACACCCTGGCCGAGGCGTCCGCCGCCGACGTGGACGCCGCGGTCGCGGCCGCGCGGGAGGCCTTTGACGGGCCGTGGCGCCGGTCCACGGTGACCGACCGCGCCGCGCTGCTCGGCAAGATCGCCGACCTGCTGCAGCGGGACCGTGAGCAATTGGCGCACACGGAGAGCCTCGACACCGGCAAGACGCTGAACGAGGCGCGCGCCGACGTAGACGACACGACGGCCGTGTTCCGCTACTACGCCGGGATGGCGGGAGAGCACGCCGGCCGGGTGGTGGACCCGGGCCGGCCCGGCGTGGTGAGCCGCATCGTGCACGAGCCGGTCGGCGTCTGCGCGCTGATCGCGCCGTGGAACTACCCGCTGCTGCAGATCTCCTGGAAGCTCGCGCCCGCGCTGGCCGCGGGCAACACGACCGTGATCAAGCCGAGCGAGCTGACCCCGCTGTCCACGGTGGCCCTGGTCGGGCTGTTCGAGGAGGCGGACATCCCGCCGGGTGTGCTGAACCTGCTGCTCGGCCAGGGCGGGACGGCGGGGCAGGCGCTGGTCGCGCACCCCGGAGTCGACCTGATCTCGTTCACCGGCGGGCTGGCGACCGGGGAGAAGATCATGGCCTCGGCGGCGCAGGGCGTGCGGCGGGTCGCGCTCGAGCTGGGCGGCAAGAACCCCAACATCGTGTTCGATGGCACCGACTTCGACACGGTGGTGGACAACGCGCTGACCGCGGCGTTCCTGCATTCGGGGCAGGTGTGCTCGGCCGGCGCGCGGCTGATCGTGCAGGACTCGCTGCACGACAGCTTCGTGAACGAGCTGGCGGCCCGGGCCGACCGGATCCGGCTGGGCAACGGCATGGACCCGGACACCGAGTGCGGGCCGCTGATCTCCGAGGCGCACCGGGCGAAGGTGGAGCGGTACATCGCGCTGGGCCTGGCCGAGGGGGCGGAGCTGCTGGCCGGCGGCAAGCGGCCTTCCGCGCCCGAGCTCGAGCGCGGCTTCTTCCTGCGGCCCACGGTGTTCGCCGGGTGCCGCCGGGAGATGGCGGTGGTGCAGGAGGAGGTGTTCGGCCCGGTGGTGACGGTCGAGCGGTTCGGCACCGAAGAGGAGGCCGTCCGGCTCGGCAACGACACCAGCTACGGCCTGGCGGGCGCGGTGTGGACCTCGGATGCAGGGCAGGCCGAACGGGTAGCCGGCGCGCTCCGCCACGGCACGGTGTGGATCAACGACTACCATCCCTACCTGCCGCAGGCCGAGTGGGGCGGCTTCGGCAAGTCAGGCATCGGCCGCGAGCTCGGCCCCTCCGGGCTGGAGGAGTACCAGGAGAAAAAGCACATCTACCACAACACGAGCCCGGCTCCCGCGCACTGGTTCTCCGGCTAGGGGCCTTTCGGGTCGATGTGCCGTTGGGCCGGCAAGAAACCGGACCGATGCCATCGACCCGGTCGGGCGGAGCAGGGGCGGGGGTGTGGTAGGCATTGGGCATGGTTGATCTCATCCCCCGTGAAGTGCTTTTCGGCAACCCCGAGCGCATCAGTCCCCACATCTCGCCCGACGGCCGCCGGCTGGCCTGGATCGCACCCCGTGACGGCGTGCTCAACGTGTGGGTCGCGCCGGTCGGCGCGGCCGGCGTGGACTGGGACCAAGCGAAGGTAGTCACCGAGGACACCGACCGGGGCGTGCGCGTGTTCGCCTGGGCGCGGGACGACAGGCACCTGCTGTACCTGCAGGACACCGGCGGCGACGAGAACTGGCGGCTGTACGACGTTGACATGGAGACGATGGCCCGGCGCGACCTGACGCCGTTCGACGGCATCCAGGCGCGGATCATCGCCACCCGCAAGAGCCACCGCGACGAGGTGCTGGTCGGGATCAACCGGGACAACCCGCAGCTGCACGACGTCTACCAGCTCTCGCTAACGTCCGGCGAGCTGGCCAAGCTGATCGAGAACCCTGGATACGCCGGCTGGATCGCGGACGAGGACATGGTGGTCCGAGGGGCGCTCTCCCCGCTGCCCGACGGCGGGTTCGACGTGCTGGTCAGGAGCGGCGCCGACGACGACTGGCGCACGCTGGTCACCATCCCGGCCGACGACGTCGCGGCCAGCGACGTGCTCGCGTTCAGCGGCGACGGCCGGTCCCTGCTGGCCATCAGCTCGATTGACACGGACACCGGCCGGCTGGTCAGGGTCGACCTCGGTACCGGCGAGGCCGAGGTGCTGCTGGAGGACCCCGAGGCGGACGTGGCGGGCGCGATGCTCCACCCGGACACCAGGGATCCGCAGATCGTCGAGGTACTCAAGGACCGCACCGAGTATCACGTGCTCGACCCGTCGGTCGAGCACGATTGGGAGGCGATCCAGGCGCTGCACCCCGGCGACCCGCAGCCGGTCGCCCGCGACGAGGCCGACAACACCTGGCTGATCGCCTTCACCGACGACGCCGGGCCGGTCCAGTACTACGCCTACGACCGGACCAGCCAGGCCGGCAGCTTCCTGTTCTCCAGCCGTCCCGAGCTCTCCCGGTACGACCTGGCCCGGATGGAGCCGTTCTCGTTCAAGGCCCGGGACGGGCTGACCATCCACGGCTACGTGACCTTCCCGCCGGAATCGCTGGCAGGCGGCCGGTCCAGCCTGCCGACCGTGCTCAACGTGCACGGCGGGCCGCAGGCGCGGGACGTCTGGGGCTGGGACCCCGAGGCGCAGTGGCTGGCCAACCGGGGTTACCTGTGCATCCAGGTGAACTACCGCGGCTCGACCGGCTACGGCAAGTCGTTCGTGGCGGCCGGCGACCGCGAGTGGGGCGCCAAGATGCACGACGACCTGCTGGACGCGGTCCAGTACGCGGTCGATCAGGGCTGGGCCGACCCGGCCAAGGTCGCGATCTACGGCGGGTCCTACGGCGGCTACGCGGCCCTGGTGGGCGCGGCGTTCACCCCGGACGTGTTCTGCTGCGCGGTGGACATCGTGGGCCCGTCGAACCTGCAGACGCTGCTGGAATCGATCCCGCCGTACTGGAAGCCGATGGCGGCGGCGCTGTACCGGCGGGTCGGTAACCCGGAGACGGACAAGGAGTTCCTGTGGTCGCGCTCGCCGCTGTCCCGGGCCCGTGACATCCGCATCCCGCTGCTGATCGCCCAGGGCGCCAACGACCCGCGGGTCAAGCAGGCCGAGTCGGAGCAGATCGTGGCGGCGCTCAAGGATGCCGGGATCGACTACGAGTACATGCTGTTCCCGGACGAGGGCCACGGCTTCGCCAAGCCGGAGAACCGGCTGAAGTTCTACGCCGCGGCCGAGCGCTTCCTGGCCAGGTACCTAGGCGGCCGTTTCGAAGAGTAAGCGGGGTTTCCCTGATGGACCGGGCACGCGGGGCTCGGTCACGCAGCAGGTCTACTACTCCAAGACGGCGCCGACGACCACGCGCGCCGTCAGTGGCAAGACCCTCACCGTTACCTACGACTGCCCCGCACAGCTCGTCTGCGGCGTGGTCTACACGCTGGCCGTACCGCGTTCGGCGGCGGTCCGGGTGACCGCCGGCGCCGGGTCGGTCCGGCTCACCGGGCTGGCCGGGAGCGTGACCGCCAAGGCGGATGTCGGGCTCATCAACGCCACCGGCCTGACTAGCGCCTCGGTCAGCCTGACCACCCGCGTGGGCGGCATCAGCGCGACCTTCACCGCGCCGCCGACCGCGGTGCGAGCTTCGGCCAACGTCGGCGCGATCACGGTGCACGTGCCCGGCACCACGTCCTACAAGGTCGCCGCCGACGCGCGGGTGGGCAAGACGATCGTCAGCGCCCGGCAGAGCGCCTCGTCGAGCCACGCGATCACCGCGACCACGGACGTCGGCGCCATCGTCGTCGCCCCGTCGACCTAGGCGGCCCGGGATCAGAGCATGGGGAGGTAGCGGCCCAGCTCGTACTCGGTGACCTGGCGGCGGTACTCCTGCCACTCCGCGCGCTTGTTGCGCAGGAAGAAGTCGAAGACGTGCTCCCCCAGCGTCTCCGCGACGAGGTCGCTGTCCTGCATGACCTTGATGGCCTGGTCGAGGTCCTGGGGCAGCGGCCGGATGCCGAGCGCGCGGCGCTCGGCGGAGGTCAGCGCCCACACGTCGTCCTCGGCGCCGGGCGGCAGCTCGTAGTCGCCCTCGATGCCCTTCAATCCGGCGGCTAGGATCACCGCGAAGGCCAGGTACGGGTTGCAGGCGGCGTCCACCGAGCGGAACTCGACCCGGGTCGAGTTGCCTTTCTGCGGCTTGTACATCGGCACCCGGATCAGGGCCGAACGGTTGTTGTGCCCCCAGCACACGTACGCCGGGGCCTCCCCGCCGGCGCCGGCGGTCCGCTCCGCCGCGCCCCACAGCCGCTTGTAGGAGTTCACCCACTGGTTGCACACGGCGGTGATCTCCGGCGCGTGCTGGAGCAGCCCGGCGATGAAGGCCCGGGCCGTCTTGGACAGCTGGAACTCGGCGCCGGCCTCGTAGAACGCGTTCTTGTCCCCCTCGAACAGCGACACGTGCGTGTGCATGCCCGAGCCGGGGTGGTCGGTGAACGGCTTCGGCATGAACGTCGCGTAGACGCCCTGCTCGATCGCCACCTCCTTCATCACCAGCCGGAACGACATGATGTTGTCGGCCGTGGTCAATGCGTCGGCGTAGCGCAGGTCGATCTCCTGCTGCCCGGGCGCTCCCTCGTGGTGGCTGTACTCCACCGAGATGCCCATCGACTCCAGCATCGTGATCGCCGTCCGGCGGAAGTCGTGGGCGATGCTGTGCGGGGTGTGATCGTAGTAGCCGCCGCTGTCGATCGGCACCGGCTTCTCCCCCGCCTCGGGCCGCTGCCTCAGCAGGAAGAACTCGATCTCGGGATGGGCGTAGAACGTGAACCCGAGGTCGGAGGCCCGGGCCAGGTTGCGCTTGAGCACCCAGCGGGGATCGGCGTAGGACGGCGACCCGTCGGGGAGCAGGATGTCGCAGAACATCCGGGCGACCCCGGGGTACTCGCCGCGCCACGGCAGCAGCTGGAACGTGGCGGGATCCGGGCGCAGGATCATGTCGGCCTCGTAGACCCGGGCGAACCCCTCGATGGCCGAGCCGTCGAAGCCGATGCCGTCGGCGAACGCGCCCTCGAGCTCGGCGGGTGCGACGGCGATCGACTTCAGCGTGCCCAGGACGTCGGTGAACCACAGCCGGACAAATCTGATGTCACGCTCTTCGAGCGTGCGCAGCACGAATTCTTCCTGCCTATCCACGGTATTCACCTTAGACGTTCCGCATCGCTAGACGAGCCTTCGCCGAGTGCGCCCGGGGAGCGGCGGCGCCGGGGCCGGAGGAGAGGCGGGAAACCCGGCCCGTTCGGGACAATCTTGATACGGCCTAGGCTGGAACCGTGACAATGCTGAGGATTGCACTGGCCCAGGTCAATGCCACGGTCGGTGACCTGGACGGAAACGCCGAGCTGATCGTGGAGTGGACCCGCCGGGCGGCGGCGCGCGGGGCCAGGGTCGTGGTGTTCCCGGAGATGATGCTGACGGGATACCCGGTGGAGGACCTGGCGCTGCGAGCGTCGTTCGTGGAGGCGTCCATCGCCGGCCTGCACAAGGTGGCGGCCCGGCTAGCCGATGAGGGGCTCGGCGGGATCGCCGTGGTGACCGGCTACCTGGACCGGCGGACTGACCTGGCGCCGCGGACCGGGGTGCCGGCCGGCGCGCCGCTGGACGCGGCGGCGCTGCTGCACGGCGGGCGCGTGGTCATCACGTCGGCCAAGCACCACCTGCCGAACTACGGGACCTTCGACGAGTTCCGCTACTTCGTGCCCGGCAACACGCTGCCGGTATTCCGGCTGGCGACCGAGTCCGGCGAGAGCGTCGAGATCGCGATCGCGATCTGCGAGGACCTGTGGCAGGACGGCGGCCCGGTGGCGGTCTGCTTCCGTGCCGGCGCGGGGCTGCTCGTGGTGCCGAACGCCTCGCCCTACGAGCGCGGCAAGGACGACGTGCGGCTCGACCTGGTGGTGCGGAGGGCGCGCGAGGCCAATGCCGCCCTGGCCTACACCAACATGGTCGGCGGGCAGGACGAGCTGATCTTCGACGGAGACTCGATCCTGGTCGCCGCCGACGGCGCGCTGCTGGCCCGCGGGCCGCAGTTCGAGGAGGCGCTGGTCGTCGCCGACCTGGACCTGCCGGCCGCGCCCGAGCCGCCGGCCGCGGAGCAGCCGGTGGACGCGGGCGACGGCACCGAGATCACGATCAAGCGGGTGACGCTGCCGCTGTCAGGGCCGGCCGCCGCCGAGGGCGAGGCCGAGCGGGCGGAGGGCGCTGAAGCGTCCGGGCCGCTCTGGCCGCGGCTGTCCGATCCGGCCGAGGTGTACGGCGCGCTCGTCCTCGGGGTCCGGGACTACGTGCGCAAGAACGGATTCCGCTCGGTGATCCTGGCGCTGTCCGGCGGGATCGACTCGGCGCTGACCGCGACGATCGCGGCCGACGCGATCGGGCCGGACCGGGTCAACGTGGTGCTGATGCCGAGCCGGTACTCCTCGGAGGGTTCGGTGACCGATGCCGAGGACCTGGTGCGGCGGCAGGGACTGCACGCGATGACGATCCCGATCGCGTCAATGGTGGACGCGTTCAGCGACGCGCTCGCCCCGCACGGATTCCCTGAGAAGGGGCTTCCCGCGGAGAACCTGCAGGCCCGGGTGCGCGGGGTGGTGCTGATGGGGCTGTCCAACGCGGGCGGGCACCTGGTACTCACCACCGGCAACAAGAGCGAGCTCGCGACCGGGTACTCGACGCTGTACGGGGACTCCGCGGGCGGGTTCGGGCCGATCAAGGACGTGCCCAAGACGATGGTCTGGGAACTGTCCCGGTGGCGCAACGAGGAGGCGGCGCGGGCCGGGGCCACTCCCCCGATCCCGGAGAACTCAATCACCAAGCCGCCGAGCGCCGAGCTCGCGCCCGGGCAGATGGACACCGACTCGCTGCCGCCCTATGAGGTGCTGGACGCCCTGCTCGACGATTATGTCGAGAAGGACATGGGCACGGCCGAGCTGATCGAGGCCGGGCACGACCCGGATCTGGTCGAGCGGGTGGTCCGGCTGGTCGACGCGGCCGAGTACAAGCGGCGGCAGTACCCGCCGGGGCCGAAGATCAGCCAGAAGAACTTTGGCCGCGACCGGCGGCTGCCCATCACCAACCGCTGGCGCGAGCCACGCCCGTCATAGCGGCGAATTTCATGATCGAGAAGGATCTGGTACCGGAGGCGGTACCAGATCCTTCATGATCATGGGAGGTTCTCACCGAGGAGGCTTCGTGGTCAGGCTGGCTGCCATCTTTCCGCCCACGCAACCGCCGGAGCGGATCGTCGCGGTCGCGGCTGCCGCCGACGCGGCCGGCCTGGCGGAACTGTGGGTATGGGAGGACTGCTTCAAAGAAAGCGGTATCGCGACCGCGACCGCGATGCTGGCCGCGACCAGCCGGGTCACGGTGGGGATCGGGCTGCTGCCGGTGCCGCTGCGCAACGTGGCGCTGACCGCGATGGAACTCGCCACGGTGAGCCGGCTGTTCCCCGGGCGGCTGGTAGCCGGCGTCGGGCACGGCGTGCTGGACTGGATGGGCCAGGCCGGCGCCAGGGTCGAATCCCCGATGACGCTGTTGCGCGAGTACACCGCCGCGCTGTATGCCTTGCTGCACGGGGAGACGGTGACCACCCGCGGCCGTTACGTCAACCTGGACTCCGTCGCCCTGGACTGGCCGCCGGCCGTGGTGCCGCCGCTGCTCGCCGGCGGGATCCGGCCACGGACCGTGTCGCTGGCCGGAGAACTCGCCGACGGGGTGATCATCCCGGGCGGCGTCAGCCCGGACGAGGTCCGGGCGTCGGTCGGCCACCTGCACAGCCAGCGCGGCGTGGGACGCGGCCCGGCTGAGGTGGTCGTCTTCATCAGCGCCCCGGCGGACAGTCCGGCGCCGGACATCGCCGCCGTGGTCCGCGACTACGCCGCGGCCGGGGCGACCTGCGTGGCGGTCAACGCGGACGAGGATGACGCCGACATCGAGCGTTTCGCCGGGTTCCTGGCCCGAGAGGTGAGCCCGCTGGCGTCAGCGGGCGGCTAGGCCGAGGAGCAGCTCGTCCACGATGCGGGCGGCGAATTCGCCGTTCAGCGAGCCGTCCGCGGCCTTCTCCTTGGCCAGGACGGTGCCGGTCAGCGCGAGCAGCGCGATCTCGACGTCGGTGTCGGCCCGCAGTTCGCCGGCCGCGATGCCGCGGCGGATGACTTCCCGCATGGCGTCGTGCCGGGGCCCGACCACCGTCTCCTTGTACCGCTGCATCAGCCGCGGGTACTTCTGGCCCTCGCCGAGCAGCAGCGCGTACCGGCGTGCCTTCCTCGGGTCGGCGCGGTCCTCGCACATCACCGTCATCTGCGCCACCAGGTCGTCCCTGACGTTGCCGACGGGCTCGGGGAACGGCGACTTCATCGAGCTGAGCGCGGCGAGCAGCAGCTCCTCCTTGTTCGGCCAGCGGCGGTAGATGGTCGCCTTGCCGACCCCGGCGCGGGACGCGACGGCCTCGACGCAGACGCCCTCGAATCCCTGCTCGGCGAACAGGTCGAGGGTGGCCTCGATGATCGCCTGTTCGGCCTGCTCGCTGCGCGGCCGGCCGGGCCGGCGGGTGGTTCCCGCCGTCCCGGCCTCCGCGCCAGTGCCCGCAGTGTCAGTGCCGGACGCCTGGTCCAAGATCACGGGCTGCATGGGGGGTCACCCCTCTCGCGGTGAGCTCTCGAGCATGTGCTGCTCTTCCAGTATGGCAAGCTCGGCCTCGTAGGAGGGGTCGGCGCTGGCCAGCGCCGGCAATGCGCCCTTGGCCGGCTCCGCGGCCTTCGCCGGCTTGCCTGGCATCCAGCGCAGCACCACGAACCCGCCCGCGAGCGCGAGCACCGCCGCGATCAGCGTGGTGATCCGCATCGAGCTCACGAACGCGTCGTTGGCCGGCCCGAGCAGCGACCGCCCGGACGTGCCGAGCTGCTGCGCGACCGCCTGGGTGGCGGTGATCGAGGACGACGCCGCGCTGCGCGCCGCGGCCGGCAGGGCGGTCAGCGACGGGCTGAGCGCGTTCCGGTAGAACTGGGCCAGGATCGAGCCGAGGATGGCGACGCTGAGCGCGACCGCGACCTGGCGGGCGGTGTTGGTGAGCGCCGAGCCAGCGCCGGCCCGCTCGCGCGGCAGCACGTCCATCACCGCGGCGGTCGCGGCCGGCATGCTCACGCCGATCGCCGCGCCCTGGATGGCGAACAGCACCCCGAGCATCCAGATCGGCGAGTCCGTGCCGAGGGTGGCGTAACCCGCGATGGCGGCGGCCATGACGAACATGCCGGTCGCGCCGACCACCTTGGCCCCGTACCGCTGGACCATGCGGGCGCTGCGCGGCGACATCAGCAGCTGCCCGGCCGCGAACGGCACGGTCAGCAGGCCCGCCGCCAGCGGGGTGTAGCCCCGGACGTTCTGCAGGTAGAAGCTGGTGAAGAAGAAGACGCCGCCCATGCCGAAGAACACCAGGCCGAGCGATCCGATCGAGGCGGAGAGCCGCCGGTCACGGAACAGCCGAACGTCCAGCGACGGATGCTGGATCCGCGCCTCGTACCAGGCGAAGACGGCGAGGACGGCCAGGCCGCCGACGATCGGGCCGATCACGCCCAGGTGCAGCCAGGAGGCGCTGTCGCCGCCCTGCACGATGCCGTACACCAGCAGCACCAGGCCCGCGATGGACAGCAGCACGCCCACGTAGTCGATCCCGCCGGCCTCGCGGTTGCGGGATTCCGGCACCAGGATCGCCGCGGCGATGATGCCCACGACGGTCACCGGCACGTTGATCAGGAAGACCGAACCCCACCAGAAGTGGTCGAGCAGCAGGCCGCCGAGCACAGGGCCGGTGGCGATGCCGATGCCGACCGCGGTGGCCCACAGGCCGATCGCGCGGGGCCGTTCGGCCGGTTCGAAGACGTTGGAGATGATGGACAGCGTCTGCGGCATGACCGCGGCACCGCCCAGGCCCATCGCGGCCCGCGCGAAGATCAGCTGCTCCGGCGTCTGCGCGTAAGCCGACAGCAGCGACGCGATTCCGAACAGCGCGAGCCCGATCATGAGCATGCGCTTGCGACCGACCTTGTCGCCGATGACGCCGAACGTGAAGAGCAGGCCGGCGAAGACCAGCGTGTAGGAGTTGATGGCCCATTCGAGCTGACTCTGACTCGCGCCGAGGCCCCCGACAGGCTCGGCGATAGTCTTCATGGCCACGTTAAGGACCGTGTTGTCGATGACGATGGCGAGCAGCCCGACGATCAGCACGCTGAGAATCACCCAGCGACGACGGTAGATGCTCTGCGAATCCATGTGTCCCTTTCCCGGATCACTTGAAGCTTGTGCACCGGACCGGGAAGGTGCTGGCCTGGACCTGTGTTGTCTTCGTCAGCAGCTTCCGGACCCCGGATCTATCGATACGGAACGGTCTCGTATCGGAATCTATTTCAGGCATCGCGGGGCTTTCCCCCGTGATCCAGGTCACATCTTGGGGTTTACGGGGTTACATCGGCTAGGCGGAGGATGCGGGTTTCCGGGTCGATAACCACGGTCAGCGTGATGGTGGCGTGTTCGCCGACGAGTTCGGCCGCGGCCGAGACGGCGCCGTCGCCCGCCTTGAAGGCGCCGACCCGGCAGGGTCCCGCCCATACGGCGGCCATCCGCAGGCGCCGCGCCATCAGGCCAGCGTCCACACCGTCGGCGACCGGGATCGACGGGGGCCAGTCGCGCTCGCCGCTGTTCAGCCAGCCGACCACGGCGTCCAGCGTGACGCGCAGGGCCGAGCCCGCCGCGGGCGGCACGGCCAGCGTGAGCGACTGCACCCGGGGCGGCCGCTCCGGGTTGAGCTGGATCTGCGCCTGGACCGTGCCCCGCTCCCCCGCCAGCCACCAGCGGCAGTGGGCGGGGGTGTCGAACTCGGGCTGGCGCCCGGGGTCGTCGCCGAAGTCCCCGATGCGCTCGCGGATCAGGGCGATCCTGCGCCGGCGCTCCTCAAACGGCGCGTCCATCGCCACGTTCGGCGAGAACAGCCGCTGCGCCCTGGCGTCGTCCCAGGACCTGAGCAGCTGGCTGACCTCCTCGCGAGCGGCCAGCGTCTCCGGCCACGGGCCGGGCGAGGCAATGGCCACGCTGTTTCCGTGGGCGGCCGGCCCATCCTGGCGTACGACGGCCTCGAGCAGCCGTGCGGCCAGCGGCGCCATCGCCGCGTAGGTGCTGTTGCCCAGCGCGATCACGCCGGTCCCGGAGGCCGGATGCCAGGCCATGTTGCTGCCGAAGCCGGGGTAACCGCCGCTGTGGCTGACGATCCGGCCCAGGGCCGGGTGCTCGTCGACGAACAGCCCGAAACCGTAGGTGGCCGGCGATGACGAGGCGCCGTCTCCGGGGAAGCTGGACGCGATGGCCCAGCCGGTGAGGACCTGCGGCAGCTGCATCTCGCGCCGGCTGGCCCGCCGGACCGGGTGCGGGTCGCCGTCCTGGCCGGGGGGGAACGCGGCGGCAAAGCCCGCCACCCAGCGAGTGAGGTCGCCCACGCAGCTGAAGACACCGCCCATCGGGGCGAACGCCCCGGCCGGGTCGAACGCCACCTCGGACCACCCGCCCGGCGAGCGCCGGTAGCCGCGCGCCACGCCCGCCGATCCGGCGGCCTGCTGCGGGACCTCGAATTCCTCTATCTCATAGCCGGTGCGCGTCATTCCTAGCGGCCTCAGCAGCCGGTGCCGCACGTAGTCCGGGTAGGCCATGCCCGTGACGGCAGTAATGACCCGGCCCAGGATCGCGTAGCCGAGGTTGGAGTACTCGAACCGGGTGCCCGGCGCGCAGTTGAAGCTCACGCCCTTGCTGAGGAAGTGCGAGAAATCCTGGAGCGGCAGCCCCTGCTGGCGGTCGCCCCACGGGTCGTCGGTCGGGAAGCCCGCGGTCATCGTCAGCAGGTGCCTGATGGAGATCCGCGCTGCGTCCGGGCTGACCGGCGGCCAGTCGCGCAGCTCGGGGACGTACTCCTCGGCCAGGTCGTCCAGCCTCAGCAGGCCATCGTCGCGCAGGGTCAAGATCGCGGATGCGGTAAAGCTCTTGGTCATCGACGCGATCCGGAAGACCGTGCCGGCGTCCGGCGGCGGTCCGCCGAGGTGACGTTCGCCCAATCCGGCCGCATGTACCAGCTCACCGCCCGCCACGATCCCGTACGCCAGTCCGGGCTGCCCCCCGCGCCGGTGATAGCCCGCCGCCAGGGCGTCCACGTGGGCGAAATCAACCATTGCCCTAGTCTTCCAGAACCTCAGTCTTTCAGAACCTCCGGCTGTACCGCTCGGCCCGGTAGTCGTGCCATCATCTAACTGTCCGGGTACGCCGCTGGGGCGACACGAGGCACGGAGGTCGACAGCAATGTCTCAGCACACTTCTGCAGTCATGGCCGCGACAGGACCGCGGACCACGCCGGAACCACTCTACGGCGGAGCCAGCACCGGCCGCCGGGTGACCGTTCGCGACATCGCCGCGGCGAAAGCCCGCGGCGAGAAGTGGCCCATGCTCACCGCGTATGACGCGCTCACCGCCGGGATCTTCGACCAGGCCGGGATCCCGGTGCTGCTGGTCGGCGACTCCGCCGCGATGGTGGTCTACGGGCACGACACCACCATCCCAGTTACCGTCGACGACCTGATCCCGCTGACCGCCGCGGTGGTGCGGGGCACCCGCCGGGCGCTGATCGTGGCCGACCTGCCGTTCGGCTCCTACCAGGCCTCCCCCGGTGCCGCGCTGGCCGCCGCGACCCGGTTCCTGAAGGAGACCGGCGCGCACGCGGTCAAGCTCGAGGGCGGCGAGCGGGTCGCCCGCCAGGTCGAGGAGCTGGTCGCGGCCGGCATCCCGGTGATGGCGCACCTGGGCCTGACCCCGCAGTCGGTGAACGCGTTCGGCGGCTACCGGGTGCAGGGACGCGGCGAGGACGGCGAGCACCTGCTGCACGACGCCAAGGTGCTGCAGGCGGCGGGCGCGTTCTCGGTAGTGCTCGAGTGCGTGCCCGAGGCGCTGGCCGCCCGGGTAACCGAGGCGCTGACCATCCCCACCGTCGGCATCGGGGCCGGCCCGGGCTGCGACGCCCAGGTCCTGGTCTGGCAGGACATGGCCGGCCTGTCGCCGCGGACCGCCAAGTTCGTCAAGAAGTACGCCGACCTGGCCACCGTCTTGTCCGATGCGGCCACCGCCTTCGCCGACGACGTCACCAGCGGCGCCTTCCCCGACGAGGCGCACTCCTACCGGTAGGGCGGCGAGAAGCCAGGCCCGTTCGGTACCTCTCTTTGCGACACGCCGTGTCACTGAGCCGCGACGTAAGTGACTACGCACACAAATTCGAGATAATCATCTCGACTAGGTTGGCTGATCGCAGGAGTGGAGCGTTAGGTGATCAAGACATCGAAGCCTGGCCGTGACGGCACTGTCCGCGTCACGTTTGCCCTGCCCATCGACGACCCGGGCGGAGCGGTCTCCGTGGTGGGGGACTTCAACGACTGGAACCCGTACACCCATCCGATGCGGAAGCGCGCGAACCAGACCCGGAGCGCGGCGGTAACGGTCCGGGCCGGGAGCACTCTGCACTTCCGGTACCTCGCCGAGGGCGGCGTCTGGTTCGACGACGAGACCGTCGACGCCCAGCACGGCCCCAACGCCGTGATCACGGTCTGATTCAGCGGCTGCCGTTGCCCCCCGGCCGGGACTCGGCCATGTGCATCCTGATGATCGAGTCGAAGTCCGGGTCGGGGGTCAGGCCCAGCCGGGCCGCCCGGTCGGCGCGGACCCGGGCGGGCCAGCTGGCGACCATCCGGGCGATGTCTGGATCGGGCACCCAGTCGATCAGCGCGCTCACCTCTGGACCGGCTACCCGGGCTAGGGCATTGGACATGTCGGCGAGGCTAATGGTGAGCGCGGGCAGGTTGACCGCGGTTCGGCCGCCCCACGCCTCGTCGCTAGCCGTGGCGGCGCTCAGGAGCCCGGCGATGGCCTTGGCCGGCGAGGCGAGCGCGACTTCGGTCTCCGGGGTTACCGGGCAGATGGCGCGCTGTCCGGCCAGCGGCTCCCTGATGACGCCGGACATGAAGCCGGACGCCGCCGCGTTGGGCCGTCCTGGGCGCACGCTGACGCTGACCAGGCGCAGGGCGCGGCCGCGCAGGAATCCTTTCCTGGTGTAGTCGGCCAGCAGCTGCTCGCTCATAGCCTTCTGCGCGCCGTAGCTGGTCTGCGGGTTGGGCCGGGTCTGGTCGTCGACTACCTCGGGAAGCGGGAGGTCCTCGGAGCCACCGAAGACCGCCAGCGAGCTGGAGAACACCACCACCGGGCTGGTGCCCACCGCGCGGGCGGACGCCAGCAGCGCCTCGGTGGCGCGCAAGTTAGCGCGGATGCCCAGGTCGAAGTCGGTCTCGCACTCACCGCTGACCGCCGCGGCCAGGTGGAAGATCACGTCGGCGCCGGATAGCGTGTCCGGTCCGCTCGTGAGCGGGTCGAGCAGCTGGCCGAGGTCGCCCTGGATCGCCGTCACCCGCTCGTCGGCGGCCAGATCCGGCGGGACCGGGGCCTGGTCGATGAGCGTCACGCGGGACAGCGGACGGGCCCCGCCGCCGGCCACGTCGAGCGTGCCTGCCGCCAGCAGTTCCCTGGCCAGCCGCGAGCCCAGGAACCCGGCTCCCCCGGTAATCACCACGTTCACCACGGCGCTCCCCTTGCATCACGGGCCTGAATCACAGCGATTCACACCCTATGACGTGGGATGCGGCGCGCCGCGAAGCGGGGCGAGACGGCTAGGGGGCGGGGTGCCAGGGGGGCGGGCGTCAGCTCGCCCGGGCGATGGTTTCCTCGATCGCGGCCTGCACCTCGGCCGGACGCTCCATCTGCGGCATGTGCCCAGCGCCGTCGATGACGTGGCGGACCGCGCCGGTCACCGACACGGCCTGCGCCGCCGGGATGATCCGGTCGGCACGGCCCCAGACCACGGTGACCGGGATCGCGTCGCCGAGCGCGGCGAGCGCGGCGGCCGAGTCACCGCGCTGAGCGTCGCCGTCCAGCAGCGTGCCCAGCAGGGTGTGCAGGGACTCGTCCACGCCGTCCAGGCGCTTGTAGGCGAGCAGGTCGTCCACCAGCTGCCGGGTGACCAGGCTCTCGTCGGCGAAGAGCTGGCCGGCGACCGGCTTGAGCTCGCGCCGCGTCTGGGCGTCGGCGAAACCGCGCAGGTACCCGGCGTTGATCTCGGCGCCGAAACCGGTCGGCGCGATCAGCGTGAGCGAGGCGATCCGGCCCGGGTCGCGGGCGGCGACCGCGAGCGCGACGCCGCCGCCCATGGAGTGGCCGACCAGGTGCGCGCGGCCGGCGCCGAGGGCGTCGAGCACGCCGGTCACGGCGTCGGCCAGCACGCCGAGCGTGCCGTCCCCGACGTCCTTGGCCGAGGTACCGTGCCCGGGCAGGTCCAGCGCGTACACCCGGTACTTCGCGGCCATCGGCTCCTGCAGGAACAGCCAGGAGTTCCGGTCGCCGCCGTACCCGTGGACCAGCAGGATCACGTCGCCGTCCTGGCCAGCGCCGGCGTAGCTGATCTTGCGCCCGCCGACGTCAGCCGTCTGGAGCTCGGCGCCGCCGCCGGCGTCGTCGGGCACGCCCGCGTCGATCACCGCGCGCGCCTCGAGCACGGCGGCGTCGAGGGCGTCGTCGCCGACCTCGGCCGGGGCGATCAGCGCGATCGTGCCGCTGACCGGCACGTCCTCACCGACCCGGGCGACGATGCGGCGCACGGTCCCGGCGTCGGCGGCCTCCAGCGTGCCGGTGATCTTCTCCGTCTCTATGTCCGCCAGGTCGTCGCCGGCCTGCACCTCGTCTCCCTCCGCGACGGCCCACGCGGTGATCTTGCCGAGCTGCATCGACAAGCCCCACTTCGGCATCGTCACGGCGACGATCCGGTCATCGGTCAACGGGACCACCCGGTCACCGTCTTGACCGCGTTCACCACGCGCTGCGCGTCCGGGATATAGATGTCCTCGAGCGCGTTGGAGAACGGCACCGGGGTATGCGGCGCGGTCACCATCTCGATCGGGGCCCGCAGCGACCCGAACGCCTTCCGGGCGACCAGCGCCGAGATGTCCGTAGCGATGTTGCACCGGGGATGCGCCTCGTCGACCACGACCAGCCGGCCGGTGCCCTCGACGCTCTCCAGCACGGTGTCCTCGTCCAGCGGGCTGGTGGTGCGCAGGTCGATGACCTCGCACTGCACGCCGTCCGCGGCGAGCTGCCCGGCCGCGTCCAGCGAGGTGTGCACCATCCGGCCCAGGGTCACGATCGTGACGTCACCGCCCTCGCGGACCACGTTGGCCTCGCCGAACGGAACCACGTAGCTCTCCTCGGGCACCGGGCCCGAGGTGTCGTAGAGCGCCTTGTGCTCGAAGAACATCACCGGGTCGTTGTCCCTGATCGCCTGGATCATCATGCCCTTGGCGTCGTACGGGGTGGCGGGCAGGACGACCTTCAGCCCGGGGATGTGGGTGAACAGCGGATACAGGCACTGGGAATGCTGGGCCGCGGCCCGCAGCCCGGCCCCGTACATGGTGCGGATCACGACGGGGGTGATCGCCTTGCCGCCGAACATGTACCGGAATTTCGCGGCCTGGTTGTAGATCTGGTCGAAGCAGACGCCCATGAAGTCGACGAACATCAGCTCGGCCACCGGGCGCATCCCGGCCGTGGCCGCGCCGATCGCGGCGCCGATGAACGCCGACTCCGAGATGGGGGTGTCAAGGACCCGGCCGGGGAACTTGTGGTACAGCCCTTTGGTCACGCCGAGCACGCCGCCCCAGGCGTCGTCGTCACCGGGTGCCCCGGCTCCACCGGCGTTGTCCTCGCCCATCACGATGACGGTCTCGTCGCGCTCCATTTCCTGGGCCAGCGCCTCGTTCAGGGCCTCGCGGTAGGTGATGTTCCGTGCCATGGCCTGAGCCTCCCGTCAGTAGCGCACGTAGACGTCGGTGAGCAGGTCCGCCT
>Ga0207689_10000991_pt1 | contig 27229 bp, 21 predicted proteins | sample KBSMisM52_FD_184312 | JGI IMG/M metagenome (GOLD analysis project Ga0207689, IMG submission 184312) | Miscanthus rhizosphere microbial communities from Kellogg Biological Station, Michigan, USA - KBS Miscanthus M5-2 (SPAdes) (version 2) | ecosystem: Host-associated > Plants > Roots >...
CGATTCCGCCAACTTGCGGTGAGATGCTCCACGAGTTGAGACATAAACCTCGCATCCCCAGGCACGCAAAACGGCAATTGCCAAATGCGCCGACGCGCCAAAGCCGAACAAGCCTACCCGCTCTCCGTGTTGCACACCTGCCACACGCAGGCTGCGAAAGCCGATGATTCCCGCGCATAGCAATGGCGCAGCATGCAAATCATCCAGCGCATCTGGGAGCGGAAATACGAAGTCGGCCCGAGCCACCGCATATTGTGCATATCCGCCATGCGCGGTGTATCCGGTAAAAGTGGGGGAATCACATAGATTTTCCTGATCATGATGACAGTACCGACAACTCCCGTCGGTCCCACCAATCCAGGAAACTCCCACTCTCATGCCGAGCCGCAGTTGTGCAGTTGGGTCATTAACCACCTCACCCACAATCTGGTGGCCAGGAATTAAATTGGCAAGGGGATGTGGCAGTTCTCCTTCGACAATATGAAGGTCAGTCCGACAGACGCCGCAAGCACGCACGCGGAGCAATATCTGCCCGTCTTTGGGAGCTGGCTTGGGCACTTCCATGAGCTTCAACGGACTTTGTGGGATCTCCTTAGGTTCAGTCAGAATGGCGGCTTGCACAAAGAACCTCCACGTTGCGTCCCTTCTAGTTTAGCCGCCGTCGCTCAACATGAATTCCTATATGCGTGCAGTAAAAGGGACTCAACATCTTCGCAATGATGACAGCGCCTGGGGTCGGCTGGATGCCGACTGATTCTAATAAATTGCGATTGTGATTGCGGTCACCTGCAGGTGTAAGGAAAAACACGGCTCTTCCGATGGAGATGAGACCACAATGCAATCAGCGTCACCGGATGTGGGGAGACCATCAACCATCGCGACCTCTGGCCTCCCGAGGAGGACTACGATGCCTACACTCGAACTCGCGAAGAGCGTAACTTTTGAAAAGATTGTCGTAGCTACGGATTTTTCCCCTGTGTCAGATCGTGCTGTTGAATGCGCGACGGCAATCGCCAACGATAACCATGCTCAACTCTTCCTATTGCATGCTGCACCACCGTCGCCCCATCTGCCCATACCGCTGGACCCATTGCCGGGCACCCTGGATCGGGAAGCGCATGAGGCCAAGGAACACCTGAGCAAGCTCAGTTCATCCCAGGTTTTTCACGATCTGCGCCACGAAGAAATTGTCCAACGCGGCTTGGTATGGGACGTAGTCGAGGATGTTCTCAAGCAAGAACGCGCAGACCTGTTGGTACTGGGGACCCACGGACGCACCGGCCTCAAGAAACTGGTTCTTGGATCGGTGGCGGAAGAAATATTCCGCCGTGCCTCCTGCCCAGTTCTAACCATCGGCCCAATGGCAACTCCAGTGAAGCAAATTCGCCGCATACTCTTCGCGACGGATTTCGGACACTCTTCGATGCATGCTCTGCCTTACGCAATTGATTTCGCCAATCGCAATGAAGGAGAACTCATTCTGTTGCACCTGATTCCACCCATTCCCGTTGAATATGTGGGCCCAGCCTGGTATCCGAGCACAGATTTTGTTGACTGCGAAGACATGGACAAACAGGCAATCATGCCAAAGCTAAGAGGTTTGTTGCCTTCAACCGATGGCCTCAAGTGCACTGTGAACTATATGGTCGCTGTGCACTATCCGGCAGAGGGCATTATCAACCTTGCCAAGGAACACCACGTAGACCTGATCGTGATGGGCGTACGCGAGTCTGGCAGGAACGCAGCATACGTCGCTGCTCACATGCCCTGGGCCGTCGCGTACGAGGTTGTATGTAATGCAGAATGCCCGGTGTTGACAGTACGAGGCTGATGTTTGCGATGCACAAGGAAATGGGCAAGGTACACTTTCGTACCTTGCCCCCTCATGCAATAGTGACCTTTCTACGGCATAATCGTTATTAATCTTGGACGTGTTTGCTTTAAATCTCGATGACCGTTGGCTACCCAAGTCAGTCCTGGCCCTTCGCGACTATAGCTGGAGCAAATTCGGGCATGATCTGGTAGCCGGAATCACCGTTGGCCTGGTGGCCTTGCCGCTGGCCATGGCCTTCGCCATAGCATCCGGCCTCACCCCTCAAGCAGGTATTTACTGCGCAGTTGTAACCGGCTTCCTGATTTCAGCCTTGGGCGGATCGAAGACCCAGATTGGAGGACCGACTGGCGCATTCGTTGTAGTGGTCGCGGGAATCATCGCTGCTCATGGTGTGGATGGCTTATTCATGTGCACGGTGATGGCTGGGGTTTTGCTGGTCATTCTGGGTGTGACCGGTATGGGCTCAGCGGTGAAGTTTATCCCCCGGCCTGTTGTCATCGGGTTTACCAATGGGATTGCGGTTCTGATTGCTAGCACCCAGATCAAAGATTTCTTCGGCATCTCGATACAAAGAGTCCCAGGGGAATTCTGGCTGCGAATCAAGGCACTGGCCGCGGCCTTCCCCAGCTGGTCGCCCCGCGCAACTCTATTGGCTGCCGGCACCGTCATCATCATTCTGGTGTGTCGCGCTATTTCCAACAAAATTCCTGGAGCCATTGTCGGTATGTTGGGGGTGACCGCAATTGTTTACCTGGTGAAATTGCCTGTTGAAACCATCGGCACCCGATTCGGCGGAATTCCCAGTGGACTGCCTCATCTCGCGATTCCCAAATTTCGCGTAGATCTAATTCACGGCCTGTTGGGGCCAGCTTTCACAGTAGCGATGCTAGGTGCGATTGAATCGCTAATGTCGGCCGTAGTCTCGGACCGCATGAGCAACGACAAACACAATCCCAACGTCGAGTTGGTCGGCCAAGGCGTCGCCAACATCATTTCTCCGCTGTTTGGGGGACTTCCCGCAACCGGAGCAATCGCGCGCACGGCTACCAATATTCGTTCTGGCGCACAGTCGCCGGTAGCGGGCATGATCCACGCCCTGACCCTTCTCTGTGTCCTGCTGTTTGCTGCACCGCTGGCCAGTTACATCCCCATGGCTGCTCTGGCTGGAATTTTGATGGTCGTGGCATACAACATGGGGGAATGGCGGGAAATTCCTCAGTTGCTAAAACTGACCAAAACCGACATCAGCGTGTGGCTGGTCACATTCGCGCTCACGGTGTTCGCTGATCTTACCGTTGCTGTCGAAGCCGGCATGATTCTTGCGGCACTCCTATTCATTGCGCGTGTGGCGAGCACCACGACAGTCTCTCAAGTTACAGAAAATTACATTGAAGATGGCCGAGTCCACATTCTCCAAGACAAAGATATTCCATCCTATACGACGATCTTTCGCATTCATGGACCGTTTTTATTCGGGGCAACGGACAAGATTTCGTCAATAGTCGAGTCCATTCATTCCTTGCCGCCTATCGTGATCATCCGTCTGCGCAACATGACAGCGATTGATGCAACTGGCCTTTTCGCGATCGAAGAAGTCGCCAAGCAGCTACACGTCACGGGACGAACTCTAATTTTGTGCGGCGCGCGAGAACAGCCCGACCAGCTGATGCATCAGGCAGAGTTTGAAGAAGTGGTGGGCCGGGAAAATATTTGTGCCAACGTTCAGGCTGCCCTAACGCGAGCCGAGGCAGTCTTTAACAAGACCCAAACCAAGATTAGCTGCCCGGGTGCGTTGTGAATTCGTTCTTCGCGGGTGCTGCCATTACAAAACAGCGAGTTGTCCCAGCCAGGGGGACATCTGTGGACCTTCGCTGGAAGTTAAGTAGAAGAAAAGAAAAGAATTATTGGTGGGCGCTATAGGATTCGAACCTATGACTTCCACCGTGTGAAGATGGCACTCTACCGCTGAGTTAAGCGCCCTGCGTTTTTTGATTCTTGCAGTTACTTCCGTATTCGTCAACCGCATCTGCTTCGGATAATTTTGCATTCCTCTGACAAAACTGCCCCTGCGTTTCACTATCGTAATCAGGTACTCAAAGGTTCTACTTGGAGAAAAACTTCGCCTGTCATACATCTTTTATGCGGCAGGTTTAATCAATTCTAGAAACCTGAGCATTCCATTTCTTTTCACGCGCCATCACGTAACCCGCGACCAAAGACTGTGAGGGAGGATCTCCGTGACCGGTTTGGGCAAGATTGCAACAGCGTCGGCACTGCTATGCGTGTCGGCATTTTCTTTCGGTCAAATCAAGAACCGAATTCTTCAGCCAATTGATAAGAGCCAGATGGTGCAGTTGCGAGGTAACGTTCACCCGCTTACGCGGGTAGGAACAGATTTGGGCCGCCTGAATGGTGCAACGCAGTTGAAAAATGTCACGCTGATCTTCAATCAATCCGCCAGCCAGAAAGCGGCTTTACAGGCACTCATCCAGCAGCAGCGCGATCCTTCTTCGCCGAACTACCACAAGTGGCTTACGCCCGCAGAATATGGTGCACGCTTTGGTATGAGCCAGGATGATCTCAATAAGGTCGCCGACTGGTTGAAGTCGCAAAGCTTTGCCGTGAACAGTATTTCGAACAGCCGGACACGGCTGGCGTTCAGCGGAACAGTGGCGCAAGTGGAGTCTGCCTTTCAGACGGAATTTCATCGCTACAAGGTTGATGGTGAGATGCACTTGGCCAACGCCACTGACCCTTCTGTTCCGGCGGCATTATCCGGATCCGTGGTGGGCTTTTGGAAGATGGATGACTTTCGTTGGAAGCCAAGAGCTGTAGTCAAAGCTGTGGCTCCCAGATTTACCTTTGGTACCCGTACCGCTCTGGCGCCCGGAGATATTGCTACGATCTACAACCTCACGCCACTTTACAACGCGGGCATCGATGGAACCGGTCAAAGAATTGCGGTTGTGGGGCAGACCTCGATCAGCTTGAGCGACATTAATTCGTTCCGCAGTAATGCTGGTTTGCCGGTCAATCCTCCGGTTGTGTTTTTGCTGCCGGGTGGAACGCCCACGCTAAACCAGAGTGATGAAGTTGAAGCTGATTTGGACTTGGAATGGTCAGGCGCAATCGCTAAGAATGCGACGATTGTTTACATCTATGCCAATCAGAATCAGCAGCAAGGGGGAGCAATTGGCGCTTTCGAGTATGCAATTGACAACAATATCGCGCCGGTAGTCAGCATTAGTTACGGCGCTTGCGAAGCCGCCAATGGGCAAGGGTTCATAACGTTTTTGGAAGGCCTGATGAGCGAAGCCGATACCAATGGCCAGACGATAAGCTCCTCCATCGGTGACTCCGGGGCGACCGACTGTGAACCTGCGAACTCCACCATAGCTACCACTGGTTTGGCCGTGGATGTGCCGGGAGCCATTCCGGATTTTACCGCCGTTGGAGGCACAAGGTTTACGACCGATGACAATGCCAACCCGACATTCTGGAACTCGTCCAACGATCCATCAACTGGCGCCTCGGCGATTAAGTACATACCGGAAACAACCTGGAACGATGGGTTCGGCTCCTCCACCGGCGGAGGCGTAAGTTCGCTCATTGCGAAACCGGCATTTCAGACTGCTCTAACCCCGGCGGATGGGCATCGTGATGTCCCGGACGTTGCTCTCAGTGCATCACCCGAGCATGATCCGTACCTGGTATGCGACGCCAATAAGACAACCCAAAGCTGTGCCAGTGGTTTTATCGGGAATGCGCTACTGGTGGGTGGAACTTCAGCAGGCGCTCCGGTTTTTGCCGGAATGATTGCCCTAATCAATCAGGCGACGGAGAATTCCGCTGGACAGGCCAGCATCAATCCAACTTTGTATGGTTTGGCGGGAGATCCCACCACATATGCCAAGGCATTTCATGACATTACAACTGGCGACAACAAGCAAACTTGCAAGGGAGGATCGACCGGTTGCACCACTGCCAATTCGCATGTGGTAGCAGAGGAGCGACATTCCGGTTTGCCAGTGAGCGCGGTTTTGCTGCTGATTCCGCTGGGTGCGGTGGTAGTTTCCGCAGGACGCCGCCGGGCGGCAGCTGTTCTCAGCATGCTGCTGGTTGCCGCGGCATTTTCAGTGCAGATCGCCTGCGGTGGTGGCAGCAACAACAACAATAACAACAGTGGCGACGGAGGCACGACTCCACCACCCAATCTTTCCATTGGTTGGAGCGCGGGAACGGGCTATGACCTAGTCACAGGTCTGGGGTCGGTCAATCTCGATAATTTGGCTCAAGCTTGGCCTGGTTTCACGAGCTCCCCGGCGTTCAAATTGGACCAGACACAAACTACTCAAGCTACCAGTACGGTGCCCGGTGTTTTTACGATTACGCTGACGCGTACCGATAGCTCATTCACCGGTAACGTTCAGCTTTCATGTGTAGAGACTGGTGACGCAACGGGGGATCCGCAGGCAAGTTGCACATTGAATCCGACCACGCGCACGCTCAATAGTGGGACACCTGCAACCAGCACCTTGACTGTGACAGCTTCTCATCCAGGAATCTATTCCGTTTTAGTGAAGGGGCAGAGCGGCGCGATTTCACATGCCGTGAACGTTCCAGTTACCGTGAACTAAAGAAAGTCAAACTAAGATCTTCCTTGCCGATACGCGCCAGCACCGGCGTTACTTTTGCGTTTATGATTACCGCAGAACTCCATGTCCAACCATGAAGCCAAGCTGATCGGGCCCCGCGATGCGGCCAAAATATTAGGAGTCAGCTACTCCACACTGAAGCGTTGGATCCTTACCCGCCGACTACGTACTGTGAAAACACGCGGTGGACACCACCGCATACCCGAGACTGAACTCGATCGCTATCTTTATCGCGCACCTCATAAGGCAGAAGTTGGCAAAGGACGCGAACAATTCCGGCGCATCAGCGGACGGAATCAACTGGTAGGACGCATTATTGATTTAAAGTTTGATGGACTTCTGGCACAGGTCACGCTCTCGATCGGAGGCCAGCGCATTACTTCGATCATTACCGCGGATGCAGCGCGCGAACTGCGCTTGCAGAAAGGCCAGACTGCGGCTGCGCTGGTCAAGGCAACAGAGGTTATGATTCTCCGTGTTTGAATGAATTCTGTAAATTCGCGCTATTTTTTCGTAAAATGCCACGCCTTTTCGCCTCATCTCGATACGAATCAAGTTGAATTGACACGTCAGTTATATCTGCATTAAACCGTATTAAACCAAATCCATCTTTAGGAGGCCTCGGTGAAGAAGCTTTTGCTCTTTGCATTTATACTGGCCAGCATTTTTTGTTCCGCGCAAGAAATCACGGTTGCAGCCGCTTCGGATCTGCAGTTTGCTTTCCAGGATGTGGCCGCACGTTTTCAGAAGGAAACCAACCATCCGGTGAAACTAACATTCGGTTCTTCGGGGAATTTCTTTTCTCAGATTCAGAATGGTGCGCCGTTTGATGTGTACTTCTCCGCCGATATCGACTATCCCAAACGGCTTGAAGCGGCCGGATTAGCGGAACCCGGCACGTTGTACCAATACGCGACGGGAAAGATTGTCCTGTGGGCCCCCAGCGGTTCCAAGGTGGATGTGAGCAAGGGGTTGGAGGCTTTGCTGGATTCCAACGTTAGCAAGATTGCCATCGCTAACCCGGAACATGCGCCCTACGGCCGTGCTGCTGTTGCCGCCATGAAACAGGAAAACATTTACGACAAAGTCTCCAGCAAGTTGGTGCTGGGAGAGAACATTTCCCAGACTGCTTCGCTGGTCGCTTCCGGCGGGGCCGATGTGGGAATCATTGCTCTTTCACTGGCTGTCGCACCATCGGTAAAAAGCAAAGGACAGTATGCAGAGGTGCCGACCGACGCATATCCAGCAATCGAGCAAGCGGCCGTTATCTTGAAGTCTTCTCAAAACAAGGACATTGCCCGGCAATTTATGGCGTACATCAAGACCCCGGCAATGCAAACGATTTTGCGTGGCTACGGATTTAGCGTATCCGCGGCAAGCAAGTGAATTCGTTGGTCAACTACAACGTCGATCCACTGCGTAGGAGCGTTTTCCGGCAAATCTGACTCTGGAGTATCACAAAAACCTGAACGCGGCGGCGCCCCGCTGGCTTCGTCAGGAAACAGCCTATTTTGCGGACTTCAGTTTCGGCCGGACTCGGAACAAGAACGACTTCCAGTTTGGTGTGCACTACGGGTTTTTGAGGAGAGCGCTAACACATTGATTAGGAATCACTTATTCGATCTGTGAGTTTTGTATCCGGGGCTCTGGCAAAAAGTAAGCTTTTCTAGCGGATGTGCCGATATAGGGGCCGTGGGCACATCTCCTCAAACCAAAAAAGCTCCTGAGACCAACGCCAAACCGCCGGCTAAGTTTGTGGCCCGGCAACCGATTCTCACCCGCGATGAACAGGTGTTTGGCTATGAACTGTTATTTCGCGATGGTGTAGAGAATTATTTCCGCGCCACCGACCCGGATGCCGCATCGCGCAACACGCTCGATACGTCCATGCTTATGGGGCTGGAAACGCTCTGCGGAGGGCGCCGCGCTTTCCTGAACTGTACGCGCGAGGTTCTCCTCAAAGATTATGTCAGCTTGCTTCCGCCGCAGCAGACCGTTGTCGAAGTGCTGGAGACCGTTGAGGCCGATGATCTGGTCATTGCTGCATGCCAGCGGCTTAAGGAGAACGGATACCTTATCGCGCTGGATGATTTTGGAATTAATGATCCCCGCGAAGCTCTGACCGACTACGCTGACATTATTAAGGTAGATTGCATGGCGGTCTCGCCCGATGACCAGAAAGCGATGATCAAGCGCTACGGTCCCTGGAAGTGCCGGCTTCTGGCGGAGAAGGTGGAGACGCGCGAGCAGTTCGTTGCCGCGAAAAGCGCAGGGTTCGTTTATTTCCAGGGATATTTCTTCCGCCGTCCGGAAGTGATGGTGACGCATGAGATTCCCGCAAATCGCCTGAACTACATACGCATGTTGCAGGCGGTTTCAAAGCCGGAACTCGATCCGCGCGAGATTGAAGATGTAATCAAAGTCGAAGCTTCGATTTGCTATCGCTTGCTGCGGTATTTGAACTCGGCCGTGTTCTCGTTCTCGAAAGAAATTCACTCCATCAAGCACGCTCTGTCTTTGCTGGGTGAGCGGGAAGTTCGTCGCTGGGTCCGTCTGGTGGCAACGCTGGGCGCGGCACAGGACAAGTCCACAGAACTGGTTTCCTTGGCTCTGGTTCGAGCACGCTTCTGCGAATTGTTATCACCCAAAATCCAGCACGGCGATTCCGACTTGTTCTTGCTGGGATTGCTTTCCTTGATCGATACCATCCTGGAAGTGCCGATGGCGACGGTTCTGGAGAATATCTCGATCGACCAGGAAACCAAGTCAGTGCTGCTGGGCGGCGCGAGCCGTTTGCGGCCGCTCTACCAGCTGATGCTGGCACAGGAATCGGGAGAGTGGGAAGTGGCTGCCGGACTGGCCAACCAGCTTCAGTTGAAAGACGACGAGGTTTCTGGCATCTACTGGCAGGCAATGGAGTGGTCGCGCCAGGTCACAGGTGGAGAGGCAGAACCCGCAAAAGCCAAATAGCCTATCCCTATTACCTCTGTGCAAAATCGGCCCTTTGGGCACTTGCGCATCCTCAGGCTTTGCGGTTACCATTTCTATGTTCTCAGCGGCCATGCTCTCCAGCTGGCCTTCCGCGCTCAAACTAACTCCGGGCGCCCTTTGGACAAGGATCATTTCACGATATAGGTTCCAGCCGCGTTGAGTTTGCGCGCATGATTCCAGATATGCGCTGGTAGTGGTGGTACGAAGTAGTACAAGGTTGCCGAAAATAGAAAGTCTCCCCCTGGAGACTGAATACAGGACAAACAAAACAATATGAATGCAGGACCCGGACATCCCTCCGGAGGTGGAGGGAGAAACAGACGTAGGCGGGGACGACGTCCGCCTAATCAAGGTGGCCGGCCCGGTGGACACGCAGGACGTGGTGGGCGCGACCGTCAGCAGCAGAGCGGGATTTTCACCGCTCCCATGGACCATAACTACCGCAACAATGGAAATCATGGCCGGTCTGGTGGGCGTGGGCGTGGAGGCTTCGGGCCTTCCTACATGCAGCCCGAGCCCGAGCCGCTGCCGAAGACCAGCGAAGACGCGTCTTCCAAGATATTCGCTTTCGTCGACGATCTGTTCTTCCTGGCCAAGATTCAGGAGACGGCCCGTAAGATGAATGTGAAGGTCGAATTCGTGAAGACCGAGGGTGACCTTCAAGAAAAGCTGAAGGGCAATGGGGAAGAGAAGCCCTCGCTGATCATCTTCGATCTCAATAACGCCAACGCCAAGCCGCTAACTTTGATTCCTAAACTAAAATCCAAACTGAAGCGTGGCACCTCAATTATTGGGTTTCTATCCCATGTGCAGGGTGATTTGAAGCAGAAAGCCCATGATGTAGGTTGCGATATGGTGTTGCCGCGATCGGCGTTCTCGCAGAATTTGCCCAACTTGCTGCGCCGCCACGGGGCTTCGGAAGAGTCGACGAACTAACTCAACTGTCCAGAATTGGTGGGAGGGCACGGCTTCAGCCGTGCCGCAAGAAGCAAAAATTTAACGGGTTTTAGCCCTGAGAAACCTCAGCGGCTAAAGCCCGTTTTGTCTTTCAGGTCGACGGCATGGCTGGAATCCATGCCCTCCCCACCGCACCTTGCTATCGTCCCGCTAGTTGTCTGTCGCTTCCGGCGCTTCGGGCTTCTCCGGCTTTTCTGGGCGCTCTGGTTTTTCCGCGATCATGGAGCGCTTGCGAATTTCAATAGCTCCATGTTCGTTGTTCACTACCAGGCGAGGACCGCCTCCACCAACGCTTCCTGAAGCGGTTGCGCGTTCATCCCCGTTAGAAACGTTCAACCCTGTGAAGTCGGATTCAATTTCACCGTTCTTGGTCTGGGCGTTTACCTGAAATGCGGCTTTGTCGGGCACATAAATCGAGATATCACTGCGACGGTTGTCAATCTGAACTGCACCCATCTTCGTCATCTGAACTTCCACTGCTCCGTCTTCATTTTCCAGACGCAAATCGCCGCTGACGCCCTCCAGGCGAATGTCTTTGAACTTGGTCAGCAGCCGGAATGGGCCTGTCACCGTGCTGGCTCGCAGGTCGTGTGAATCCAGGGACAAGTCGCCATCAAGTTTGGCGATTTCAATGTCGGTGCGGGCTGATTTCAGGGTGACGGTTTTGGAAATTTTTGATAGATCAACGTTTTCCGTGAAATCGCCGTTGAGCCGGGCAGCGCCTTTGATGGTGTCGAGCGAAACTTCTTTCATCCGGCCTTCGGCGGAAACGTCACCTGTAATTTGCGAGATGCGCGCCGAACTGTTTTCCAGGCTCAGCGTGACTTTGCCTTTTACGTCGGTAACCGACACGTCGCCTTTTTGATTGGAGATCTCAACATCTCCGTCGCGCCCGAGCACACTGACATCGCCGGATCGGTTGGTGATATTGACTGCTACATTGCGCGGGACGGAAATATCCAAATCAATGGTGACAGAGTGATCGCCTGCGCCCTGAGTGTTGGCGTTCAGTGTGACTGTATTTCCGGAAACCTTGATGTCAGGCTTCGTGTTGCCGTTCCAACGATCGGCTTCGTTCTGAGATTCAGCTCTGATGGTCTTGCGAACACCAACCTGGATTTTCGCTGAGTCGGAGGTGGTGATGTTGACCGCGCCTCGAGTGTCAGTTACTCGCAGCATTGCTCCTGCGGGGAAGTCCTGTTCCAAATGATCATCGTAGGTGTAAGCATGGCCTTCGAACCAGCCCCAATCGGAATCGTCATCCATATGCATCCCATTCCGAAGTGCTTCCCAATCCACGCGCGAAGTTTGCGTGGCGATCAGGCCAAAGACGACGAGCATGACGATCAGAAAAGCGCCACCGACTCCAACACCACTAGACCGTGTTCCGGTGCGTTGGGCTTGATAATGTTCAACCAGTTTGATCAAGCCGAGCACGATCAAAAGGACAGGCCAATAGTGCCCAAACCACATCCAGACACTGTGCAGACTAAGCACATGCATGGTTGCGAGCAAGAACACGAGTCCGACGGCGATCAGAATCAGCGGCCCCGAAATGGAGCGCTGCGGCCGGTACGGCGGAATTGGTGGCGGTGGAACTGGGTTTGGACTAGCCATGGCGCACCTCATTCGACGGCGGTTGAACTTCTCCCTCAATCGCGCCACTGGTTGGTGGCGGCACAGGGGGCTGCATGGGCGGTTGCATGCTATTCGGCTGGTTGGAGCCCATCAACTTAACCAGACCGATGACCAGAAGCAAAATCGGCCATGTGCGATGGAAGCCCGGCCCATGCATACGTTCCAGCAAGAACAGACAGCCGAGCGTGAGCAGAATTGCCGGACCCATCAATGTCCGGGGATTTGGCGTAGCCGGCACCGACCTTCCGGTGAAACCCATGCGGGTTGCACCCAGCCACAAACCCAATCCGATGAGGATCAGAGGCCAAAAATCCCCGATATCGAAGTCCAGGACTGTCGACAACAAGAACATCACACCGAGTCCGATAAGGATCACGGCGCCTAAGGGAATTTTGCTGGTATCGATTTTCTGGCCGGGACTGAAAATTTGCCCCATGCCCAGCGGATCTGGGGCAGGTTGTCCCACCTGTAGGGCCTTCGCCGTCTGGACCGCATCGACAATTTGATAAATGACAAAGAAACCCAAAATTAAGCCAAAGACCCAGCTGACGTGGATGACTCCCAGGATCAGGAGGATGAAAATTCCCATGTAGGCAAGGCCCTTGGTGTACTGGCCCGCATAGACCGACCCCACACCGGGAAATATCGAAAGCAAGCCTGCCAGCGCCGGATTTGGCGCATTGCTGGGAGGCGTTGTTCCGGGAACCGGTGGCACCGGGGCCGAACTAAATCCTGCGGCAACGTTCGGCGGCGGTGCTATCGGCGGCTGGGTACCATGAAGACGTTCAGCCAAACAGCTTTCGCAGTAAATCACTCCTTGCACCGAGCGGGTGCAATTAGCGCACAGCGGCTTTCCGCATGTACGGCAGTAGGCCACTGCTTGTGCATCTGCATGCGTGGCGCAGTTCATACGAACCTCCTGTTAGTGGTCTCCGTCACTACAGGTGGAAGCGCAGGAGTGGAGGCCAGTATAGGCTGGTTCTCTCCCTGGCTGTAGTTGCGTTCTTGCTTTTGATCGGGTTGTCCACTGGTGTCATTCTTACGATCTTTCTTCTGTTCCGGTTGTTCGGCCGGAGTTGTTGCTTTCTTGAACTCGCGTACGCGCGATTCAACTTCGTACACGACGCGAATATTTTCATAGTACTTCACGACTTTCGCCGTGGTCTGGTAGTAGGTCCGTTTGATTGCGCTTGGCCGCAGGTCGAGGTGGGCCAGATCGCCGACGCGAACTCCGGCGATGCTCAACGTGACTGAGAGCGAGAAGAACGCCATGCCGAACGACATCGCAAAGCGCGGCTGACGGGCCAGATTTACCATCGGAGTGAGGAAAGTAGCCTGGAACCGCTCCCACCACGAAGGTCTGAGTCCTGAGGTTGCCACCAGGATGTTCCGAACCAGCTCTGCTGGAGGCTCTACGTCCTCCAAGCTTGCCAGCCAGTCCTGTCCGGCTTTGGAGTCTGCAAACAAAGGCCCGCAGACTTCGCAGGACTTGGCGTGTGACTGAAAGTCATCCAGCTTTGGCCCCTTGAGGGTGCCCTCGAGGGCATCGCTGAGCAGGGCATCGAACTCGGTGCACTGCATACCGTTATTTGTCTCTTTCGGCATCACATCACCTGCCTATAGGTACGTTGTAATAGCCTTGCAAGTTCCACTCGACCGCGGTTAATTCTGGACTTTACCGTGCCCTCGGGAACCTTAAGAACCTGAGCTATTTCTCGATAGTCCATGTCCTGCAGATCCCGCAGGATAACCGCCTCCCGAAGGTCCGGGGACAGCTTTTGCAGGGCCGCGTGGACCGCTTCCCGGGTCTCACGGCTCTGCACTCCGGCATCGGGAGGTTTCGCTTTGTCTTCGATTTTCTCGCTCAGAGGCATGGCGTCTTCGTGGTCGGACGTGGTCGCGTCCAGCGAATCGGTCATGCGGTCTTGCTTGGTTTTGCGGAAATGGTCGACTAAGAGGTTGCGGGTCATGGTAGTCACCCAGGTGACGAATGCCCCGCGTTCTACATCGTAGGAACCCAAAGTCCGGTACATCTTGATGAAGACCTCCTGTGTGAGGTCCTGCGCGTCATCAGCAGTACCGGCGAAACGATAGCAGAGGTTGTAAATCCGCCGGTGGTACTTGCGCACGATCTCCTCCCAAGCCGCAGCATCGCCGGCAACACAGCGACGGACCAGCATAGCGGCGACTTGGACGTCTTCCAACCCGCACTCCCCGGAACTCCTGTTTTTTCGGCCCGGAAAAACTTAGAAATCTGACCAATCCAGGCCTAACTCCACAGCAGTAGATACGCTGTTGTAGAGGCAAAAGTTCTCGTGTGAGAAAACAGGGAATTGTAGCAGGGGGGTAGCAAAGGTTTTTCTCCTCGATATCTCCACGGTCTCTGCGTTTTAAGGTTTTGCTTTTGGTGGAGAAGAACAAATTTTAAAATGCGGAAGACGCGGAGAAAAATCCGCACGGCTTCGTTAGCATGTTTTTGCAGACCGGACAGGGCACACCGCGTGATGGAATCGGCCACAACAAGTGAGCGAATCTTAATTTAGTTGTCCCGGGCAATTAACATTTGAATCTGCTAAGAAATTGCTCGCAGGGACGTGCGCAAAGACCGCAAAGGAATCCGAGAGGGATTAGGCACGTACTTTCCACGCCATCAAACGTTTGATGCTAAGCGTGATTCCAGTGAAAACCAGCAACGACGCTCCAGCCGCAGCGATAGCGGCTATGGTTTCTCCGATTATGCCGCCGGCTTCTCCGGTGTGGCTGAACCGGGCCCAAGTGCGTAGGCGGCGTCCGGAGTTGTAGCTGGAGAAGGTTTCCCGACGGACCTCTCCGGTCTTCGGGTCGAAGATGAATTGGGTGCGCAAATCGGGGCGTCCGCTGCCCCGGTCTGCGGTGGCAGAGAGTGGGCCGCGTCCTGAAGGCATGCGGATGGTGATGCTCTGCCATGCGGGAACTTGCGCGGCCGCAGTGACGACTTTTTCTAAAGGCGATACCGAGGGTGGTTCTGCTGCGCCGTCGTGCGGTTTGTTTTCGCTACCTGGCCTCGGTTGCGCGGATGCAGCTTGTGGCGGCGCAGGCGGCTCATTTCCCGTCAGTCGATACAGTAGATTATTCGCCCAGCCGTAGGACATGACCACTCCACTCAGAACGATGATGAGCAACGGGATCACACACCATGAGCCAACAACGTTATGCCAGTTCCAGTAAAGAGCGCGTCCGCCCAGGCCGCGGCGAAAAAACACGCTCTTTTTTAGGTTTGTCCAGCCCCAATCCTTCGGCCACCAGATGAACGGTCCGGTTGCCACGAGGACGAAAAATGCGAGATTGCAAGCCCCGGTGACAGCCCGTCCAGCGGGACGATCGGCATCGCTGACTCCCAGCCATCGGTGGATGTTCTCCACCTGCGCGAAAAACGCCGGTAACTCGCGCGATTCTCCGAGAGCATCGCCGGTGTATGGATTAATAAACAAAATTCGATCGCGGCCGGTGGTGACCTCGACTGCGGCTCCATCATCCGGGCGAAGCGTAATCGCAGAAGGCTGATTTTTTAGTTTGGCGAGAATTTCTGTCACAGACAGCTGCTGCTCTCCTGCGTTGCTCTGAACCCGATACTCCCGATTCGCCCAGCGCAAAATCTGCCGCTGGTAGGCGAGGATCACACCGGTCACGGACATCGTGAAGATCACAACGCCGGCTATCACTCCGGCAGAGAGGTGTATCCAGAACAGGATTCTGCGTAGTTTCATAGGTCAGAGTCGGGCTAGACCTCAGCCCAGCGGCGTACGAGATTGTGATAGATCCCCGTGAGTTGGACCGCGACTGGGTTGTCCCGGCCTTGCGTGTTGAGTTTCTGAATCGCCATGTCGAGGTCGAACAGCAGAGTGCGCTCGCCGTCCTCACGCACCATGCTCTGAATCCAGAAAAAGGATGAGATACGAGCGCCGCGTGTCACCGGGGTGACATGGTGCAAGCTAGTTGCTGGATACAGAATCAGATGGCCCGCAGGCAGCTTCACTTTGTGCAGACCGTATGTATCTTCGACCACCAGCTCTCCACCGTCGTATTCTTCAGGCTGAGAGAAAAACAAAGTTGCCGATAAATCAGTGCGAATACGATGGCCGGTTCCGGTTACTTGTCGGATCGCATTGTCCACATGCGTCCCGAAAGACTGTCCACCCTGATAACGGTTGAACAGCGGAGGAAATACCTTCGCCGGCAACGCTGCCGAAATAAACAGAGCATTGCTACCGAGAGCATTCAGAATCATCTCGCCGAGTTGCCGCGCCGCCGGGCTGTTCTCCGGCAGCTGCATGTTGTCTTTGGTGCGGGCGGACTGGTGGCCGGCTGTGACCTTTCCGTCCACCCACTCAGATTTTTCAAAGAGCTGGCACGCTTCGGCCACCTGCTCAGAACTTAGTACGTCGGGAATTGGCAGTAGCACAATCTTCCTTTTTAGAACTTGTAATTGAGGCCCAGCAGTGCTGAGCGCGCCGCGCCCGGTACCAGATGCGCTGGGTGGACCTGATCGATGTAATAGTTGTCGGCCAGGTTGTAGACGTTCACTCGCAGATCGAGATGCTCGCTCAGCGGATATTTCGCCATCGCGTTGAACACCCAGTATCCCGGTACTTGCTTCACCAGCTTGGTGATCGGGTCATACGGTTGGGTGGCGCTAGCAGTACGGCTGTCCACGAAATCCGAGCCTCCGCCCAATGTCAGGTGCCACGGTAGCTCGTAGTTGCTCCAGACGCTGAAAGTATTTTTGGGGACGTTTGCCAACTGTGCGCCTGCCGCCGACGGCAAGCCTGCCGGTGGGATGATTTTTGTCGCGGTGACTTTTCCATCCAGATACGCGTAGCTGGCAACCATCTCCCACCGCTTGGTGAGGTAGCCATTGGTTTGAATCTGAAAACCCTTAACCCGCTGATTGCCGGAGTTCTCGACCGAGCCGTCATTCAGGGTTTCGCGAGCGTTAGTCTTGTCGGTCTGGAACACTGAGGCGCGCATCGACATCTTGCGGGCAAACAGATCCCACTTGGTGCCGATTTCGAAAGTGCGATTCGATTCTGGAGCGACATCTTCAGCGCTGGTCGCTACTGACAACGAGAGTGCCTCGGCCGACGGGTTGAAAGACGTGCCGTAGTCGAAGTAGATGCTAGCTCCGGCGGTCGGCTTGAAGACCAACGCTCCGCGATAGCTCGGCATTACATCAACGCGATTTAAGCTCGGTGAGTTGGCCGGAAGCGATTGATTGAGCGAAGCGTCGAAACGATCGACGCGCACGCCCCCGCTCAGGTTCCACTTGGGTGAGAGGTTGATGGTATCTACGAAATAGGCTCCCCCACTGAGGGCGAGAACGTTGATGTCAGTGGTCGCGCTAGTAATGTTTCCCCCGAATGGCTGCGTCGGATCAGGATGAAGCAGATTCGCCTTCGGCACGCTCTCGATGTCGTAGCGTGGACGATACGGAGATGAAGTCTCGCGTCCTCCTTCGGCTCCGGCGACCAGCGTGTGCTCAAGTCCTGCTGTACGGAAGCGGAAGGTGACATCGACCTGGTCTTGCAGGAACGTCTCGAGGCTGTTCACCGTGATCTCATTGCGGTTGATGCGAAGTTGATTGAAGGGCGTGTCCAGCGGGTTGGGAGCGTAACTGGTGGCGTCAATCTGCGCTTCGGTAATGCGGACATCGCGATGGTAGTGCGCGTAACGCGCCTGGTTGTGGAACGAGACCACGTTGTTCACCACGTGCTCGTATTTGATCGTGCCCATGTCCACGTTGGTCTTTAGGTAGTTGCCGTGCTCGAAGCCGTAGTAGTTACGGCGGTCGACCGGTGCCGGGGCGTTGAACAAGAATGGAATGCCGTAGTCGGGAGTGTCATCGGCGCCAGCGTGCAGGTAGCTGAGCGTCAGGCGATTTGCGGTGCCGAGACCAAAGGTCAACGAGGGAGCGATTCCGTAGCGGCGGCTCTCGGCGACGTCGCGTCCAGCGAACTTGGAGTCATGGCCCATCAGGTTCAATCGGAAGGCGGTGCCTTCCCCCAGGGCACGGATCGGTTTGTCGAAGTCGAAGGTGATGCGCTTGGTCTGGTCGGTGCCGAGATCCAGTGTGCCGGCCATTCGAGCATCCATACCCGGAACTTTAGTCTCCTGATTGACCACGCCGCCGGTGGAACCGCGGCCGAAGGTGACTGAAGTCGGCCCTTGTAGGACTTCCACTTCATTCATGTTGAAGGGATCGCGATAGTAGCTGCCGAAGTCGCGCATGCCGTCGAGGAAGATGTCGTTGCGCGCGGTAAAACCGCGGATGGTCAGGCTGTCGCCCTGTGCGCCTCCCTCACCCGCTGCCAAGCTGATGCCGGCAACGTTGCGCAAGGTATCACGCAGAGTGGTCGCACCCTGATCCTGAATGATGTGCTGCGGGATTACATCGATGGTCTGCGGAGTCTCCACTAACGGCTGGGTGTACTTGGGCAGGGTGTCTTCCAAAACTGTGTCGGTCACTTCGACCGCAACCGATGGCCCCTCAACTTGCAACACAATCGTGGTCGGATTGGTGAAGCGATAGTTGATTCCGGTTCCAATAAGGATCTTCTGCAGCGCGGCCTCCGGAGGCAACAGGCCGACTACTCCCGGCGACCAGATTCCCTGGATTGAATTATTGGGAACAGTTACAGTCAGGCCCGCTGTTCGCTCGAAGATCGGCAGAATGTCTCCTAAATTTCCGGAGGGAATTTCAAATTTCTGTATGGGCAAGCTGCTGGTCTGGCTGGGAGACGACCCGGTCGCGACGGGTTTTCTGTCCTGCGCATGAGCTACGGTGACTGCCCGACCTGCAAAAGTGGTGTAAGCAGCCAAGGTACCGACCGCCATCCAGTATTTAGGGCCGCGTGAGATGGTCTTCTGCTTCCTGGGTGGACGAATCTTGATTCTGCTCTGGCTCATGACCCTCTCTCCCGATTTTATTGCAACTCAGTTGCAGTAGATAGTTGCAACTGAGTTGCAATTATCTACGAACAGTCCGCTCCTGAAATGGAACTTTTACGAAATCCCTGCAGTGTGGCTGGGGATGAATTAAATGTACGACATATTCAGTCGGATATTCAATGGAGGGTAAGAGATTTTGTTGCAAGCCATTTGCAACCAGATGAAACACCGTCACTAAGTCTATATTCTAGAGTGGCTTACTCAGACGTGAAGTAATCGACTGTAACCGGATTTTCAAACAAGGAATAGTCGCGAGTAACAACTGTGATCCCGCTTTCGGTTACAAAATAGCGTTGCCGATCGGCGCCAGCGTCATAGCCGATCGTCGTTCCTTCGGGAATGTGCACATCGCGGTCGATGATCGCTTTGCGGATTTTGCAGTGGCGGCCGATGTTGACGTGTGAGAACAAAATGCTAGCGTCTATGTCGCTATAAGAATTCACCCGGACATCAGGAGATAGAACACTGCCCTTCACAATGCTACCGGACACAATGCAGCCGGACGACACAATGGAATCAATTGCCGTCCCGGTGCGGCCCGGTTCTCCAAAAACAAATTTTGCCGGAGGATACTGCCGTTGGTAGGTGCGGACGGGCCACTCTTCATCGTACAAATTGAAGACCGGCGAGACCGAGACGATATCCATGTTGGCTTCGTAGTAGGCCTCAAGTGTGCCTACGTCGCGCCAATAGAGTGCTTCCTTTTTGTTTTCGTCAACAAAATCGTAGGCGTAGACGCGGTAATCGTTCACCATCCTCGGCAGAATGTCCTTGCCGAAGTCGTGGCTGGAGTTGGGGTCTTCTGCATCCTTCAATAACGCGGGAATCAATACATCCGTATTGAACAGATATACGCCCATCGAACCCGAGCATTTGTCGGGATTGTAAGGAGAACGAAGCTGCGTTTTCTTGGGCTTCTCCTCAAATCCATTGACCCGGCTGTCGTGATCGACATCCACCACACCAAAGCGCGGAGTTTCCGCAGGATCAATCTGAATCGTGGCGAGAGTGACATCAGCGCCGCAATCTAAGTGCTGTTTCATCATCAGCTCATAATTCATCTTGTAAATATGATCGCCGGAAAGAATCAGAACATGTTTGGGCTGCTCCGAGCCAATCGAGTAAATGTTCTGATAAACCGCGTCTGCGGTTCCCTGATACCACGATTCACTGACACGTTTCATCGGAGGCAGCACTTCGATGAACTCGCCCATTTCGCGTGCTAGAAAAGTCCAGCCTTCGCGGACGTGACGATTCAGGGAAAGAGCTTTGTATTGCGTCAGAATGTAAACCCGGCGCAAGTCTGAGTTGATGCAGTTGGAAAGGGTGACATCAATGATGCGATAAATTCCGCCGAAGGTCACGGCGGGTTTGGCACGGTCACGCGTTAATGGATAGAGCCGTTCTCCTGCTCCTCCCGCCAGCAACACTCCCAGGGTGTCTTTCATAGCGTTTCGTTGAGATGCAGTTTTGCACCTAAGGAGACCGCGCTCGCTTACGCCTCCGGGTGCGGCTAAGCAAGCGATACTAGCACAACGGAAAGATATGGTTGGAAGGGTTCAGTGCTGCATAAAAAAGTTGATGGTGACGTCGACCCGTACTGCCACCGGCTTACCATCTTTCAGGCTCGGTTTAAATCTCCAGGTTGAGATGGTTTTCTGTGCGGACTGGTCTAATCCCTTCCCAAGTCCCTGGACTACCTTTACCGTGCCTACGGTGCCATCGGGCTTTACAACAATTTGAAGAACGACCGCGCCTTCCAGCCTGGCCTTGCTGGCTTGTTGCGTGTAAGCAGGGTCTGGGCCATAGATCTTTTGAGGTTCTGAGACACCATCGCGTCGGGAATAAATCTTAGTGTCGCCAGGCAGTGAATTGTCGCCGAGAGTCGGCGCGGTGGTCGCGGCCAGCGAAACCGTGTTAGCGGGGTAAGCAGACACTGTGTGCGGTGATTTGCCGGCTTGTGTGGTGGCTGTAGGCGGCGGCTTCAAGCTGAAGTTGAAAGTAATGAGAGTCTGGACCGGAATTGGATTTGTCTGGTCCGGATAAGGCCGATAACGCCATTGCTGTACGGCTTGGGTCGCAGCCGCGGCTAGCGCTGCTTTGCCGTTGATTGTGCTTACACTCTGCACCGATCCATCTCTGCCGATGAAGGCCTGTAATACCACTTGACCCTGCACGTGTGCCTTCCTCGCGGCCAATGGATAGGGAGGTTGAATTTTTTCAATCAGGTAGTTTTTCATTACCAACTCAGAAACTTGTAGAGGAGCAGGCGTCGCCGCCTCTTTTGGAGGTTCTGCAACCGGAGGTGCTGCCATAGGCTGCACGGCAGATTTCTCATCTATGGGTAATGCTGAGTTATTTTCCGACTCAATCGTTGGCTTCGAAGTCTCTACGGGAGTTTGTGCGGGGCCCTTGTTACCTGCTACTTGCGTGTTGTTCGTGGGCACAAAATGCCAAACCCCCACGGCAAAAAGCAGAGCCAACAGAGAAATTTCTATGCGGAAGACTAAGGTTTTGTGCTGCCAGATCACATCCCAAACGCTGTCGAAAACGTCTTGTATTTTCGAATGAGCCGCCTGGAAAGATTGCTTGGTGCTTAGTTTGGACCGGCGGAATGTTTTTCTGATCCTGTCCTGCCACGGATCGTCTTGGGAAACAACCAATTGTGGAGGTGGGGCCAAATTCGCAAAGCGCCCTTGCCTAAATCGCTCAGACTCGGTGGTGGTCCCCATTGCCTTCGCAGCGGCCCTCGACACCCTGCGGCTGTCGTCTGAAATCAGTCGGGTTAATGCGTTCTTCGCCTGTACCGCGACTCCTTGATCGGAGTTGTCGGCCAGCTGTTTCAGCAATTCCACCGCTTCATAACGCACGTTGGGAAAGGGACTCTTGATCGCATCCATGAGGTCGCGAGGCAGGACTGATCGTGGATTGCTGGCGATGAACAGATTGCCCTGTTCCTTGTAGCTCCATAGACAAGGAGTCTGTTTTACATCTGGTTGCTTGGTCACCTGGGCGTAGAGGTAATTGCTAAGGTCGCGAACACTGACTAAACCGTCCTGGTCAACGTCGGCTTCCCCTTGTTGTAAGCCCTCTACAAGGCAGCGTGTAAAGACAGAAGTCCCTGACAATGTATTGGTCGCTCCGACCAATTTGCTTCCCTCCCAGGCATATTGGGTTGCGTCGGTTGCGGTCAGGACCCATCGTCCGCGCCCGTTTTTCGGCTCAAACGCATTTTTGGTGCCGACACTTCCTCCGATTACGCCTTTCTGCTCGCGGGCGAAGGCGCCGCTATGACAGCAATCGAGGATCAGGACCACGCGTTCGGAGCGAGTGCGGTCCATGGCTTCGCGGACAAATTCTGCCGACAACGATGAAGAACGCGGAACTTCAAAATCGGTGTCCTTGAGCGCGAAATAGAGCAGCCCCTCTTCATCGAGCATGCCGTGTCCCGAGAAATAGAAAAGCAGAAGATCATCGTGTTGTTTTTTACTGAAGAATTTTTCTACGCTGCGCGATACAACTTTTTCTTCCTGATTGATAAGCGGCTCGAGGCTGTGAAAGCCTCCGATTGCGGGGTCTTTCAGTAACGCAGCCAGGCTGGTTACATCTTCAGCGGGTGTCGATAAGGTGCTAAAGCGGGGATCGTGGTACTCCGTGTTGCCGACAATCAGTGCGAGTCTTTGGCCCATAAGGGAAACCCCCGCATCATGCTGAAAAGACTACGGCCTCCGCACAGTCTCCTGTTTAAGTGCTAGCTGGTTTACCTAACACGCCTGTAAGTTTGCCAACCAGAACTTCGATGTCGTTGGTCGCAACCAGCGACGGACTGCATTCAATTTCCGCGGAATTCTCGCCCACTTGTAGTTTCAACTTGAGGGTCCGGTTGTCGCCCCGCATCAGCCAGTCGCGCAGGAACTCGATCACTTTTGGAATGGCAACCGGCAAGACGGCTACTGCCAGCGAACCCAGCGCGACGGCTTCCGCGCTTTTCGCGCCTTTGGGAACCTTGGCGCCGCGGGACAGCTCGACTGATTCAACATCCAATTCAGAAAGATCGCGACGAAGTCGGCGGGTGACGCGGTCCCGCTCATCGGGCGAAAGCTGATTGCCGGAATCTACCTGAAGGTGCAGCAAGGGGACACCGGTATCGGTTGGCATATACACACCTCATAGGGGATACGCGTGTTTCACCAGCTAATTGCACGATCCGCACAAACGATAGTGCGAGAAAGCTGCGAAACGTATCACGAGTGAAGGCTCGCGGGCGTATCCGTTTATATTCTTAGAAAGTGGCCCGTTAAGAATGCGGGGGCCGGATGGGCCTTAATACTTCCTGAGAAGGGTCTCAAGATTACTGCTATTAGGCTGCGTCGTCTTCGACCTTGATGCGCAGCGATTTCAAAAACTTCAAATCCTGGTCGCTTACTTTCAGCTCAGGATTGCTGCTGAGAGTGGTTACCAGGGAAGTCTTATCAGCAGGCTTTTCCCCCGGCTTACTTACGCCGATTGTGGCTTCGAGTACCAGAAAAATATCGTAGCCACCTTCTTTGATCCGTGAGACAACTTCGGCGATGGAATCGGAATCGGCTAACGATTCGTTGATGGCGTCGCCAAGTTCTTTCATCAACTGCTTCAATTGCTGGTCCACGGATCCCCCTTCTTCACTATTCTAGCGCCGAACGTTGGTAAAATCATCAACTGAAATGACGACGGTTTCAACAGCACGCAAGTTGAGCATTCTAGGCCGTATTGTGATCGAGCAAGCGGGCCGCTCGCGCACCGCGAACGCTCTTTTGCAGGCGGGGCGGACTACTGCTTTAAGTGTAGGACGGGTTTTACATCTGCTGTGGTTGCAGGTTACAGGCTTTGTTTTCCTGATCATAGCGTTGACGGCGGGGCTGGCATTGCGGCGGGAATACCTTTTATACCAGTCGGGGAACACCGGATCTGGCAAGGTTTGGCTGGCCGCTGGGGTGACCCTAATGTTTCTGTGGTTTGGGCTGAGTTCTTTTTGGCGGGCGGGTCGAAAGTAAAAATAAGGTTCTCTCTGAACCTCAATGAACGACAAACCTAAAGCCGGTGCGTCTGATCCCCAGACTTCTTCGCATATTCCCGTTCGTCCTCTCTACACTCCCTCCGATTTAGAAAATTGGGAATACGACGCTCAGGTCGGCTATCCGGGCGAGTATCCCTTTACTCGCGGCATTCAGCCGACGATGTATCGCGGGCGGCTGTGGACCATGCGGCAGTATGCGGGCATGGGCGATGCCGAAGAATCCAATAAACGCTATAAGTATTTGTTAGCCCATGGGACGACTGGGCTGTCAGTTGCATTCGATCTTCCCACACAAATTGGATTGGATTCTGACCACCCGCTGGCCATGGGCGAAGTCGGCAAAGTTGGCGTGGCGATTGATTCCATCGAAGATATGCAGCGTTTGTTTGATGGCATTGAGCTGACCAAGATTTCTACTTCGATGACCATCAATGCGACGGCTTCCATTCTGCTCGCCTTATATGTGGCGGTAGCAAAGCGGCAGGGTGCGGACATTCGCCAGATTAATGGCACCGTGCAGAACGATGTCCTCAAGGAGTACATCGCGCGGGGGACCTACATTTATCCGATTGCTCATGCCATGCGGATCATTACTGATCTGTTCGCATGGACCAGCGAGAACGTGCCAGAGTGGAACACGATTTCGATCTCCGGTTATCACATGCGGGAGGCGGGTTCGACTGCCGTGCAGGAAGTCGCGTTCACCTTGGGCAATGGGATGGCTTATGTGCAGGCCGCCATCAAGGTTGGGCTGGATGTCGACAAGTTTGCTCCGCGGCTTTCATTCTTCTTCAACGCGCACAATAATTTTCTGGAAGAGGTGGCCAAGTTTCGAGCGGCGCGGCGGATGTGGGCGCAGATCATGCGCGAACATTTCCAAGCGAAGAATCCGCGGTCGTGGATGCTGCGCTTCCACACGCAGACCGCCGGCTCGACTCTGACCGCGCGGCAACCTGAAAACAACATTGCGCGAACAGCTTTGCAGGCACTGGCGGCAGTGTTGGGCGGGACGCAGTCGCTGCATACAAACTCTTACGACGAAGCCCTGGCTCTGCCTACCGAGCAGGCTGCGCGGATCGCATTGCGCACGCAGCAGATTGCCGCTTATGAATCAGGCGTGCCACAGACCATTGATCCGCTGGCCGGGTCTTATTACGTGGAGAATCTGACCAACGAAATTGAAAGGCGCGCCAACGAGTATTTGGACAAGATCGATGCGTTGGGTGGGATGCTGCGGGCCATCGAGCGGGGATTTGTGCAGCAGGAAATCCAGAATGCTGCTTATGAATATCAGCAGGCTGTGGATCGGGAGGAAGCGATTGTCGTGGGTGTGAACCGATTCATGATTGATGAAGATAAGCCGGTGCCAATTCAGCGCATCGATGAATCATTGGAGCGGAAACAAGTCGAGCGCTTGCGCGCCTTGCGTGGACGCCGCGATGCGGACCTTTGTGAAGATGCGCTCAAATCGGTTGAAGATGCCGCCCGCTCTGGAGCGAACCTGATGCCGCCTATCTTGGCGGCGGTTGAGGCTTACGCGACCGTCGGAGAAATCTCCGATACTTTGCGAAAAATTTTCGGGGAATATAAAGAAGCGGTTGTCATCTAAGTTGCTCATTCCTCCGTGTGGGAATGACAAAAATAAAATCTGGCATCCTTCGCACATTCGCACGGTCTATACTCTCCACGGAGGATTGCATGTCCATCAGCGAGTTCCTGCTACCTGAGTTCGACGCCGAAGCCAAAGCCACCCGCACTACCCTGCAACGGGTTCCATTTGATAAACCGGATTTTGTCCCTCATCCCAAATCCATGCCGATGAAGAAGCTGGCTCCGCATGTGGCGCAGCTGGCTGGGTTCGGTCTGACCATTCTGACAACTCCAGAGCTTGATTTCTCGAAAGGCAGCATTACACCTGTGCCATTCGAATCTGCGGAACAGTTGCTCAAAGCCTTTGACGAGGGGTCAGCAAAAGCGCGCGCAGCTTTGGCCGCGACGACCGACGATGCATGGAAGCAAAACTGGAAGTTGAGCTTTCAGGGCAAGGCGATCTTTGATGGACAAAGATTTCTGGCCTACCGCGAGATGTACCTCAATCATTTGGTGCATCACCGGGCGCAGTTGGGAGTTTATTTGCGTTTGAATAATATTCCGGTTCCGGCTACTTATGGGCCTTCGGCGGACGACACGCTCGGATTTTGATTTCACGGCAAACTAAAATCCCATCCTAACCGCAAAAAACGCGGTTAGGGTGGGGCACCCCCTCGAGATTTCTCTTACTTTTTCGGTTTTGTCGTGCGAGCTACTGTTGACGTGCTGTGGTTGGCTGCCTTGTTCCTATAACCCATTTCGTAACCAGCGGTGTCGCCAACGATTTTCATCGAGTACTTCGCCAGATTTTCGGATAAGCCAATTAACGCATCTTCGTATCCGGCCACGGAGAGTTCCGTATTGACGTTGTGGAATGCTTCGATCGGCGTTGTGTTGATCCGGCCGTGGTTTTGCTTTAACCATGCCTGATAGTTGTTGACCAGTTCCTGATACTGCGCCTTGCGCTGCTGGTACAGCTTGATCCGTTCCGGCAGTTCCTGCGCGGCGCGGTCGCGGTCGCGTTTGGCGCACTCGAGTTCCAAGGCCTGCACCTGTACCGGGTCTTTATCGTGGCCGTATTCTCCCAACTCGATCACCGGAACTTTGGCCATCTTTGCGCCGATTTCTTCCATGATCTGATTGTGATTACCGGGAGTGTTGGAGATAGCTTGGTCTTTGCGTAGCCACTCGACTTCGATTTGCCCAAGGCGCTGCATCATCTGCTGGATCTCGGCGCGGACTGCATTGGCTTGCGCCATCTCGTTCCCAGCCTGCAAGGATTGTTGCGCCTTCTGATGTTGCTCGGCAGTTTGCGGAGCGATTGCGCCCATGTTTTTCTGGATTTCCACACGCTGTTCCTGTTCGCTCATGCTGCTGAGCTTGGCGCGATAGCTGGGATCGCTCATCACCCGCTGCATCATGGCCTGCATCTCCGGTGAATTGCGGCCGTTGCCGGTGACGATGTTTTGCTGCATGGCAGCGGCCGATTGGCGGGCGGCGGCTTGACGCTCCTCGGGACTCATC